>Ga0315282_10003776_pt1 | contig 26940 bp, 19 predicted proteins | sample YL17G07_20_MG_FD_203693 | JGI IMG/M metagenome (GOLD analysis project Ga0315282, IMG submission 203693) | Sediment microbial communities from Yellowstone Lake, YNP, Wyoming, USA - YL17G07_20 | ecosystem: Environmental > Aquatic > Freshwater > Lake > Sediment | place: USA: Wyoming | collected...
ATATGAGAAGAGTGTCCATTTCATGGCTCTCACCAGGGCAGGCCTGACCGTCTCGGCTGATTGCAGCTCATGCCACGGCGCACACTCGATCAAGAAGGTCCAGGACCCGATCTCTCAGGTCTCAAGGAAAAACATCATCCGGACCTGCGGCCGCTGTCACGTGGGGGTAAAAAGGGACTATCTCGAAGGCGTGCACGGCAAGGATTATGTCAGAGGGATCAAGGATGTCCCTGTCTGCACCGATTGTCACAGCGAGCACGAAATCCTCTCTCACCAGGAATTAGGGTCTCGCATCTATGCGACAAAGGTGGCGGTCGTCTGCAGCCGCTGCCATGATAATGAATCGTTGGCGCGCCAGTATGGTTTCCTGACCTCGAGGCTCAAAACCTACTCGAACTCCTTCCACGGCACTGCTTCTAAATTCGGTGAAATTCGTGTGGCCAATTGCGCCAGCTGCCATGGATTTCACGACATCCGGACGTCTTCCGACCCAAAGTCTCGCATCAACCCCCAGAACCTCCCCGAGACCTGCGGAAAATGCCACCTCGGCGCCGGGATCAATTTTGCCAAGGGAAAGATCCACGTCATGTCCGAAAAAACGACCAACCGATGGGCCTATGTGGTCAAGATTTTCTATATCGTCATGATCGCCGGGGTCATCTCCGTTTTCGTTATTTTTATCGCGGCTGATTTGTTCGCTCGATTGAGGCAGGCATGGAAAAAATAGGCGATCCCGAACTCATCATCCGTGACGACGAAGTCTTCCTGCGGATGAACCTCGCCGAGCGGATCCAACACATCATCCTCCTCAGCACTTTTTTCGTCCTCATGATCACGGGCCTGCCCCTGATGTTCTATGAAATGAAGTTTTTCAAATCCGTTTTCGCGCTGGAAAAAAGCTTCTATGTGCGGGGGATTCTCCACCGGGTGGCGGCGGTGACACTCATCGTCAATATCGTCTGGCACCTCGGCTACACAGCCTTCACCAAGCGCGGCCGGCAGAATTTCAGGGAGATGATCATGGGTTTCCGGGACCTCCGAGACGCCTTTGAGCAGTTCTGGCATAACCTCGGCCTGACCAGGTTGCTTTTCCGGCTGGGGATCTTGAAGAAGTTCTTCACCACCCACCGCTATTGGCTTTTCGAAAACCCTCCCCAGTACGGACGGTACAATTTCATCGAGAAATTCGAATACTGGGCTGTCGTCTGGGGTTCAATCGTGATGGTTGTCAGCGGTTTTTTCATGTGGGATGTGGAACTTTCGTTGTCTATTTTCCCGCTCTGGATCCACAATATCTTCGTCATTGTTCATGGTTACGAGGCGATGCTGGCTTTTCTGGCCGTAATCATCTGGCACATGTACAATGTCCACTTCAATCCGGCGGTCTTCCCGATGAGCAAGATCTGGCTCAACGGCAAGATCACGGGAAAGGAGCTGCGGCTTCTCCACCCCCTAGAGTATCACGAGATCCTTGAAGAAAGGAAAAAAGCCTTCTCGACAAAGAAAACAGGTTAGCATCTATCTCTGCCTCATCTCGGAGCTTGAAAATCCTTATTATGATTCAATTTCGAGTTTCTGATAATCTTGCCGGGCATCATAGAAGGCTTTCCAAAATGGGTCAACTCTTGGATGTTCTAATTCTTTCTCTTTACCATCCTCAACCAAAATCATGCCACATTTTGGCTCTGTCAATTCCCCTACTATTGAAGATTTAAGATTCTTATTTCTTAGGACATCAACGAGTTGCTCCGCTTTATTCTCTCGGCAGGTTATAAGCAGAGTTCCTTCGCTGATTGATTTATAAGGATCGATTCCAAAGAGTTCGCAGATTTCGCTGACGCAATCTTCAAAAACGATCTTATCCTTTTCAATTCTCGCTCCGAGTCCAGCGGCTTGAGCGATTTCAAATAATCCTCCCCAAATGCCACATTCGGTCGCATCATGCATGGCCGAAACACCATCATCGCGAACACCGATCGTTACGGCCGTCAAAGCATCTTCGACAACAGACATTTTATAAAACAGAGTCTGGGCCTCAAGGGCAAATTTTTCGCCGAATTTTTTGGCCAGCAATTTAGGAAACATGGCTGCAAAAATCCCACTGGCCTCAATAGCCGGACCCTTGGTAATAATGATTTTATCACCAAGCCGGGCAAATTTTGGCGAGACATATTTATCTATTTCCCCAACAGCAAGAACCGTCGCCCCCCCGACCATCGGATAAAAACAATTATCGTATCGCGCGGTATGGCCACAAACCACGGCCATGCCCATTTTTTTACATTCTCCATCAACTGTTTCCCAGACGATTGTCAATTCTTCCTCGGTCATCGACAAGGGCAAGTTTAAATCAATACACAAATACGTGGGTGAAAGACCTGAGGTCACAACATCAGAAGCCAAGATATGGGTCGCAAACCAGGCAGCCCGCTTGAATCCATATTCAGGTACGATAAAAACCGGATCACTCGTCATGGCCACAGCCTTGTTTCCAATTTCGACAATTCCCACATCCACTCCATGCTGGGGACCGACCAAGACAGACTTATTCTCTGCCCCAAGATGGGGATAAATTAAATCATTGAAAACTTCAGCAGAAATCTTTCCAATTTCTGGTAGTTTTATCATTTGATCTTCTCTTCTTCCTTTAACGTTAGTTTTGAATATATCAAATCTCTTGGTAATTTTAAAGAGCCATGAGTCGTTCATTGTTCATCAAGGTGAGTCTTTGGGCATGACCCATCATGAATTCAATCAGGCGGGATATTAGGGAATGCGTTGGGAAAGACGGAGAGAGTTGAGCAAGCAAAAAAATCCCTCCCCAATACCTGGGAATGGAGCAACTTGATCCTAATTTTTATTGACTGATTCGATGTATTTCAGAATGGCCTCGGCTTCTTCGTCTGTTAAATCGCCATTGGGCATTCCTGCTTCACTGTATTGGCCATACAGCTTCTTAGCTAAGGGGTCAATTCGTTCCATCTCTTCAGGGTTAAGAATCATTTTTTTCAACCAAGTGATGTCTCTCGTTTTGGTTATGCCTTTTAGATCAGGACCGACTTCGACTCCTCCGCCAAGCGTGTGACAATCAGAACAGCTCTTGCTTTCAAAGAGCTCTTTTCCCCAATCTGCCAAATCAGCCTTTCCCTTCTCAGGCCTTTTTTCCGGAAATTGTGGCCTCTCTTTTTTGCCTCCGGGAATAAGCATGACTGGCAAATTGACGTTTCTCCAGCTCATCATCAGCACGGATAATGCCCAAGCTTCTTCATCTGAATATTTTACGTCTGGCATTTTGCTATCAGGAACGACAGCTTTGGGATTCATAAAATGTTCATAATGCCAGCTGAGCACAGAGAGCGGCCTGCCGTTCTTAAGGAGTTTATTTTTGATTTGAGAAAAATCGAACCTCTCTGCAGGCTTGTCTCCAATAAAGGTCAGGTCGGGAGCCAATTTTCGTCCTTGTCCGTTTATGATATGGCAGGTTTGACATTTTTTCTTCTGGGTCAGGAGTTTCTTTGCCAGATTGATCATCTCCATTCCCGAAGTTTCTTCATCCCGGCGATGACAGATATTGCAATTGATTTGAATCAGAATATTCTCGTTCTTGAAGACATATTTTTTAGCCATACTCTTGCCCAGCAAAGGCTCAGCCCAGTGCTTAATCTCACCATGAGCATCCTTTTTCTTGAGGGCGAACCCCTGCCCTCCGTGGCAAAGCGTGCAGCCCATTTTTGATATCGAATGAGGCTTAATTTCGGGGTGAGACCTAAAAGGTTCCGGCGCTTCTGCCATATTCGGTTGGTCATACCCCAAATGGCAGCTGATGCACCGATCGACCCTGTTCAGCTCCGGAAGCCAGATCTGTTTTACAGAAAAATCTAGAGCTGATCCAGCCCCCGAGCTCACTTTTTGTTCTAAGTAATTTTTGAATTCTTTAAGATATTTTTTCCATTCGGGATTTGCTTGTCTGTAGAAAGCGATAATCACCAGAATAAACAGGATGAAAGACAACAGAGACAGCCAATAAAATTCTCCAAGAGGGCTAAATTCTTTCTTCTTTTCCAAGTCCTCACCCCCTCAGAACAATGTTGGGATCTTCGGCCAGGGCCGCCATGGCCAGTAAAAATTCCAGTAGGGACCTCTCAAATAAACGCCGACGATGATAAGCAGGATGATCGCCGCAGAGAGAATAATGAACACGGTGTTCTGTTTTTTTCTACTTTTATGAAGCCAAACTCCTATGGCTTCTTTGGGACTCCTGTCCAAGAATGGCCAAAGGAGGGCCAAAAGAATAAGAAAAGCCGGGACAAGAATTCCTCCTATCAAACCACCGCTTATGCTTATCTTGCCGATTCTGATGGTCGTAATGGCAATCAGTTCCTGGAGCCAGAGAAAATACCAGGGGGCTTTGGCGGGAATGGGAGTCACAAAGGGATTGGCCGGCTCTTCTAGCGGAGAAGGAGAAAGGAGGGCGAAAAACAAAGTGATGATTGTTGTCAACAAAAATACAACGGCCACCCGCCTCACCAAATGCGGCGAAGAATGGACGGAATTCGTATCATCCAACACCTCAGTTGTTGCGACCTGAATGGTTGTGCCCTCAGTGACTCCCAGCAGAGAATATGTTTTCGTGGGGCTGACTGCGATTTCTCTCGATTTTGTTTCAAGGATCAGACTGTCCATACAGGCTAACCCCCCATCTTTTCTGATCCTCCACATATGGAGAGCGAGCAGAAAGAAAAGCGCGGCAGGAAGAAAAAAATTATGAAGCGCAAAAAATCGGAGAAGGCTGCTTTGACCGATGACGTTTCCTCCAACCAAGACGAATCGAAGACTCTTGCCTAATAACGGCAACGAACTGGCAATGCCGGTTCCTATCGTGAGAGCCCAATAGGCCAGCTGATCCCAGGGAAGAATATATCCTGTAAAAGAAAGAAAAAGCGTGACAACCAAAAGAGCAATTCCGATATACCAATTCCAGACCCGTTGGCCTCTATAACCGGCTGTAAAAAAAACCCTGACCAGATGCAAAAAAACGGTGACCACCATGAGATTGGCAGCCCATCGATGTTGAGCTCTTAAGAGCCAGCCAAAAACAACAACGTTTTCTAGATCTTTGATACTCCAATAGGCATTTTGAACCGATGGGACATAGAAGAATAGGAGCAAGAGTCCTGTGGCAGCAAGGATGAGAAATAAGCAAACGGCAAATGTCCCAAGCCAAAAAGAATAGCCCCAGCTCATGCTTCGAAGAGATATCCGTGAGGGAAACCAATGAAGCCAAAAATTTCTCACAACAGATTCGCTGGCCTCCCGACTTGACTTTGGAGACCAAGACCAGGTTATACCTTTCCAGATTCGGCTGAGTTTTTCTTTCATTTTTTCTCTCTTCAAATGGAAAGCTTATAATCAGGCGCAACTTGTTTTTTAGAATCAACCACAAGACTCCCATCTGGAGCAAGAGATAACGCATACCATAACAGAGGCTTTGGAGCCGGACCTGACATATTTGATCCATCCTTAGAAAATACGCTCCCATGACAAGAGCAGTAAAACTCGGCTTGATCCGGTTTCCAATCGACAACGCAGCCGAGATGTGTGCACACAGCGGAGATCGCCCAAAATTCTTTTCCGCTTCTAAAAATGTAAAGTTTATGTTCGGGGAGAAAGGTTATTTTTTCAGGAAAATCATCGGGTTTGCCCACCTTAAAATTAGAAGGAGGTTCATAAAGGACCTGAGGGACAAAAGCCTTTATGGCTCCAATAGCTTCTGCCAGCAAAGCCGCAAGAATAGACATTTTCCCTAAGATTCCCAAGAAGAATCGTCTTTTTATTTTGCTCTTTTCTTCATTCAAGGGCTTTCTATCTCCTCAAAAGCGAATTTTTCCATAGTCATAGCCCCCGTGGGACAGACCGTCGCACACAGACCGCAACGAATACAAACTATTTCATCTTTGATCATGGCTGTTAATACTTTCTCTTTGCTTTTTTTAATCTTCTTATCGATCATTTCTCTTTGCTCAAGATCAATTTCTGGATAGGGAACAAGCTTCAGACAATTGTTTGGACAATGATCAACACAGGCCCCGCAAAGAATGCACAATTCAGAATCGTAGATCGTGTTTATATGGCAAACCAGACAGCGCTGGGCCTGAAGACGAGCTTCCGTTTCTTGGAAAGAGAGTTCAACCTCATTTGCTCCTAAACGGTTCTCTAAAGAGATTTTGCGCGGGGTTTTTCTTTTCCTTATTTCATATTCCTTGGGCTTCTCATATTCCGGGGGTGAAAGGACGTCGATCGAAATCGAATAAACTCGGCCGGCGCGATCTCTCTTGCTTAGATAATCATCGATAGACTGAGCAGCCAATGTCCCATTCGCCACTCCCTCGATAAGAATTCTTGCGCCGAAAGCAACATCTCCCCCGGCAAATACGCCTTCCCGGGTGGTGGCGAGAGTGAAAGGATCAACCCGAATCGTTCCCTGTGGCGTGAGAGCCACCTTGTCCTCCGGCTTAAGAAATGAGAGATCGGGCCTTTGACCTATGGCCAAAATGACAGATTCTGCTTCTATGATTTCTTCGGTGCCTGGCTCCAATTCAGGATTAAAGCGTCCTTGCTCATCGAAAAGCCTTTTGACCCTCAGAAATTCTACGGACTTGACTTTTCCATTCTCGCCGATTATGCGTCGAGGGCCAAGCGAGGGATGAAAGCGAATTCCCTCCTTTACAGACTCCTGAAATTCCTCTTTGCCCTGTGTGGTTTGGCTCGCCAGCATTTCCTTAAACGACTCAAGGCTCGCAACATCGACCTTTAATGTTCCTCTCCTCAAGGCAGTTCGGGCAACATCCATAGCCGTCAACATCAACCCCGCTTCTGCAGAGATATCGATGGCCAGTCTAGCTTCATCTGAATCAGAAAGTAAAGCAAGAACCGCCCTTAAGGCTGTACGGGCTGAATCCAGAGCCACCAGCCCTCCACCAATAACGACCGTTTTTCTTCCGAGATCAATTTTATAGCCTTGATTGATATTCAAAAGGTAATCAATCGCATTATAAACACCTTCGAGATCTGTCCCCTCAATCTTAAGCTGCCGACTCTGTTGAGCGCCAACAGAAATATACACGGCTTCAAACCCCATCTCTAGCAGTTGCGCAAGGCCAAAATCCTTGCCCAGGGGAGAATCAAATTTGACTTCGACACCCAGGGAAAACACGAACTCCATCTCTTTTCTCAGGATATCTTTCGGCAGCCTGTACTCAGGAATAGCAATTCTCGGCATACCGCCGAGTATGTGAGAGGCTTCGAAAATAGTGACCTGAAATCCCCTCAGGGCTAAATCATGAGCACAGGCCACCCCGGACGGTCCCCCCCCTATGACCGCAACCTTATTTCGCCTCCTGGCTTTCCCTCTTTTAACCACAGAAGGGACGTGGAGAGGCCACAAAGATCCACTGGGAATTTCTTTCCCTTCAATGAGAACATCTTGAGTATGAGCTAGATTGGATTCAACACCATATTTTTCAGTGACAAATCGTTTCAACGATCTGATACTTATAGATTCATCAATCTTTGCTCTGCGGCAGGCGTCTTCGCAGGGCGCAGCACAAATCCGGCCACAGACAGAGGCAAAGGGATTGGAGGATCGTGCGACTAAATAGGCGTCTCTATCTTGATCCTGGCCGATAAGTTGAACATATTTCCCAGCATCAGTATGAACCGGACAGGCTTCCATACACAAAATATTTGTTCTGTACCACAGCAGGTCTGGCGCTTTCACTTGGTACTTCATTTTGGGGATCCTAAATTCTCCTCTCCATTGGTGTCATCTCCTACTTTACCTTTTCTGGGGCCTTCAGATATTCGATGATGGCGATGACTTCGTCATCCGATAGGCCCTGATCAGGCATGGGAATATTATTGAAGTCTCTGAGGAGCTGCTTCGCCAGACAATCGTTTTTTAATAGAGATTTTGGGTCCTTGATGAAGTTAAAAAGCCATTCCAAATCTCTTTTTCTAGTGATGTCCTTGAGACTTCCACCCATGGGTATTTCTCTGGCGCCGATGCTGTGGCAAGCATTGCAGGCCTTTGCGGCATAAACTTTTTCCCCCTGTCTTGCCAATCCCAAGTCGAACCTCCTTTCAGAAAGAAAGAGAACTTTTGGTTTCATAGAGACAATCCCTTTTCCCGTTTTTTCCTTTCGGGTTGCTTTGGAGGTTTCCTGAATATAGCTCACAAGATCCCGCATTTCATTCCCAGAGAATCTCGGCCATGGCAAGTTTTTCTCTTTCAACATATTTTCCATAATGACAGCATGATTCCACATGGCGGAGGCCAAAAATATTGGCGAAAAATTAGCTTCACTCCCGCTCAAGTCGGGTCCAATATTTTCGCCTTCGCCTCCTAGGGCATGGCAAAAAATGCAGACTTTTTCTCTGTAAAGCTTTTTCCCTTCTTGGGTATTTCCTCTCGTATCGAAGAACTGAATAAAATAAAGATAAGAGATGACGTCGGCCATTTCTGAAGGCGTAAAAATAGGAAAAGGGAGGTTAATTTTCTTCATTTCTTGCCACATTGCAGCGGAGTGGCTCCAGATTTTTCCTGCTATCTCTGTCAGACTTAATCGAAGTTCCCTCCTTCCTAAATCAGGACCTCGCTTCCCCCCCTCTCCCCAAACAGAGTGACAGACGCTACATTTCTTCTCCTTAAATAAATCTTTTCCTCTTTTGGGATTGCCGGGTTCTGCATATATGATTTCGCCATTTTGATTGATCGCCTGACCTCGCAGATAAGCGAGCACATGGTTCAATTCCTGACCTTTAAACTCGGGTTGTTTTAAGCCAATTCTTTTCATCTCAAAAAGTATATCCGGGCTATGATTCCAGAGGCCAGTCACCAAGAACGAAGGAGAGATGTGTTTCCCATAATCGTCCAAAGGAATTTTATATTTGCCTCCTTTTCCGCCGACAGAATGGCATCTCACGCAACCCTTCTCATCAAATAACGTCTCTCCTTCGGCGAAGTTGCCCGGCTGGTCAAAGTAATTGAAATAATAAATGTAGCCCATCAAATCGCCCATTTCTTGGGGAGTAAAAGTGGGACGAGAAACGCCCCTCTCCCGCATGATTTCTATCATCTTGGGAGAGTGGCTCCAAAGCAATCCAGCCAATTGGAGGAGATTCAATTCCTTGCTCATCTGGGCCAGATCGGGGCCAAGGGTATCACCAATGCCCCAGATGGCATGGCACTTTATACAACCTTTGCTCACAAAAAGTTTGCTTCCTCTCAGAGGGTCTTCAGGGAAAGCATAAGCCTCCTTTTCCTGAAAAGAGAACATAGGAACAGAGGACACGGCGGCAAAGATTATTCCCAATAAAATAAAAAGAAGTTTGTTTTGCCATCTGATTTGAGCGGGCATATTGACTTCTTTTCCTACCTCTCAAAAAAGATATCTCAAACCTTTTCTGTCCAATTCTTATTCGGGAAGATAACTCTTAATCCGTTTTTCAGTTTCTTTGATCCCTCTCTCCTTCCCTTCCTTTATTTCCCATATTGAAATAATAGGGAAAAATTTTGTAAACAATATATATAGCAAAATAAACGAGGCAAAGCAGGCAAGGGTCACAGCAAATTCAATCCAGGTAGGATGGTAGAATCCTCTTTGATAAGGAAGCCTGGGGTTGATGAGGGTCGGAAGGACAATTGTAAACCTTTCTAGCCACATGCCAATGATCACGGATACGGATGCCATCATTGTCCCAAAAATGGTCCTTGTTTTTTTATTAGACAAAACGATAAGAGGGATTATAAAACAGCAAAGCACCATCGTCCAAAAATAGGGGGCATAACCTCCTGTAAATTTGGCCCAAAAAACTTTCAGGTGGGCAGGTTCTGCGCCATAAAATGCAGTGAGGTTTTCGGTGAAAGTAAAATAAAACCATAGAAGACTCATGACCAAAAGCAACAAGCCTAGGTTGTTAAAATGAATAGATTTTAAATAGGCCTCAAGATGGTAGCTTCGCCTTATAAAATACATGGCGATGATCAAAGCTGCTATCCCAGAAAAAATAGCCCCCGTGACAAAATAGGGGCCAAAAATTGTACTGTGCCACATGGGTTGAATCGTCATGGCAAAGACGTAAGAAACCACCGTATGAACCGAAACGGCAATCGGGATAACGATAACAGCCATTATGGAGATCGCTCTTTCGAGAAGATGCCATTGTTGTTCTGTCCCTTTCCATTTTAAAGCAAGAACCTTATAGACAAATCTCCTTGTTCCACTGTTCAATGTATCTCTCATCAAGGCGATATCCGGGATGAGTGGCAAATAAAGATAGATAGCGCTGGCCGTTAAATAAACAGAAATACTCATAACATCCCAAAGCAACGGAGAACTCAATTTGCCATTAAGAAAAATCTTAAGCATTCTATCCGGCCGGCCCAAATCCGTAACGATGTTGAACACTCCAAAAAAAAGGACTAAAACAGTAATAACTTCTGCCGAACGGGTAATGGCTCTTCTCCATTCGGCCCGAGCTAACCGGAGGATAGCGGAAATCAGGGTTCCCGCGTGACTGATTCCAATAAAAAAGACAAAATTTGTAATATAAAATCCCCAAAATACTGGCTGATTCAAGCCTGTGATTCCTAGCCCACTCCTCAGCTGCAGAATCCAGGCGAGTACGCCGAAGAGGATAATTCCGACAAGCACGAAAACCACTCTATAAAAGCTTTTGCTGGTATAAAGGAGGGGTTTGAGAATAGGAGCATCCTCTTTAGCAACTACATCGACGAGGAGATTCTCTAATTTATCTTTAGCCATGCCATTCTCCCTCGGTCAAGTAGTAAACTTTTGGTTCTGTTCCTAGTTCTTCTAAGAGACGGAAGGCTCTGGGGCTCCGGGCAAGCTGGGCGACTGTGCTTTTGGGATCGTCCAAATCTCCAAAATACAAAGCCTCCGTCGGACAAGTTTGAACACAGGCAGGGATATAATCACCCGGTTCAAGCTGCCTATTTTCTGCACGAGCTCTCTCTTTGGCTTTTTGCAGGCGATGATGGCAAAATGAGCATTTTTCAACCACCCCTTTGGTTCGAATTGAGACATCTGGGTTTAGATAACTCTTCATTTCCTTTGGCCATTCAGGCTTAAACCAATTGAAATATTTCACAGTATAAGGGCAGTTGTTGGTACAGTAGCGGCAGCCAATGCACCGTGAATAAACCTGGGCGATCAATCCATCTCTGTTCTTGTAAGTCGCGCCGACGGGGCAGACCTTTACACAAGGAGGTTTATCACAATGCATGCATGGCCTGGGGATAAACCTGGCCCTGAGATTAGGATATTCCCCCTCCATGATCGGCAATATTGTCATCCAGGAGATGATTCTGTTTTTTGCCGCCTCTTCAGGCGAAGAAAAAGGAATATTATTCTCAGCCTTGCAAGCGACAACGCAAGCTTGGCAGGCTGTACATTTGTCTAAATCAATGACCATTCCCCAACGTGGCATATCCTGCTCCTCTATTTTGCTTTATAGATTCTTATTCTCGTCGAAAATTTTAAAGGCAGCCCCGTCAATTTATCTAGATTGGGTCCTACCAACTCCAAAGGATTAACCCCTCTATTGCGGGCCCATTGGCCGAGAGCTTTGTGCCCCAACCCATAAGGGATACTGACTACGCCAGCCATGGCTCCCGAATAGATACGAGACTTGACACGGATTTTTCCATAAACAGACTCAACCCAGATTAAATCGTTGTCTAAGATTCCCAATTCAGCCGCTGTTTGCGGGTTGATTTCTGCCCAGGAATCCCAATTCATGTTAATGTAAAATCCCATAATTTCTTGAAACCATGGCTGGTCTGCCGCATAACCATGGGATAAACAGAGCGGTTGATGAATATATAAATAAAGAGGATAATCCTTTTCATCCCCGCTAAATTGCGGTCTTTCAAAATGCGGCATAAAAATATTATCACCCCTTGCTTCTATCTTCAGGTTAATGACTTCCTTATTATGTTCTTGCCCCTCACCCGTAAGCTCTTTGATTTTTTCAACAAACAGTTGAGAGTAAAATTCATATTCTTTTGAGGGAGTCCTAAAAACAAAACTCCTTATGCCAAAATCATAAGACGGATCCCACCATCCCCCTTTCTTGATCAATTCTTCTTTGAATTCGCTGGCGGAAGTGAATTGAGGAATCCACCAGCCACGTTCTTCAAAAAGTCTCAGCTGAGCTTCTTCAAAGGAATCAGTAAAGATAATGCCTTTGCGAGCTTGATATAAACTCTCAATTTTATAGAGGAGGAATTCCTCGGAATTCTTCCAAGGAAAATGATTTGCAAATGAGGACCCCAATCTGTGGGCCGCATCCAAAATGACATCTTCGGACGCCCTCGTATCATATAGGCTCTCTATCACCGGCTTTCCAATGCCCAGAACTGGAATTTTCGAAACAGGCGAACTTTCAACATATTGGTGTTTTTCAAGGTAAGTCTTATCCGGGAGCAAAAGGTCTGCATATTGGGAACTTTCATCCAGGAATGAAGAGAAGCTAACTATGAAAGGAATTTTTTCAAAGGCCTTGCGGTAGGCCTCCAAATTCGGAGAGGAAAAGAGTGGGTTGGATTTGTGCAGGAGGAGCAAATTGATTGGGTACGGCTTTCCCTTGATGACGTTCTCTGGAATCAGAGAAGGGACTGAAGTCGCAAGCGGGAATTGGCCTTGTCCTGCGCTATCTATCCTTGGCTGCAAACTGATTTCCTTTGTCGCTTGATCAACTGAGATCGCCGGCAAATCTCGAAGAGGAACATCCCTTTTCACTAATACTCCGCCGGGCACATCAATGCTTCCAACAAGAGCATTTAAGGAATGGATGGCCAACGCATTATACAAACCGTTTGAATAGCTGGTGGCGTTACTGTCCAACATAGCGATGGCGGGTCTATTTGCAGCAAATTCCTTGGCAAGAGAGACAATGGTATCTACAGGGACTTTCGTGGCGTCTGAAACAAAGTCCAGTGGATAATTGTTCAAGATCAACTTCTTAAATCCGCCGTGAGCTTCCCCTCGTTCATCAGTCCAATCCTCAAACGCATAAGTAAAATTTTCGATATAATTTCTGTCGTAGAGACTCTCTTTTATGATCACGTAGGCAATTCCCAGCGCAAGAAGCCCTTCAGTCCCTGGCTTGATCGGAATCCATTTATCTGAACGAGAAGCAGTTATAGAGAAGCGGGGTTCGACCTGAATTATCTTTGCCTTTTTACCCGGCCTGCCTTGCCTCAGGTAAGCATAAGCTTTCATGGCTTGAACCGGAGACGGCCAATCGGTAAGAAAGCTGCTGCCAAAAGAAATAATATAGTTACTATTTTCAAGATCATAACAGAGCAAACTGGCGATCCCTTGAGCTAGATAAAAAGCCTGGATAAGGCTACTGTTTGAATCATCATAAAAATAATTCGGAGAGCCGAGAACTTTCATGAACCTCTCAAAAAGTTCATGGCTCATTCCTCTATTCTCATTGTTCAACAAAAGGACTTTATGGGCTTCTCCCGAATTCTTTAAATCTTTCAGTTTAGTCACGAGTATCTCTAGTGCCTCGTTCCAACTGATGCTCTCCCATTTCATAGAAGATCTTCCGCCCACCCTTTTCATAGGGCCCTTGATCCGATCGGGGTTGTAGAGCATCTGAAGCCCAGCCTGGCCTGACGGACACAGCCGTCCTCGGTTAACTGGATGGGCGGGGTTTCCTTCAATCTTTACGGCCTTTCCGTCCACAACCTTGACCAAGATACCGCACCCGCCAGGACAGGCCTGGCAGACGGACTGAATCCACTTTTCGATCCCTGGAACCCATTGATCCTCTCCCTCGGAGGGAAAGTCCTTCTTGGTCGAACAGTCAAGGAAAGGAAAACTCAACGCAGATCCGGCAATAATTTTAAAAAAGTCTCTTCTTTTTAAGCCCATTTGTTCATCCTTAGGGCTGCCTTTCGGGGATGCATATCTATTTGCTACCTATCTGTGACAGGAGATACAGTCGTTAGCAACCCCCTTTTCTTCATGGCACTTCATGCACTTTTTCATTGTTATTTTACGAAGGGCCCGATCGGGTGGCTTATTTCTTTCGTCTATATCACCATGACAAACTTGACACTCAATGTTCCCCAAAACCACGTGTCTCCTATGAGAAAAATAAACATCTTTAGCAAGCCTGTAAAGTCTTTGCCACTCGATTTCTTTTCCGGCCTTAATAAATTCTATTAATTTCTTTTCAGAATCGCTTTTTCCGATGGGTTCAGAATGGCAGGTCTGGCATATCTCCAGAGTGGGCTTGCCCGCAGAAGCGTGACCTTTAAAATAAGGATGGCAGTCCAGACAATCCACTTTATTTTCTTTATGGATTTTGTGATTGAAAGCTAAGGGCTGTTTTATTCCGCTCCACCCTTGTCCCGGGGAAAAAATCAAAACACAAACACACAGAATCATTCCTCTGAAAATAGCCCAACCTTGATTTCTTGAAATGCTGTTTTTTTTCACCGCTGAAACGTTTCTAATTCAACCTGGCCTTTAATCCGTTCACTTTGATCTGAAACCCGACTGAAATTTTCTTTTCGTCGTTCTTAAGCAAAAATAGCAATTTTATATAAAAGGCCGGAGCGGGAAAAGCAGTAAGTTTATTGGAGTCATCATTATTTCTTTACTAATTACCAAAAATCGGTCAAGTCTGTCAAGTTCCCGGTTCATGCATAATTAGCAAGGGGACAGGCAACTTTTTTGGAAGAATCCAAGAAAAGCAGCCGGTCCCCTTTTCTTCTTTACCGTTTTTTCTTCTTCCCCAGGATGCCGCCGCCCAGGAACAACCCGGCGCCGAGGACAAAGCCGAAGTTGTACCAGCCGCCGTTGTTATGGACCTCATAAAAGCGGACATTCTTGCTGAAAATAGAAATGATAAACGTGATGGGTGAGATCAGGCCGTGCCAGATTCCCTTCCAAAAGCCGACCACCTTGCCCTCCTGGTCCGGCGTCTTTTCGGCGCTGTTCGGCCCGGGAACGCAACTCACACTAAAAATCATCAGCAAAAAAATGAACAACATTCCCAGCAAAGCCGTTTTTTTCATCTGGCCTCCTTATTATTCTTTGGATCGGTTGGGATCAATCGGCCAATCCCCTGACCGATCCTCCCTTGGCGGCCTCGGTGCCCTCGAGTTATAGAGGATGATGGATTTCGGGAGCCTGGACAAACCTCGTCACAAGCTCGGCTGTCCCGGCAACCGCTAATTGTTCAAACAAAAACGCGAACTGCTTTTCCAGGCTAGCACCGATCGCCTCCCGCGCCGGGGCGGGCAAAGACCAAAACTGTTTCTTGAGTGGGCCGACGGCCTTCTTGCGCGACTTATAGAGGAATTGGGCCTCGGTGTCCTTGGGTTTTCTCTCGTCGGCCGCGTTTTTGCGCACCCAATCGTACATCTCCTGGCGCAGGGATTCCGGCGTCGCCTCATGTTCTATGATGAGCGTCTGGAAAGCCGTGGCCAGGTGAACCTCGCAGGTTCCCGCTTCCACGAATTTGTTGAAGGCCGCGTCCGGCAGGGTGCTCGCCCCGTGCTGCACCGCCCCAGCCAGTCCGTACGCCCGTCGCGCCTTCTCGCTCAACGCTTTGAGGACGTCAAAATCGATCGCCACCTTGGCCAGCGTCCCGTCCGGAAGGACCACCCCACCGTGGCTCGTTCCGGTCTGGATACTGATCTTGCTAATTCCCGTCATATCGCCCCGGATTTTGTTGTAGCCGGCCATAAAGGTGTCGAGATCTTCGGGCGTGCTGTTTTTTTGCCCCACCTCGCCGATCTCGCCGCCGACGGAAATCGTCACAGCCTCGGGCTCGTGTTCACGGATGAACCGCGTGAATTCCGCGCAGGTCTCATAATTCAGCCGCTGTTGCTCCCCGAGAGTCGGCTTGGTCAGATCGACCAGGGTCGAGGAGTCAATGTCGATGTTGAAAAAACCGGCGGCGATGGATTCAAGGATCAGGTCCCTGATCTTTTTGAGCTCCGCCTCGCGATCCTGGCTGAATTTTTTTTGGGAGGTCTGGTAATGATCTCCCTGGATAAAGACCGGGCCGCGGATTCTTTCTTTGATGGCCGCCGCGAGAACGGCGGACACGTACTCGGACGGCCGCTGGTCCGTGTAGCCGATCTCGCTCCTGGCGATCTCAAAAGTGATGGCACCGGCCTCGATCTTGCGGGCGGCGCGAAACACGGCCCGAGCCGAATCGTAAGCCAGCATGCGCAGGTTCATGGCTGGGACGGTGAAGGATCGGGCGATCTCGCCCCTTCCGCGAGCCAGATAAAAGTCTTGGATCGAGGCGGGACGGATGCCCAGGGCTTGGGCGGCCTCCCAGATCAGCCAGCGGGCGGCGGATTTGGCCTCGATTTCGCCGAATACGGCTTCGCGGATGAGGCCATCCACCTTATCGCGCAGATTGGGTTCGTTTTTGACCAGAACCCGGCCCTTCTCTGCGGCCAAACTGCCGGCCAGAGAATCGAGAAGCACATTAAGCGCCGAGGTTGACATGGATGCTCTCCTTTCGTGTATCGTCTGATTACAGTAATATCTAGTATAGCAGAACTTGGGGACATTCCCCTAAAAAGAAGATTCGATCAAGCCGCCCCCGACAACCACATCGCCTTCATAAAATACCACGGCCTGGCCCGGAGTGATCGCCCGCTGCGCGCTTTCAAATTCCACGATGATGCGCCCATCCGGCGCCGGAATCACCCGGGCCTTGGCCTCGGGGTGTTTGTAGCGAATTTTGGCCGTGGTCTCGAGTGGCCCGGCTAGGTTTTCGATCGAAATAAAATGAACCGCTGAGGCGATGAGCCCTTTTTTATAGAGGTCTTCGTTCCGGCCCACGGTGATCGTGTTGTTCAGCGGATCGATGGCCAGAACGTAGAGCGGACGGGAAGAAGCGATCCCCATGCCCTTGCGCTGGCCGACGGTGTAGGAGATGATCCCCTTGTGCTCGCCAAGGATGCGTCCCTCCGGGTCGACGATCGGGCCGGGCCGCGAAGCATCGGGAACTTTTGATCTTAAGAACTCCGCATAGTTATCGCCCGGGACAAAGCAGATTTCCTGACTTTCAGCCTTGTCGGCGACAGACAGCCCCAGCCGACGGGCCCTTTCCCGGACCTCTTTCTTGGTGAGCTCGCCGACCGGCATCAGCGCCGAGGCAAGCTGGGCCTGGGTCAGGGTGTAGAGGAAATAGGATTGGTCTTTTCTCTGGTCCTTGCCCTTTTTGAGGAGATAGCGGCCGGAATCCTGGTCCAATTCGATCCGGGCATGGTGGCCGGTCGCCACTGTCTCAGCTCCGAGCTTTTTGGCCTTATTGAGAAAGAGCTCGAACTTGATGTGTTCGTTGCAGCGGAGGCAAGGGTTGGGTGTGCGGCCCCGGCCATACTCGGCACAGAAATCCGCGATCACGGTGCGCTCAAAATCCTTCCTGAAATCGGCCACGTAGTGAGGAATCCCGAGCGCCACGGCCACTCTCTGGGCGTCCTCGGCTGACTTCCAGCCGCAGCAACTGCGGAGGTCGTCGGATCGGCAAAATTCCTTGGGGAGGGAGAAAAGGTTCATCGTCACCCCAAAGACCTCGTGCCCCTGCTCGCAGAGGAGGGCTGCGGCGACAGAGGAGTCTACTCCCCCGCTCATGGCGACGGCGATCTTCTTACGTTTCATTTGAGATCCCCTTCCAGGGTCAGGCATTTGGCCAGGCTGACCTTGGCCGGGAGCTTTTCTTTTTCCGAGGCAATGAGTCCAGGCGAGGCAAAAAACCGGAGAACCATCAAAAAAAACACGGCGAAAATCAGCCGGAACGGGCATCGTGTGTTCTTCATACCGCCTGCGTCGCTTCTCCAAAGTCTTATCATAGCACAAAAAAGAAAAGGGGGACTCGCGGGAGTCCCCCTTGATTCTTGCCGCAATCAGAAACTGAACCGGAGGCCGAGCTGGGCTTCGCGGGGCATGGTTGAGCTTGTGGGCAGTCCGAAGTTAGGGCTCGTTCGATCGCCATCATAACCGGTAAAGTTGACCGTGCTGAAAGCGTTATAGAGTTCAAAGATGGCTTCGATAAAGAAGTTTGAGCGGGGGATTTTCGTCATCGAGCTTGGGAATCATTTGAAGGAGCAGCCGATGTGGATTACAATGTCAACCATGAAGAAAAGGGTCCTGCTCTCTATATTCTGTTCTCTTCTTTTTGTCCTGAATATCTCGGCCCTTGGCCAGAAAAAGAAGTCGCCCAAGGACCTTGATCCCAAGTACCGAAAGTGGCTGCAAGAGGAAGTGGTTTACATCATCACGCCGAAAGAAAAGGAAGTCTTTCTCCAGCTCGAGACGGACCCGCAGAGAGAGAAATTCATCGAAGCTTTCTGGAAGGTCAGAAACCCGAACCCCAACACCCCGGAGAATGAATTCAAGAAGGAACATTACCGGAGAATCCAATACGCCAACCAATACCTTGGAAAAGAGGGGCCAGGCCAGGGGTGGCGTTCGGATATGGGGAGAATTTATGTCATTCTGGGAGAGCCGAAATCGATCGAGAGATTCGAAAATCTCTCCGAGGTTAAACCGACCATCATCTGGTTTTATGACGGCATGATCGAGTACGGGCTTCCCAATTCCTTTAGCGTCGTATTCTTCAAAAGAGACAACACGGGTGAATATATTCTCTATTCTCCCGTTAAATTCGGGCCGCAAAATCTCCTGGTCGACTATAAGGGCGACATGTCGAGCTATCAAGGGGCCTACGATCAGCTTTTCGAGGTCGAGCCGATTATTGCCGGTGTGTCCTTGAGCCTGATTCACGGTGAGCCTCTTCTTCAGGCTAGCCCCTCCATCGCTTCAGAAATCTTGATCGGCCAGCAAATTCCCCAGGCGGGTTATCAACAAGTTAAAGACGAATATGCCGCGAAGCTTCTGGCCTACAAAGATATCATCGAAGTCGATTATTCGGCTAACTATATAGAGAGCGATTCTCTGGTTAGGGTGTTCCAAGACCCGGCCGGAATCTTCTTTGTTCATTATCTGATCGAGCCGAAAAAACTGACCTTTGAACAATTTGAAAACACCTATCAATCTAACCTGGAAATAAACGGCAGTGTGAAGGACTTGAGCGGGAAGACCATCTATCAGTTCGAGAGAAAAATCCCGATCAAAATGAACGAAGAGCGAATGGACAAGATCAAGGCAAAACTGTTCAGCTTCCAGGATATGTTCCCTCTCGTTCAAGGGCAGTATCGCTTGAACCTTCTCTTCAAAAATGCCGTATCCAAAGAATTCTCCTCTGTCGAAGCTGACCTCACGATTCCGGAGACTTCTTCTCTCCAGATGAGTCCGCTCACGCTGGCAAACCGGATTGACAAAAATTCTCAGTATAAAGGTCAGAACAAGCCTTTCCTTATGGAAAATGTTCAGTTCGTCCCCTCGCCGCGGAATGATTTTACCCGCCAAGACACGCTGACTCTCTTTTTCCAGATCCGGGGTCTAACCCAGGATCTCAAAGAGAGCGGAACCTTAGAGTACGCAATTTTCAAGGAGAATGAAAAAGTCCGGTCTTTTGTCAAAAACATCAAGGACTACCCGGGCCACACAAGTTTCTTCGAAGAATTTGCTCTGGCCGAGCTGGTCCCCGCTTATTACAGTATCAGAGTCTCTATCTTAGATAAAAACCAGGCGGCAATTCTTTCTGAACAGGGCCCTTTCTATATCACCCCGATGCCCGATCTGCTGAGACCTTGGGTCCTTTCTTTGCCCAAGCCTCCCGATGATGACCCGGAAAACGTCAACATCCTGGGAAATCAATTTTTCAACAAACAAGACACCTCCAAGGCCAGGACGCTTTTGGAAGAAGCTTATCGGAAGGATCCGTCTTCCGAGCGCTTCGCCCTGGATTTCTGCCGGGCCCTGGCCCTGACTAAAGAATATCAGCTGATGAAAGAGATTGCGCTCCCGCTTGTAAAAGAGAAACAAAAATATGAATTTCTGCAGGTGCTGGGGCAAGCCCACCAGGCCTTGGGTGAATACGCGGAGGCCATCGCTGTCCACAAACAGTACCTGACTCATTTTGGGACCAACATCAATGTTCTGAACTCTATCGGAGATTGCTACTATCAATTGGGCAACTTCCCGGAAGCTCTCGAGGCCTGGAACAAATCTCTCCAGATCAGCCCCGATCAAGAGAGGATCAAAGCGCTGGTCAAATCCCTCCAGGCGAAGAAATGAAAAAAAGAGAGCCTGAACTTGAAAAACACCACCGGCGGAAGCCAGAAGCAGATAGAGGACAAACTAATTTTGTGAGAGCCTTCATAATCTTTTAGCCTATGATAGACCCGACGGGAGGTGAGGATGAGCATGAACGTCCTTTCGAAAACGGCTCTGATGATTTTTGTCGTTCTTTTTTCCGCAGCCGGCGCTCAGGCTCAGGCCGGAAGAGGAGTCGCCAGGCTCGGAGGTGTTGTCGTCGATCCGAACGGGAAGCCCATTCCTTCGGCTAAGGTTGTGCTGACTTTTGCCAAGGACGAAAATGTCAAAAAGGAGACAACCTCTAATAAAAACGGCGAATGGGGATTTATCGGCATCGGCACGGGAGACTGGACCGTCACAGCCTCGGCTCCGGGTTTCGTTCCGGCCAGTCAGACCGTCTATGTCAGCCAACTGCAGATCGTGCCCAAAGTGACCATAAAACTAAAAAAAGGAGAAAAGGCGCCGGGCGTTGTCCAGGATGAGGCCTCATTCACCCTTTTGGAACAAGCTAATCAGTTTTACAAAGACGGCAAATATGATGCCGCTCTGGCTCTGTTCCAACAGTTCCTGGATAAGAACCCCCCTGCCTATCAGGTCATTCTCAACATCGGCGACTGTTATCGGGAAAAGGAAGACTACCAGAACGCGATAAAGAATTACCTCGTTGTCATCGAACGGGCCAAAGCAGACCCCGCGACGGGGAAGGACATGACCGCCAAGGCCCTGGCTGCGATCGGGCTGTGCTACCTGAGACAGAACAATCTTGAGGAAGCCCAGAAGTATTTCAAAGAATCGCTCGACACATCCCCTCAGGATGAAAATTTGGCTTACAACGTCGGCGAAATCTATTTCTCCAACCAGAAAATCGATGAAGCTCTGGCTAACTTCGAGTTAGCCGCCAAGATCAGGCCTGACTGGCCCGACCCGTATCTCAAGATGGGATATGTCTATCTGAACAAGGGGGATATGACCAAGGCGGTTGAATATTTCGAAAAGTTCCTCAAGCTTGAACCGAACACAGAAAGGTCGGCCCAAGTCCAGAATATCATCAACACGATCAAGAAATAGGAATTTGCTTTTTGCGCTGCCACAAGGAGGCCGCCCGGAACGGGGAGGGTTCGTCAAGATCCCTTTTCCAAGCGTTCCAGCTCGGCTTTGGCCTTTCTGATGCTGGTCTCGCTTTCGCCCCGGGAATTGTCCAGGTAAAGCTTGAAATACTTCACGGCTTCCCGAATATTCCCTCTCTTTTCATAAGCTACAGCCAGGTTGAAATAGCCGGTCGGCGTTGCTTGGATGGCCAAGGCCCGTTCAAGCCAAGAAATGGCCTGGGCATATTCGCCCAAATAAGAATACGCGATGCCGGTGTATTGATAGAAGGCCTGTTCTTCAGGAAAATCATCGATCAATTTTTTATAAATTTCGATGGCTTCCCTCAACCGGCCGCTGGAAGCCAGATTCCCTGCAAAGCTCATTCTCAGATACCGGCTTTCGGGTTCGACGGCCAGAGCCCGATCATAATAAGAGCGGGCCTCTTCCTTGCGACCCTCCGAATCCAAGATTCCGGCGCAGACGGTCAGAGCATCGATGTTTCGAGGGTTTAGACTCAGGACCTTATTCATGGTCTCAAAGGCTTCCGGGGACCTGCCGGTGACCAGATGAGTATGGCCCAGGCGGACCAGGAGGATCTCGGAATCCGGAATCCTGGCGATGCCCTTGTTCAGAGTTCTTATGGCCTGGTCGAACTTCCTCTGCTTTGCCTGAGCAATCGCCAGATTGACATAGCCGGCCGGAGAATCGGGGACGTCCTCCAGAACCCTGAGATAGACCTGCTCGGCCTCCGCATAGTTGTCCTCGAACTCATAAGCCTGAGCCTGCTGGATCAGCCTGAGCAAAGGGATTTTTTCCTTCGGGTCAGGCAAGGCCGGCCCCCGTCCGGCCGGAGCAAAGTTCAGGTAACCCAGAGACCTGAGTCGTTCCTGGTCTTCGGGCCTGACGCCCGTCCGTTCGCTTCCCGACTTGTTGCCGGCGCTTGAACCGAGAAGCTCCCGTTCCAGCATTTTCTTCAATTCGCCGGCCTTGCGGGCCGAAGAAGCATACAGGTCTTCCCTTTCCCCGGGGTCGTTCTTCACATCATAAAGCTCAGGCCGCGGGGACTGGATATATTTCCAGCGCCCCGAGACCAGGCCGACCAGCTCCGACCAGCCGAAGTTCTCCCGGGGATAAAAGGTTTCCACCAGGCTAGCGAGGTCCTTCCTGCTCTTGCCCCTGAGCCAGGCGACCAGGCTTTGTCCCGTCATCCCCGCGGCTTCGTTCTTCAATCCTATGATCTCCAGAATGGTCGGAGCAACATCGACCAGCCTGACCTGGCTTTCGATGACCCGAGAACGAGGGAAGACCGCTGTGTTATGGAGAATGAGCGGGACTCTGAGGGTCTCTTCGTACAGGAAGATCCCATGACCGGTCTCCACCTTATCGCCCAACCCTTCGCCATGGTCGCCGGCAATGACGATGATCGTTCTCTCCTGGATCCCTTTTTCCTTGAGCCGCTCCAGAACAGCGCCCACATAGTGATCCATGTAAGCGATTTCACCGTCGTAGAGGCGGCCGCTGAATTCTTCTCTGTAAGGGAAAGGCGGGTCATACGGCAGGTGCGGGTCATAGTAATGAACCCAAGCGAAAAACCGCCTTCCCCAGTTGTTCTCCAGCCAGCGAGAAAACCGGCCAAAAGTCTCCTCGGCCCGGCGCTCCGCATTCTGGGTCTTGAAGGGTAACTCCGACCGGAACGTGTCGTCGTAAACATCGAAGCCTCGATCGAGCCCGAACCGGGAATCCACCGAAAAAGAGGAGACAAAAGCGGCGGTGGAGTAGCCCCGTCCCTTCAGGATCTCCGCCAGGGTCCTTATCCCGGAGGGGAGATCGTGGCCGTTATTGCGGACCCCGTGCGCCACAGGATAGAGGCCGGTCATGATCGAACAATGAGAAGGCAACGTCAGTGGCGCCGGGCAGTAGACCCGGGCGAAGCGGATGCCCTGCCGGGCCAGGCTGTCGAGATGGGGGGTTTTGGCCGGCTTATGACCATAACACCCCAGATGATCCGCCCTCGTGGTGTCCAGTGTGATCAGCAAGACGTTATATGAAGGCGTGCCCGGCAGCTTGACCTTGCTTCTCCCCGGGCTGATGACCAAAAAATAGACCAGGATGACAAGCCCCGCGGCCGTTCCGGTCATCCCCCACAGCAATCTCGACCGGCTACGGACCCTCAGGCTCTTGGCCTTTCGTGAAGCTCTCTTTTTCTTGCTCATGAATTCCAGGGCCGGATCGGCGTCCGTTTGGGACTTCGGCCGCGGGCTCGATCCGCATCGAACGATAAAAAGAGAGCCCGTCCTTCCCAAGAAGAACGGGCTCTCGTAATTTACAGTTCCCGGAGCGCCCCGATCAGAAGGAGAACTTGAAACCTAAACGAGCAGACCAAGGGCCGAACCGAGTCGCCCACTTGTTGAATGCGGCGTTCGTATCGCCCGCATCCACGACCATCGCTCTGTAGTCGCGGGCCAAGGTTCCGTCGAGGATCTGCGGATAGTCTGCGTAGATGCCGTCCAGGTTGAGATCTGTGATCCTGCTCTGGATCGTGCCGGTGCTGGCCAAGTTGTTCATCTGGAGGTTGATGGAAGCCCGGTATTTGCCGCCGAGCTTAAAGGTATAGTCCAGATAAACATCAGCCCAGACTGTGAACGGAAGCCGGCCCAAGTCCCCGCGGTTATTGGGATAAATGTACCTGTCGTTGAGTAAGAGCTTGGTTGTCTGTGGCAGGCCGCTCCGTCCGTAGGCGACGACACCCACAGTTAACCCGAACGGGAAGGAATAGGCTCCGTACGCCTTCAGGAAATGGGTCCTGTCTTGGGGCAGAGCGCCTTTGAGAACCTGCCCATTGGCGTCGTACATGATGAACCAGTCGTCGTAGTACAGCTCGACGTTTGGGCCGACGCGGGCGACGCCGGCGTAATCATACCCAACTTCGTCGGTGCTGGCCAGGCCGGAATAATTTCCTGAGACGCGGCTCAGGGTATAATTTATCCCGCCCTGCCAGTTGTGACTGAACCTCTTTTCCAAGGAAATGTTCAAACCGAAGTATTCCCTTGTCGCTTTCGGGACCGGCCAGTAAGCGTCGGTGAACTTTCCGCCCTGGGAGACCGGTCGCGACCAGCCGAACCCGGGGTTAGTGATGTAGAAGGTCTCGGTCAGTGAAGTCGTACCGTCGGGATTATGCACAGTTTCGAACACGCCGACGTCCTCGATCGTCCGGATCAGGTGCTTATTGACAAAGCGAACGGAAAGGGAAAGGTCCTCCAGCAGCTTCTTCTCGGCGCCGAAGGAGATCTCCCTCTGGGCGGTCGGTTTCAGGTCCGGATCGACCCGGCCGAACGAAGGCGGCAGGAAATCGAGGGATCCGGCGTACGTCCCCCCGGCTGACTGGCTGTTCCGGTCGTCGAAGGCGCCGCTCGCTGCGATCTTCGTCCAATCCGGGGTCGTGAGGGAGTAATAGTCCTGCACTCGTTTCCAGCCGCCGAAGGTGAGTTCGGCCATGTAGAGTTTCATGACGTCATAATAGATGCCGAAGCTTCCGAAGACCTTGAGACTGGAATTCCCGAACACGTCATAGACCGCGCCCAGCCGGGGGGCCAGCATCTGCCCCAGATCGAACTTGACGGGCTTGTCCGTAAAATTCGCGTAGGCTGTGTTGGTGGTCATGGACGGGATGTACTGGCTCTCAGCCCGGAGGCCGAAATTGACGGTCAGCCTGTTCTTGATCGTCCAGGAATCCTGGACGTACATCGAAAAGTTATTGGCATGGATGTTCCAGGCGCCTCCGTTAACAGGTTGGGTCCAGGAACCCCGGATGTAATAGTACCCGTAAGCGCCGTAATAAGGACTGCCCGGGTCGGCACCGACGCCGACAGGATAGCCCAATGCATAGGTGGTCCTTCCGAAGCCCATATAAACCCTGGGGTGTGTGGTGCTATTAAAAACGTCCTCATGAAGATAGGTATAGCCGAAGCCTGCCTTTAGAGCGTGCTCACCCATCCAGTTAAGGTAGTAAGATACGTCCAAGTTGTTGCCGATTTTCTCCTGCAGGTACCTCTTCTCATCACGAAAGGTCCCGGCGTTCGTCCAACCGGAGGAATGGAGCAGGTCCGGATTGGCAATATAGAAGGGATCGTTCGCGTACGGATAGTTGGAATAACTGAAGCTAAAGGTCGACCCGTCCGGAGGCAGGATTTGTTGATTATTCTGGTTCTGCAGGTGCCAGCCGCCCCTGTAGCTAATGAGCAGGTTGTTGCCGACGGTGTAGTCCGCGGTCAGCGAGCCGGACCAGTTGGGATAGTCAAAACCCTCTTTTTGCCATTCGTAAGATTGGTCGTCGTAGCCCTGGATACTAGGGAGGGCACCCCGATACTTGGTGAAATTGTTGATGAAGCTGGCCGAGAGCCGTAGCCCGTTCAGAGGGGCGGCCGAGAGTTTTATTGACGCGTTATAATCATAGTTCTTGTTCGCAAACGTGGAAAACGGTCCAACCCGATAGTTGAAATCCCTCTGGGCCGCCGTCTGGTAATAGATCGGGTTGAAGGAGCCGAAAAACCACAACCTGTCTTTGATGATGTAGCCGCCGAGGCTAACGACCCCTTCGTACCGATTATACCGGTCCCTGTCCTTCCCGCCGTTGAAGTACAGGGAGTCGTTGTTCACATATTCCCAGATGGTGTAGTCGTTCGGGTCCTGCCTGATGTAGTCCCTGGCCTTTCCCTGCATCCACTGCCTGTTGTTTTCGTAGAAGCCCATGATGTCGCCGTGGAGCTCGTTACTTCCTGACCTCGTGATGACGTTGATGACACCGCCCATTGAGCCACCGAATTCGGCATTATAACCCGAAGCGGTAACCTTGACCTCATCAAGGAGTTCGAGAACGACGGTCTGTCCTTTGGTTCCTAAATGAAAGTTCGTCACGTCCGCGCCGTCGGCGTAAAATACGTTTTCGGCGCCCGTGGCGCCGTCAACCGAGATGCCGGCTGTGAAGTCTTCGTTCGTCACACCAGGAATGGTGCTGACGAGGGAATCGAAGTCCCTCCCTCGGGGAAGAGCCAGGAAGATATCCTTGGTCATGACTTGGCCCTTGACCGTGCTCTTGACGTCGATGAGCGGGCTCTGGCCGACGACCGTGACTTGTTCTTCAATGGCGGCCTGTTCCAGGGTCGCGTTCAGGGCTAGTGTCTGGGACAGGTCCAGATAGATCTCCTTTCTGACCAGTGTCTTGAACCCCGGAAGCTTAAAAGTGATATCATAAGTGCCGGATGGAAGAGCCATCAAACGGTAGGTCCCGTTGACATCCGTGACTGTTGAGGCCTTTCCGACCAGCTTGGGGCTGGTCGCTTCGACCGTCACGCCGGGAAGAGGACCCCCCTGGTTGTCAACAACCTTTCCGGCGATCTTCCCTTCCGGAGTGAGCTGGGCGAAAGCCATTCCAACGGTCGATAAACAAACGATCAGGAAAAGAAAGAAAAGCTTCTTTTTCATTCGCTTTTGTCCTCCTTTCAAACTCTCCTAACCTCTCTCTCCCGAGGTGAATCCGAATGTGGCTTCACCTCAACCCTCT
>Ga0315282_10003777_pt1 | contig 26937 bp, 20 predicted proteins | sample YL17G07_20_MG_FD_203693 | JGI IMG/M metagenome (GOLD analysis project Ga0315282, IMG submission 203693) | Sediment microbial communities from Yellowstone Lake, YNP, Wyoming, USA - YL17G07_20 | ecosystem: Environmental > Aquatic > Freshwater > Lake > Sediment | place: USA: Wyoming | collected...
GCCTCCAAGCCCCTTCGCTTGGCCCAGGAGGCGAAATTCGGGGTGGCAAAAAGCGGCGGATCTGCGGCAAGGGGGCGGCAAGAGCGGCAATGGCGGCGCCTGCGGCGCGGGGGATCGGGGTTCGGGAGGCATACGGCCGGACCGCTCCGAGCAGACGCGGAGGACGTAGCACGTGGGGACAGGCGGCGCCTGCGGCGCCGAGAGAATGGAAACGGCCGGGGCCAGGGTACAGGGGCCAGGGGCCAGGGAACGGCCGGGCGAGAGTGGCACAGGCGTCCCCGCCTGTGTCTGGGACTCGGTTCCAGAAGTGAGAGGGGTCGGAGGCGCGGCAGGACTCACACAGGCGAGACGCCTGTGCCACACTCTTGTGCCACTCTCGGTTGCCACGTGGTTAGTCATCGTTTTATCGTTATCTGTGCGAGCGGTTGAGAAGCGAGTCGCACTGCTTCGCAGTGCTGAGGCGAAGAGGCGAAGAGGCGAGGAGTCGCAAGCGGCTGCGTGCGCAGGTAGCGCGGGTGTGGTCGTCTCTCTTGCCTTTTGCGTGGATACTCATCGTTCTGTAGTTATGCCTTAAAGCGGTTGAAATCAAAACACTTGTTTTATACACGATTTCGGGGGGTTTGTAAATGTGCGCGCAGGGAGGAAAATCTGATTCGCGGGGCCGCGAATTTGGTTCGCGGGCGTTCCGGCCAGCGCCCGTATAGGGGCCTCGTGGGTTAACGTGGACGGTTTCGCGTTTCTCCCTGCGCGCAGGGAGGCGGGTCGGTGGGGCGCGGGGCGCGAATTGGATTCGCGGGGAAAAGGCGGTTTTGCGACCTGGACAGGGAGAGGGGCTAGGGGCTAGGTTCTAGGGACTAGGGAGGAAAACGGCGGGAGGGGAAAGCCGGCAGAGGAAGCGGGACGGAGGGGAGTAGGTTAGATAGTACGTGACAGGTAGGTTAGGCGGTCAGGGCGAGGACGAGGTGCCGTTGTTTCACGTGGAACAGGCTTGGCCCTGCGCTCCCACCCACGATACCCGGTACGCAGTCGGATCGTGATCCGTCCCACCCAGCGCAGGGCGAAGCGCCATCCGCAGTTCGACACCCCTTTCTTGGCGCCGCGCGTGGCCAGCGGCCGGAGGAGGATCGCCCCGAGGACGGGGCTCCCACGAACCGACTCCCACAGCCACCGCGAGGTAGGGGTACACTCGGTTCGCTCAGTGCATGCTTACGCCACAGGAAGGGAGGGTGGGGGCTGGCAGCCGTGCGGGCTTGGGAGCCCGCACTACGGCGGCCGGTGGGCGTAGGGGGCATCGGCACGGCCGTGCCGAAGCAATGGCACTACAGCCGCGGGTCCACCGGCTCGCTCTCCAGCGCGAGGATCGCGAAGACGCACTCGTGCACGTGATAGAGGGGCTCGCGGGCGACGAAGCGTTCGAGGGCTTCGAGGCCGAGGGTGAATTCGCGCAGCGCGAGGGAGCGCTTTGCGGTAAGGCTGCGGTGGCGGAGTTGGTCGAGGCGGGCGGTGTACTCCGGGCCGTAGATCAGGCGCAAGTACTCCCGGCCGCGGCACTTGATCGCGGGCTGCACCAGACCGCGCGCGCCGCGGGCGATGAACGAGAGGGGCTTCACCACCATCCCCTCCCCGCCCCGCGCGGTGAGTTCCTCCCACCAGCGCTCGACCGCGGCGACACTCTCCGCGTCGTTCAGGTCCACCTCCCGGTAGGGAGTGGCGAGGAGAAGGCCGGAGGCCTCGGACAGGCGGGCCAGGGTCTCCATGTGCCAGCGGTGGTCCTTGTCGCGGTGCACCACGCCTTCCGAGGCCAGCAGATGGAAGGGCGCGAGCCTGAGATCGCTCAGACCGCTTACGGGCCAGCAGTAGCGACGGTAGGCTTCGGCGAAGGCTGAGGTCATCGCGAGCCGCTGCGCATAGCCCTGCGCCAGTGCCCGGGCCTCCGGATGGCGCTCGCCGGCGGAGGCGAGCACGCCCGCCGCCTCCTCGAGGGCCAGGCGGGCGGCCACGCCCACGGCCGCGTACTGCTCGCGAAGCAGTTCCTGCGCCTTGGCCGACCAGGGCATCAGCTCGCAGTCCAGACAGAACCAGTCGCTACCGAACTCCTGCCAGAACCCGGCGGCGGTGAGGGCCAATCGGACCTGCTCCAGGAAGGCGCGTTCCAGGGCGGCGTCGCTGAAGAAGGCCCGGCCGGTGCGGGTGTAGCAGGCGCCGATCTCGGCGGGTTCGCACCGGAAGCGCCGTCGCGTCGCGTCGTCGTCCCGGCAGACGACGACCACGGCCCGCGACCCCATGTGCTTCTCTTCGCAGATCACCGCCGGCACGCCCCGGCGGCGGTAGTAGTCGAGCGCTTCCGCGGGGTGCTCCAGCAAGTCGGGGAGAGCGCTCGTCTCACTCGGGGACATGGTCGGCGGAAGGTAGATCAGCCAGCGCGGGTCGAGCGCGAACCGACTCATCACTTCCAGCGCGGCGCAGGCTTGTTCTTCCTGAACGGTGATACTGCGCTGCCACCGTGTGGTGATGCGGCGCTTGCCGAGGACGTCGGTGATGTCCAGCAGTCCTTCGGGCCGCGCGCCCTTCTGGGTGCTCGCCTCGGGCGCGCCGAGGGGTCGGGCCGGCGCGTAGTACTCCCGCCGTGCGGGCACGGAAACCAATTCCTTCTCCGGGTAGCGGAGGGCCGTCAGCCGACCGCCGAAGACGCAGCCGGTGTCAATGTTGAGGGTGCGGTTCTGCCACTCCGCCACAGGCACCGGCGCGTGGCCGTACACCACGGTTGCGGCACCGCGGTAGTCTGCGGCCCAGTTGACGCGCACCGGCAGGCCGAACTCGTCCGTCTCGCCGGTGGTCTCCCCATAGAGCGCGAACTCCCGCACCGCCCTCGACCCCCGGCCCTGCATCTCGGCCTTCATCCCCGCGTGCGCCACCACCAGCTTCCCGTCGTCCAGCACGTAGTGGCTGACGAGGCCGTCCACGAAGTCGGCCACCTGGGTGCGGAACTCCGGCGGCTCGGCGGCGAGTTGATCCAGGGAGTCCTGCAAGCCGTGCGCGATGTTGACCTTCCGGCCGCGCAGGGCGCGCATCAGCTTGAGGTCGTGGTTGCCCGGCACGCAGAGCGCGGTGGCCGCGGCGACCGAGTTCATGACCAGCCTGAGCGCCGCCGCGATGCCCGGCCCGCGATCCGCGATGTCGCCCAGGACGATGAGCTTCCGGCCCTCCGGGTGGCCGGCCGCCGGGCCGGCGGGCGTCTCCGCGAACTCGTAGCCCAGGGCGCCGAGCAGCTCCTGCAGTTCGTCATAGCACCCGTGCACGTCCCCGATGATGTCGAAGGGCCCGTGCTCGTACCGGCGATTCGACCACAGAGGCTGGCGCAGGATGGCGGCCGCTTCGACCTCTTCCGGCGTGCTCAACACGTGGATCGTACGAAAGCCTTCGTCCTTCAGCTTCTTGAGGGACCGCTGCAACTGCTGGTGCTGCTGATGGATCACGTGGGGGCCGAAGTCACGTTCGGGGCGGCCGCGGTTCCGCTCCTGGCACAGCCTCTCCGGAAGGTCGAGCACAATCGCTACCGGGAGGGCGTGATAGCTGCGCGCCAGTTCCACCAAGGGCTGCCGCGCCTGCGGCTGCACGTTGGTCGCGTCCACCACCGTCAGGCGCCCCCGTGCAAGGCGCTTGCCCGCGGTGTAGTGCAGCAGGTCGAAGGCGTCCTTCGTGGCCTCCAGGCTGGTCTGGTCATCGGAGACCAGGGCCCGGCAACGATCCGAAGAGACGATCTCCGTGGGGAGGAAGTGCCGCGCAGCGAAGGTGGACTTCCCGGACCCGGAAGCCCCGATGAGCACCACGAGGGAGAGTTCGGGAATGGTGAGGTTCATCACACCTGCTCCGGCCGCGGCTCGCGAGTGTCCCTGGTGAACACGGCCATCTGCGTCGGCGCGCCGAGCGCCGAGCGCGCCGCGCCGATGGAGGCGAATCGCACCTCATACCCGTACTGCGCGGCGGCGGCGTTTGCCCACGCCTGGAACTCGGGGCGGGTCCACTCGAAACGATGGTCTGCGTGCCGCAGACCGGATCCCTTCAAGTCCGGGAACTCCCGGTTGCACTCCGCGTTCGGAGTGGTGATCACGACCGCCTTCGGCCGCGCGCAGCCGAAAAGGACGAAGGCGAACGTCCCCAAGCGCGCGGGGTGGAGGTGCTCGACCACCTCCACCACCGCGGCCGCGTCGTAGCCGTTCAGTCTCGCGTCCCGGTAGGTGAGCGAGCCCTGCATCAGGTGCACGCGCGCCTGCTGCCGCGGGGGCAACTGCTCCCACCGCAGCCGCTCTTTGGCGCGGCGCAGGGCCCGGGGGGAGGCGTCCAACCCGACGATCTCCGTGAAGCTCGCGTCGGCGAGGAGCGCGCCCAGCAGGGCGCCTTCGCCGCATCCGAGATCGAGCACCCGGCGCGCGCCGCAGGCCTTCAGTTCCTCCACCACGGCCTTCAGGCGCTGCTCGTTGAGCGGGATTCCGGTGTCCGTCTCCTCTTCTTCCGGCAGGGGATCGTCCCCGGCCAGCTGGGCGAGGGCCTCGTCCACCAGGCGCCGGCGGTGGGACAAGTACCGCCGGGTGATGAACTCCCGCTCCGGATGCGAGGCCAGCCACGCGCCCCCCTTGGCGAGCAACTTCTCGACCTCAGGCTCGTCCACCCAGTAGTGCTTGTGCGCGTCCAGCACCGGGATCAGCACGTAGAGGTGAGAGAGCAGGTCGCACAGCGGGACCGTGCCGCGCAACGCGATCGAGAAGTAGGGGCTCTCCCCCCACTCGGGGAAGCTCGCATCGAGGGCGTGCCGCCGTGCTTCCACCTCATATCCCAGGGGCTCGAACATCTTCCGCAGTGTTTCCTCCCCGCCTCGGCAGGGCACGGCCGGCAGGCGCGCCTCCAGGGGAAGGGACTCCTTCACCAGTTCCGGCCGCTCCTTGCAGGCTCCCGCGAGGGCGCTGCGATACACTTGGGCGAGGGCAACGCTGAGAAACGACGAGGCCACGTAGGGGCGGTCGTTGACGTACTGGGCCAGCGGGCCGGCCGCCCACCGGCGCCCACGCACCAGGCCCACCGGGTCCACCTCCAGGAGCAAGGCGGCGGTGCAGCGCGCCTCACTCGCCTCCGGGTAGAAGACGTGCGCGTTCCCCCACCCCAGTTCGAAGGTCTGGAAACGGGCCGGGTGCTTGTGAAGCAGATACCCCAGATCGGTCGCCGGGGCCCTGGTGGTCGTGATGGTGAGAAGCACGAGTGTATGGTGACAGAGATGGAGCCGGATGGCAAGAGAGCAATGGCAGAGCAGGCAGGGCCTACACTCGCAGGGAGGCGGGTCGGTGGGGCGCGGGGCGCGAATTGGATTCGCGGGGAAAATGGGGTTTTGTGACCTCAAGCCGAGGAGGAGGAAGGGGATTGATTGGCCGCAATGTCAACAGAAAGAGCACGAAGGAGGCAGGAAGGCACGAAGCGAGGAGGGGGCGGGATCGCGTCGAACTGTTCCTGAGATGCCACCCCGAAGTGCCCCCGTTGCCGTTGCCCACGACGAGGCCCACCTCCGCCGCACGCTGTTCGCGATGTGGGTGGCCATGTTCTTCGTCTTCCTGGAGGGGACGTTCGCCTCCGCCTTCCTCCCGGTGTTCATGCAGCAGGACCTGCACCTGTCCCTCCCGCAGGCGGAGGCGTGGAGCGGACCGATGATCGCCTTCCCCAACCTGGCGATGTTCCTCGCGCAGCCGCTGTGGGGGATGTACGCGGACCGGCACGGGCGGAAGCGGATCGTGATCATCGGGGTGGTCTCCTGTTCGCTGCTGCGCGCGCTGTGGACGTTCGCGCACTCGCCGCTGACGCTGGTGGTGCTGGGCATCTTCGCGGGCGCCCTGGGCGCGGGGGTGGTGGCCGGGCAGGCAATCGTCGCCTCCGCGACGCCGCGGGAGCGCATGGGGGAGGTGATGGGCAAGCTGCAGACGGCGATGACCGTCGGCTTTCTCATCGGTCCGGTGGTGGGGCAGGCCTGCGCGGCGGCGATCGGCCCGCGCGCCACCTTTCTGATGCAGGCGGTGTTCGCGCTCACGGGGGCGATCATCCTGGGGCGGTTCGTGGAGGAGCGCTTCCAGAAACCGGAGCAGGCCGAAAGGGCGAACGTAGTCGAGGTGCTGACGCGCGACCTGCGCCCCCTCGTCGGCAACCGCCAGCTCCAGGCCCTGTGGGTCACCTCGTTCGTGGTCTTCCTGGGCTGGTCGTCCATGTGGCCGATCATGACCTACTACGTGCAGACCATCGGGGTCCCGCTGGAACACGTCGCCGCCTACGCGGCGTACGTGATGCTGGCGGTGGGGGTGTGCCAGACGGTGAGCGTGCCGTGGCTGGGGAGGCTGGGCGACCGAGTCGGGCAGAAGCGGGTGCTGGTGGGGACGATGCTGTTCGCCGGTTTCTTCCTCCTGCCGCACGCGTTAGTGCGGACCTATGCGCAGTTCTTCGGCCTGCGGCTGCTGGCGACAGCGGCCGGCGGAGGGGTGAACCCGACCACCTCCGCGCTGGCGGCGCGGGCCATGCCCCGTTCCCGCTACGGCGGCACCTACGGCGTGCTGGCCAGCGCGCGTTCCCTCGCGGCGGCCATCGGCCCGTTAGTGGGCAGCAACCTGGCCGCCTTCGGCAACATCCGGTGGGTGTTCCTGTGGACGGGGGTGTTGACGATGGGGGCGGGGCTGTGGGCGCAGTGGGCGGTGAAGGAGGAGGGGTAGGCCTCACTCGTAATTGAACCGAAAGACCTGCCGCTTCCCCCACGGCGAGTCCGCGACCTCCGTGGTAACCGACTCGCCCTGTGCCGTCACCACTGACTGCCAGAAACGCACCGCCGGTACATTCACGATCAGGGCTTCGACCCTCCACGGACCTGGGAAACGCGCGAAGAGTTGGGCGGCCACCTGCTGCCCGACCCCCTGATGACGGAACTTGCGGAGGAGGAAGAACTCCTGAATCTCGTGGGTTTCGCCGTCAGGGCCCAGCTTCACCCCCGCAAATCCGGCGAGTTCGCCATCCACGCGAAGCAGGTAGGGATGATTGCGTCCCGCCCGCCAGTCCTCGAAGAACTCATCGCACCCGGCGAACCGCCCGCTCTCCGGGCACGGCCACCCCATGAACTCGGACATATCGTGGAGGTAGTACGCGGACAGGTTCTGGACGATGGCGTAGTCGGCGTCGGTTGCGGGGAGGAGCGTGATGGTCATGGTCTCCTCTTGATAAAATAGGGACAGCTACATTTTCTGCCGTCTTGCATGGCGGTATGGCCTCAGTTGACTAGGCAGAAAATGGTAGCTGTCCCTATTTTATCCTTCTTCCGCTACCCGCTTCTGGGCCAGGGCGGCGTAGGTGGGGTCGGTGTCAATGCCGATCCAGAGGCGGCCCAACTGGGAGGCGGCGACGCAGGTGGAGCCGGAGCCGCAGAAGGGGTCCATCACCAGCGCGCCTTTCCAGGAGTAGAGCTTGATCAGCCGCGCGGGCAACTCGACCGGGAAGGGCGCGGGGTGGCCCACCTTCCTCGCGGAGCCGGTGGGGAAGGTCCAGATGCTCTTGGTGAGGGAGGTGAACTCCTCGGAGGTGAGATCGGTCTCGCCCTTGGTCTGCTCCAGGCGGAACTGGTCCTTGGCGAAGATGAGGATGAACTCGTGCACGTCGCGCAAGGTCGGGTTGCTCGGGGATCGCCAACTGCCCCACGCGGTCGAAACGCCCACGGACGCCGCCTTGTCCCAGATGACTTCCCCCCGCATGAGAAACCCGAGCTCAATGAGCTGCCGCGCGATGTAGGCCTGGAGGGGAAGATAGGGCTGGCGATCCACGCCTGCGACGTTCACACAGATCCGCCCGCCGGGCCGGAGCACGCGGCGGCACTCCACCCACACGTCGTGGAGCAACTGGAGGTACTCTTCGAGGGGGAGCGCGTCGTTGTGGTTCTGGTAGTTCTTGCCGACGTTGTAGGGGGGCGAACAGATGACCAGATCCACCACCCCGTCCTCGAGGAAGTCCATCTTGCGGCTGTCGGCGCAGTAGATGCGATTGGCCGCGGTGCGGGTGCCGACGCGGGTCTCGGAGGGCTCGGCGTTGATCATGCTCCCTAAGTTCGCGAGGGGGAGGAGAGATTCCTGCCGGGGGCTAGCGAATCTGGGTGAGGGTCAGGTCCGGGGCCACCTTCACTCGGATCCGCGGCGATTCGACGGAGACGACGTGAGGCCAGCCGTGGAAGCAGACCTCGCGCTTCACTTTCATGAAGTACTCGCCGGGGGGAAGGTAGCCGTGCGCGTGCCGGAACTCATAGTCATCCACCAGCCATGCCTGTGGCGGGAGGACCGGGCTCGCAACGGAGCCGGCCCACCTGCGATCCTGCCAGTCCACGACCCGGCCGGCGAGATCAGTCGCGATCAGCTGGTACTCCATGTGCGTCGCCATGCGGGACACGATCACCGGGCGACTGGAGCCGTTGCGGAACGTGATTCGCAGCACCGGCCCGGGGCCAAGGTAGGCGGGCCGGAGCTGCGGCACCTGTACCCGCACCTGCAGGCCGCGGCAGATCCAGATCCTGGCGAGAACCGGAAGGCCGAACCCGGCCGCGATGAGCACGATCCCTATCGTCGCGAAGATGACGACCCGCCGCCGGACGGTGTGCATGGCTACTGCCTCGCCGGACGCGCCTGGCGGCGCATCCGGAGGATTAGATGCGCGGGCCGGGCGGAGTGTTCCCGGTCGGGGCGACGTCAGACCTACCGGGGCCGACCGGACAAGTTGGAGCCCTCCTTGAGAATCACGGCAGACAGGCCGAGCCGGGTGCGCTCCTCGTACCAGGCCGCGTGGTCGGCCTCGTGAGGACAGGTGAGGAGCACGTCCCCGTTCAGCACTCCATTCCCGGTGTAGTTGGTCCCAATGATTTGCGGCTGGTAGAGGTAGGCGCCTCCCTTAGGGCAGGAGAGCATGGGGGTGAGATCATCTGTCTTCGTGCTCAGCCAGTGGTCCAGACTCAAGTCCTGCGTCGCCCGCGCCCACGCGATCAGCTCCTCCAGCGAAGCGGGCAGGGGCAGGCCTTTCTGCTGGCGCGCCCAGAGGAGCCAACGCAGGTGGGAGAGGTGCGTCTGGCAGACGTCCGCGTAGGCCTCTTCGACAGGACGGTCGGCCAGGGCCTGCGCGGTCTCCGCGTACCCCATGACATTGCCCACGGCCAGGTCAGCATTCGGACAAGACCAGGGGAGGCTCGCGAACAACGCGGCTGACTGGCGGAAGGCCTCCGTGCTCTCCTGCATCCGGCCCTGGTAGGCACGCCAGGCCCCGACTGAGAACTGGAACACGGCCTCCTTGACCCCGGTCAGCGCGCGGTCGGTATCGGCCCGCTGGGCGGGGGAGAGAACGCTGTCGTCGGCCGTTCCCCCGAGCCGCATGACGTCACCCGAGCCGTCTGTCGCGACGAGCAAGAGACCTTGATCGTCCGTTCTCACGAAGGCGCCCCGGCCGGAGGGATCCCAGTGCGGGAGGCCGCGAACCTTGCCGCGGTAGATCTCTCTGACCCCCGACCCATCCGCAGCGACAACGCGCACCATGGTGTCAGGGGCGGGGTCAAGGTCCGGCTCGGGGCGAGGCGGAAAGACCCAGTAGAGCACCTGCCTGCCGTCCGGTGACCACTCTGGGTATACCGCCCCTTCGCCCGCGGGCGAGATGCGTACCGGCGTGGCGTCGGGCGTGACGCCGCGAACGAACAGGCTCCCCTCCTTGCCGGTGATCCCGTCCCTGAAATCCGCGGTGTAGACGATGGAGTTGCCGTCGGGGGAGAAGCTCGCGTGGGTCGCCTGGACCCCGAAGTCGACGATCTCTCCTGTGACCGCATTGACGAGGCAGAGGCGACTGGTGATCTTCTCCTTCGTAAACTCGAGCGGCATCACGAGCGCACTCCCATCAGGCGCCCACTTGGGGGTGCCAAAGCACGGGGTCTTGGTGACCTGGGTCAGCGCCCCCGACTCCAGGTTGTATATCCATACGCCCGATCCACTCGTATTGCCGCCCGTCCTCTCCGCATAGCCTTGCACCACTAACTGCGTTCGATCCGGCGAGATCGCCAGCGTCTCTCCCAACCGAGAGAACCCGGGCTCGAGCGAGAACGGCGCGTCCACCGCGGTCCCCACGTTCAGGAGCCAAGAGCCGGGGCCCCAGCCGAGCACGCTCCAGCCGCTGTAGGAGAGGCCGCGCCTGGCCTGCAGGTCGGGGTAGCCCCAGGTGAGACTCGTCGGGGCCACGAAGAGCAATTGCTCTCCGGCCACCCAGGGCCCCACGTGGGACCAGAAGCCCAGATAGGTCTTCACTCGCTGGCGGTCCCTGCCATCCGCGTTCATGGTCCAGATCTCGATCATCGGGCCCCAGTCGCGCCGGACCATGTAGGCAACCTTGCCGTAGTCCGAGACCATCTCGTTCCGCCCGTCATACCACGCGGTCTCCGCCACCACGTTCGCGGGCGCCCCTTCATCCGGCGGGAGGGAGGCGATGAGGAGGGCCTTCCGGCCGGCGGAGACGACGGCCTGGCCGTGCGCGTTCGCCAGCTGGACCCTCCCCTCCACCACGGTCACGGCGACGCGGGTCGGGCTCTGCACCTCTGCGTCAAGGGCGGTGCCGAGGAGGCGGATATCTCCCGCAGCGGTGGTGATCTCGGTGAACTCGTGGAGGCGGTTGCGGCAATAGAGATGGCCTGCGCGCAGGCGCGCGCTCCGGCCGTCGGAGGCGAGGGCGAGTTCGCTGTCAGCGGCGAGGGTGAACTCACTCCCCTGCCGGGTCACGAACGTGGCCCGGCCCTTCGCCCCGGTCTGTACGGTCGCGCCCGCGGGCACGCGTGACCCGACCCGTAGGGCCTTTCCGGCGCCGTCCATCACTGGCGGGTGCGCGCTGATGAGGGCGAGGAGGGGCGGCTTCGTCGGCGCGGGGTTCGGTAGGGGCACAGCAGGCTGTGCCCCTACGTGGTGGGCTGGCGGCTGCGACGCCTTCGTCGGCGCGGGGCTCCGTAGGGGCTGTGCCCCTACGCGGTGAGCCGGCACATGGGTCGGACTGGGCGCGTGGAAGTGCATCACCAGGAGAGCCGCGCCGAGCACGGCCGCGGAGGCGAGGGCCACCTTCCAGGCGGCGCGGCCGCGCCGGCGCGGCGACCGCGTCACTCCCCCGAGGGAGGCGCGGACGGTGTCCGCGAGTCCCTCCGGCAGCGGGAACTCATCTTTCCCGGACCGGATCAGCCGGTTGATCTGCTTGCGATGAAGCCGTCCCATGATCCCAGTCTCCTTCGGCGAGCGCCTCTTTCAGGAGCTTGATTCCCCGGTGCACTCGCCAGGCGAAGGTTCCGAGTGGGAGCCGGAGGACGCGGGCCGCCTCGACGTAAGACAGGTCCTCCCAGTAGAGCAGCGCGAGCGGGTGCAGGTACTTCTCCGGCAGGCCGCGCACGGCGCGCATCACCGCCTGCCGCTGCAGGTGCTCCTCCGAACCGGGCACTTCCCGGGCCGCGGCGGGCGCGTCCTCCGGCAGCGGCGCCACCTCCGGCCTCGCCCTCTGCCGCAGGTACCGGCGGTAGGCGATCCGGTAGAGCCAGGCGCGCAGCTTGCGCTCGTCTCGCAGGTCGGGCAGGTCGTGCCAGGCGGTGAGGAAGGTCTCCTGCACCAGGTCCTGGGCCGTGGCATGGTCCACCCGCAGGCGCCGGAAGAACGCGTAGACGTCCGTCAGGCGGGCGTCGAGCGTGGCCCGAAAGGCGGCCTCATTGCGCGCGACCTGCTGCTCCACTATCTGCTCCCATGGATACAGGGACAGGGGGCGGCGATATTCTTGGCGGCCGGCTATAGAGTTTCCGGCCGGCGGGTTGGGCGCCGCTGCGCGAACAGCCACGGCAGCAGCTCCGGCTCCTGGAAGGCGGGGAACCAACTGGCGTGGCCGACGCCGGGGTACTCGGTATAGCGCACGTTCCCGCCGGCCCGCTGGAGCGCGGCGACCATCGCGCGAGACTGCTCCGGCGACACGGTGTCGTCCTCGGCGCCGTGGAAGAGCCACAGCGGGATCCTCGCGAGGGACCGGGCGCGGGCGGGATTGCCGCCGCCGCAGATCATCACGGCCGCGGCGAAGGTCCTGGGGTATCGGCTGAGGAGCCGCCATACACCGAAGCCGCCCATGGAGAGCCCGCCGAGGTACACGCGCGCGGGGTCAACGGGGCAAGTGCGCCGCAGCGCGCGGAGGGTTTGCATCACCAGGGCCGCGGGCCGACTCAGCCCGGCCGAGGGGCCCGCCCAGTACTCCTCCGGCGGGCACTGGGGTACGAGGTAGAAGGCCGGGTACTCGGCCCGGGCGGCATCACTGGCCAGCCACTCGGCCACGCCGTTGCGCAACTGCGACTGGTTGTCGTCGCCCCGCTCGCCCATACCGTGGAGGAAGATCACCAGCGGATAGCGCCGCCGAGGCCGAGGTCGCGGCGGCGCCAGCCAACGATAGCGAAGCTGCTCGCCCGCGTCGTTGGCGTGGGTCCGCGCCTCGAACCTATCCAGGTAGGGGATGGGGGGCAGAGCCTGCTCGGAGTTGGGAACGGGCATGACGCCTCCGTTGACGCGTCAGACACGCTTCTCTGGCGGCAGGGCCGGCTCCTGCCCCATTCCGGCGATCCTGGCCGCTGGCACGACTCTTGCATCCGAAGGCCGGTAGAGGCGTCCCGCGGCGCGGGACCGCCCGCGCCCGAACGCGAGAGGAGTGGAGTGGAAAGCAGCACCTCGAAAGCAGCCGCGTCCGCCATCGCCTCGCCGGGGCGCGTCCCGTTCGTCTCCTTCGTCCTCCCGGTGCGCAATGAGGAGCGGCATCTGCCCGCCTGCCTGGCCTCCCTCGCGGCGCAGGATTACCCTCGCGACCGCTTCGAGATCCTGGTGGTGGACGGGCGTTCGACCGATCGCACCCGGGAGTACGTGCGGGTATTCGCGGCCGAGAACCCAGGGCTGGAGGTGCGGCTCCTGGACAACCCGGCGCAGGGAGTCGCGCCGGGGCGCAATGCCGGGATCCGCGCGGCGCGGGGAGAAGTGATCGCGTTCGTCGAGGGGCACGCGGAGGTTGATCCCGGGTTCCTTTCTGAAGTAGCCGAATGTCTGGCGAAGACGCCGGCCGTCTGCCTGGGCCGGTACGTGGAGCAGTGCCTCCCGGAAGGCACCGTCTTCCAGCGCGCCATCGGGCTGGCGCGGAAGAGCCGGCTGGGACGCAATCCGCACTCCGGCCGGTTCGTGGCGCGCGGCGCCTGCTGGATGAGCCCACTGGGGGTGGCGACGGTGTACCGCCGCGAGGTCTTCGAGCAGGTCGGGCTATACGACGAGAGCTTCATCACCAACGAAGACGTGGAGTTCAACTACCGGGTGGAGCGGGCGGGGCTGCAGGCGTGGTACTCGCCGCGGCTGCGCTATCGCCTCCACCCGCGGGAGAGCATCGTCGGCCTGTGGCGGCAGATGTACCGCTACGGGGTGGGCAAGCGGCGCTTCACGCGGCGCCACCCCGAGGCGCGGCGGCTGGCCTACCTCGCGCCCACGCTGCTGTGCCTTTCTGCGCTGAGCGCGGCCATCGCGCTGCCGTTCCCAACCGCGGCGGCGCTGCTGGCGCTGCCGTTGGCTGGATATCTTGCTTTTTCTCTGCTTGCCGCCGTGCGCTCGGTGAGGCGAGGGCTGGGCGCGGCGACGCTGGTGCCGGCCGCGATGCTGGCGATGGTTTTTGCCTTCGGACTCGGATACGGAATAGAAGACCTGGCAGGCCGGCGGCACCGCCGCGCGGCCGCGCCCGGACCCTCCTCCGAGGTGACCCGAGCCTGACATGACCAGCACTTCCTATCAAAGCAAGAGCGAGGCCGTCAGCTACGCCCCTCCCGCGCCCGCGGGGGCAGGGGCGATGGTGGTGCTGCTGGGGCTGGGGCTGGCGACGGCCGCGTTCATCTCCGCGGCCTTCTTCGATGTGAGGATTGCGGTCGGCATCTTCGGGCTGCTGGTGTTCGCGCTGGCGACGCTGCGCTCTCCCTACTTCGGCCTGCTGCTGTACATCCTGGTGCTCTACGTCCGGCCGGGCGAGATCGGCCTGGTGCCGGAGGCCTTGCACTTCGAGCGGGTGGTGGCGCTGGGGCTGATGGCCGTGGTGCTGCTGCGCCGCCTGGTGGGCCAGGCGCGGCCCCTTCCCGCGAGCCCGCTGAATCGCGTCATCTTCTTCTTCCTCGCCGCGGTGTGGGTGGGGGTCCCGTTCGCCTATTGGAAGATGGGCGCGATGATGGGCGCGGTGGATCTCTCCAAGCTCTGCTGGCTCTACCTCGGCATTGTCTATCTGGTCGAAGACGTCCGCCATCTGCGCACCCTCGTGTGGGTGGCGCTGCTGGCCTGGGCCTGGTATGGGTTCTCGGCCATCAAGGGGTACGTGGGCGGCGGTTCCGTGTATGTCGGCGAGGGATACGTGACCCGCGCGCTGGGGCCCACCTCTCGGTTTGGCGATGCGGACACGATGGCGAACCTGCTGGCGTGCGCCCTCCCCTACGTGGGCACGTTGCTGTGGGTGGAGCGGGGCCGGCTGCGCCTGGTGCTGATCGGGCTGGGCGCGCTGTACATCGGCGGCGTGGCGGTCACCGGCTCCCGCACCGGGCTGCTCGCGCTGGCGTTCGTCGTCCTGCTGCTGGTGTGCACGGGCCGGCGCCGGCTGCTCACCGGGTCGCTGCTCCTGCTGGTGATGGTCGGGACGTGGCTGGCGCTGCCGGAGTCGCTGAAGGATCGGTATCGCACCATCGGGGACTACGACAGCCAGGCGACGTGGGTGGCGCGGCGGCAGACCTGGGAGATTGGCGAGCGGATGTTCCTGAACAATCCGGTGTTCGGCGTCGGGGCCGGCAACTTCGCGGCGGCGCGGCGCGACGAGCGCAACCCATACGATCGAGAGTGGCTGTCGCCGCACAGCGTCTACATCGAGGTTTCGGCCGAGCTGGGGCTCCCGGGAATCATATGCTTCCTGGCGCTGATCTGGTACGTGGTACGGGAGAACCGGCGGCTCCGTCGCCAGTTGCGGCGGGCGCCCCCGAGCAGCGACGTCTCCTATGCGCTGGCGCTGTCGCTGGCGGCGGAGGTGACGCTGTACACGCTGCTCTTCGTGGGCATCACCGGCCACAACCTGTCCAATCCGAGCTACTACCTGGTGGCGGCCCTGACGGTGTGCCTGTCGCACTTTGCCGCCCGCGCGGTGGCGCCCGCGGAGAAGAGCCCGGCGACGGCGGCGGCGTGAGGCGGCGATGGGAGCGATCCTGCTGTCACTGGTGCTGTGGGCGACGGCGGGCCTGGCGGCCTGCGCGGCCCTGCACCTGTGGGCCTGGGCCCTGGTCGGCCTGCTCTGCCATCACAGAAATCGCCTTGCGACATATCAAGAGAGCGATGATGGTGACGAACGGCGATCTGCCCCCACCTTCGCCGTCCTGATTCCCGCGCACAATGAAGAGGCCCGGCTGCCGGCGCTGCTGGAGAGCCTTGCGGCACAGGACTATCCGCGGGCGCGCTACGAGGTGTGGGTGATTGCGGACAACTGCACCGATGGGACGGCCGAAGTGGCGGCGCGGGCGGGGGTGCGCGGTCTGCGCCGGACTGACCCGGCGCATCCGGGCAAAGGGCAGGCACTGGAGTTTGCCCTCGCTCGTCTCGATGCGTCGGCGGTGGAGGCGGTCGTCGTCCTGGATGCGGACTCGGTGGCGAACCCGGGGCTCCTCTCTGCATTCGCGGAGGTCCTGCAGGCGTCCGGACCCACGCAGCCGGTCGTCCTGCAGGCCTCCTCCCGACTCCGGGCGGGGGCCTCGGCGCAGTCGCTGCTGCTGGCTGCGGAGAGCGCGCTGGAGGACCGGCTCTACTACGGCGCCAAGGGGCGGGTGGGATTCCCGGTGCTGCTGCGGGGGGGAGGGATGTGCCTGACGACGGCGCTGCTGCGCGTCCACCCGTGGCACGCGCGCTCGGTGGGCGAGGATGTGGAGTACGCGGCGACGCTGCTCATCGCGGGCATCCGCCCGCAGTGGATCGAGGGGGCCGTGGTGAGCAGCGCCGCTCCCGAGCGGCGGGGGCAGTTCGTGGTGCAGCGGGCGCGCTGGGGGGCCGGACAGGGCCAGGCGGCCCGGCGCTATGGTCTGCGCCTGCTGTGGCGAGGGATCGCCCGGCATGACCTGCGCCTGTGCGACGCGGGGATCGGGTTCTTCGTCACCTGCAAGAGCGCGCTGCTCGCGGCGAGCGCCCTGGTCGCCCTGCTCGCCTGGCTGCTGCGGGCACACACGGGTGCAGGCCCCGCGTGGCTGGCCGCGGCCGCGGCGAGCGCCCTCCTCCTCTATGGACTCGTCGGGGTGGCGCTCTGTCGCCCTAGTGCCAGCCTGTTGGCGCGGGCGATGGTGGCGGCTCCTGCGCTCCTGCTGCTACGTCTGTGGGTGCACGCGCGGGGATTGCTCGGGAGGCGGCCCCTCGCCTGGGAGCGGACGCCGGAATGAGGGACCCGGCCGGCCCCCTTCACGTGCTGCACCTCGTTACCAGCCGCTTCGTGGGGGGACCGCAGCGGCAGATCCTCCGCCAGGCCGAATGCCTCCCCAGGGACCGGTTCGCGGTCCGCGTCGTCACCTTCCTCCGGCCCGACGAAGGCGATGCGCTGATGAAGGAGGCGGCGACACGGGGCGTGACGATCACCGGCCTCCCCGCGGGCGGGCCTCTGGACTTCTCCCCCCTGGCCCCGCTGTGCGATCTGGTGCGGAGCGATGGGGTTGACGTGATCTGCGCGCACGACGCCAAGTCCACGCTCTTCGGCTACCGGGCGGCGCGGCGCTGCCGCGTGCCGCTGGTGGCGTGGGCCAGGGGGTGGACCGGAGAGACGCTGCGCGTGCGCCTTTACGACGCGGTGCACCGGCGGCTGTTGCGGCGCGCCGACGCGGTGGTGGCCGTCTCCCGGGCGATGCGGGAATTCCTCGTAGGAATCGGCGTGTCCCCCGGGCGCATCACCGTCATTCGCAATGCGTTCGCGGGCCAGGCTGCGGAGGCGGACGGCCGCCTCCGCCGGGCCCTCGCGGTCGGTGAGGAGGTGCCCGTTCTCCTCAGCATCGGACGCCTCAGCCCGGAGAAGGGACACCGCTATCTGCTCGAGGCCGCGGGGCGGCTGCGGTCACAGGGGCTTCCGTTCGCCCTCGCCCTGGTGGGAGAGGGGCCCATGCGGCCCTCGCTGGAGCGGCAGGTAGGCAGGCTCAATCTCGGCAGGTGGGTTCATCTGCCCGGCTTTCGCGGCGATGTGCCCCACCTGCTCGCGGAGAGCAACCTGCTGGTGCTTCCCTCTCTCACCGAAGGCCTGCCGAACGTGGTGCTGGAGGCCTATGCCGCGCGGGTGCCGGTGGTGGCCAGCGCCGTCGGGGGCGTTCCGGAGGCCGTGCGAGAGGGGGAGACCGGATACCTGGTGCCTCCCCGCGACCCCGCCGCCCTGGCCGACCGTCTCGCCGCCTGTCTGCGCGACCCGGCCCGTGCGCGGGCGATGGGCGAGGCCGGGTGGAGGTCGCTGGAGGCGTTCGGGGTGGCGGAGCAGATGGAAGCGGTGGCGGCCCTCTTCACGCGCGTGGTGCAGGAGCAGCGCGCTTAGGGGCAGAGTTCGTCCAGCAGCGCGGCCACTTTGGCCACCACGCGCTTCACCTCGAACTGGGCAATGAAGTCGCGGTCCAGGCCCGCGCGCAGCGACTCGGCCTGCGCCAGACAGGTGCGGAGGGCGGAGGCGATCGCCCCCACATCATCGGGCGGCACCACCAGACCGGCCTTCGCCTCCCGCACGACGCGCGCGGCCGCTCCCTCCCCCGCGAGCGCGAGCACCGGCACCCCACACCCCAGGTATTCGTACAGCTTCGCCGGGACCTGCACCCAGGTGTCCGGTTGGACGATGATCGCGACGTCCGAGCCAAGCAGGTGTCTGAGCACCTCCCGGTGGGAGACCAGTCCGACCTGGTTGACCAGAGACCAAATCCCCAGTTGCCGTGCGAGCGTGTCCACCGCGGGACTGCGTCCTCCCACCAGGCGCAACTCCAGCCGGCCGGCGAGCTCGGGGTCGTTCGCCACCTGGGCCAGCGCGTGCAGGAGCGGCGCGGGAGAGCGGGGCCCGTAGAAGTGGCCCGCGTGGATGAGCACGAAGCGGCTGCGGTCGCGACTGACCTCGGCGGCCACCGACTGCACCTCCTCCGCGTCGTAGGCGCCGGTGGCGACGGTGAAATCGCGGAGAGGCCGGCCGGAGGTGCGGCTGAGCAGCTCCGCCATCTCCGGGGTCTTGGTCACGAAGCGGTCGGCGGAACGCATCACGGCCTGCTCCAGCCGCTCCTCGATCCCTTGCAGGGGCCACGGGCGATCGCTTTTCCGCCAGGGGTTGGCCAGCCAGGGGTCGTGGAAGTCGGCCACCCAGGGGCAGCGCAAGCGGCGGTGCAGCCGCAGTCCCACGACGTGTCCGGTCATGGGCGGGCCGACGGTGTAGAGGCAGTGCACGGGGCGCTCCCGCGCGAGCGCGCGACCCGCGGCGGCCGCGAAGGGCACCCATCCGCGGAACTCGTCCGGGAGTTTCAGCGCGTTCTCCAGGACCAGTTTGGGCCAGGACCCCCGGCGCGGGGAGGCGCCGGCGGCGGCGGCCGCCTCCCCCACCGACGTGGCCCGCGCGGGAAGCCGCGGCCGGAAACGCCGGAGCGTGTCCCAGGGATAGACGATGCGCGTGCGCCGCACCGCGATTCCCTCGGCCGGAAGGGGATATCCCTCCCCCTCCGCGTGGGGCATCCGCAGGCGGGAGGCGTGAACGGTCAGGAACGTCGCGAACCAGCCGTGGTCGTGCAGGTAGGAGGCGAGGTGCGCCGTCGGGAGGGCCGCGGCGGCCGCGCTGGGAGGGAAGGAGAGCGCGACCACCAGCACGTGCTTGGGCTGGCGGCTCGGCGATGTCTCGGAAGCGGGTGCTGTCATCCCTGCCCTCCGGCGATGCACGAAGTATACCAGGGGGCGCGGCGGGGTGACAGCAAGAGAGCGGAAACGGCGCCCTGAGCCGGTTGAGGGCGTTCTGAGGCCGAATCCCCCTGGCACGATTCTTGCAGCCCTGGACCGTAGGGTCGCAGGAGTCCTTGCGATCGGACGGTCCGTCGTGGCCGTGTCAGGAGAGGCAACGTGGCCGTGCTTGAGCGGATTGAGGTCGTCGGCGCCGACGCGCCCCGCGCCGGTGGCTGGCGCCTTTCCAGCGCGCGGCTCGTAGCCCGCAACACCCTCTACAACGGCCTCTCCTGGCTGGTCATCGTCGTCCTCGGGTTCTTCTGCAGCCCCTACATCGTCAACCGCCTGGGCGACAGCCGCTACGGCCTGCTCTCCCTGGTGATGGTCGTCGCCGGCTACTTCGCGATGCTGGATCTCGGTCTGACGCAGGCGGTGCAGAAGTACGCGGCGGAGTACTACGGGCGGGGCGACCGGGACCGGCTGGGTCGTCTGGTGGGGACCGCCAACCTGGTCTATCTCGCGCTCGGCGGGGCCGGGGCGCTGGTCATCGCGGCCCTCACCGGGTGGCTGGTGACGCACGTGCTGCACCTCGACCCCGGCCTGCGCGGGGATGCCGCCTTCGTCCTCTATCTGGCGGCGCTGGGGTTTCTCATCAACATGCCGCTCTCGGTCTTCAACGCCCTCCCCATGGCCCTCCAGCGCATGGACATCACCAACGCCCGCGCCACGCTGATCGGCATCGGGAACTCGGTGGGGTTCGTGGTGCTGCTGGCGTTGGGATACGGGCTGCGGGAGGTGATGGTGCTGAACGTCGCCCTCAGCGTGGGTGGGGTGCTGGCCTTCGTGATCGCCTGTCGCAAGCTGCTCCCCGAGGTGTCCTTCCGCCCCCGCTTCGACCGAGAGGAGGCGCGCCGCCTCTTCCGCCTCGCGCTCCCCACGGCGGCGAGCAGCGCCGGGGCGCGGGCGGTGCTCCAGTTCGACCGCATGCTGGTGGGGATCTTCTGGCCGATCGCCCACCTCACGTACTACGCCATCCCCAACAATGTCTGCCAGTACGGGATGAGCCTGACTCAGCAGGCCACCCGGGCGATGTTCCCCGCGGTCAGCGATCGCTCGGGGAATGGCGATGTGGAGGGCGTGCGGCGCATGTACCTGCGCGCCACGCGGCTCCTCGCGGTCACCATCGTGCCCATCTTCGTGTTGCTGATCCTCTTCGCCCATCCGATTCTCCGGGCCTGGATGGGGGACCGCATCGCGGAGCATAGCGCGGTGATTCTCGCGCTCGTGGCGGCCGCGTTCTGCTTCCAGTTCATCGGCGCGGTGCAGAACATGTTCCTCCTCGCCATGGGCCGCGCCGCGACCATGGCGAAGTGGAACCTCGCGCAGGGCCTGGCCACGGTGGTGCTCGACCTGATCCTCATCCCGCGCTACGGCGTGCTCGGCGCGGGCCTCGCCCTCCTGATCGTGAGCGCGGCCGCCGTCCTCCCCTATGCCTGGGTTGTCTCCAGCCGTTTCGTCGGCGTCTCCGCCGCGCGCACCCTCCGGCTGTTCGTCTGGCCCGTGGTCCTCTCCCTGGCCTGCTTCGCCCCGGCCCTGCCGGTCGCCGCGCACCTGCATCGCATCATGCTGCTCGGGCTCTTCTGCCTCGGGCTGGGCGCCGTGTACCTGCTGGTGTGCCTGCTGCTGCGGGTGCTGCCGCGGGAGGATCTCGCCCTGGCATGGAGCGTCGTGCGCAGAGGGAGGGAGGCCGCGTGATCCCCTGCGCCGCGCCCAGCGCGCCCTCCCAACCGATCCACGTGCACGCCGCGCGGGAGAACGGCGGGTGCTTGCTGGTGCCCGGTTGGCATGCCTGGGAGGTGGGCCGGGAGCGCTGGCCGAACGGTGTGCGCCGCGTATGGGACGACTGGGTGCTCGCCTGCGGCGGAGTGGTGACGCAAACGGTGGAGTGGGTGGAGTACTGCCTGGCGACTGACTATCGGCGGGCCTTGCTGCTGGCGAGCATCGGGGAGGGAGGCACGCCGGAGGCCGTGGCCGCCGGCTTCCTCTCCGGCGGGCGCTGGCCGCGGCGCCAACCCATGCGGTTGCACTTCCCCGCCTATCCCAGCGCGGCCGGCGCGGCGCTCCCGACGGCGGCCTCCATCGGCATGTGCGAGGAGGCCGCGCGGCGGTGGCGCGGCGAAGCGCTGACCTTCTCCGGCCGCGGGCAGGAGGACGCGTCGGAGATGGTGGCGAGTCTGGGCTATGCCCTGCGCCCGCGGGTCGAGTACGTGATTGACCTCACGCCCGGGGAAGAGGTCTTGTTCGCCGGGCTGAAGCGCCAGCACCGCAAGAACGTCCGGCGCAGTCAGAGCGGCGGCGTGCAGGTGACGCAGGCCACGACGTGGGAGGCGGTGCGGGTGCTCCGCGGTCTGCAAGAGGAAGTCGCGCGCCGCCATGCCACCCGGGGTGACGCGTTCGGCCTCCGTCCCGCGGAGGCCTATGAGGCCCTGCATCGCGCACTGATAGCCCCGGGCCTGGCGCGCGTCTACCTCGCGTCTCTCGAGGGAACGCCGGTTTCGGCCTCGCTCTTCCTCCGCTTCGGCCGGCGCGCGCTCTCGCTCTACAGCGGCTCCGACGCCCGCGGGCTGGAGGCCTACGCGGAATATGGGATGTACTGGCAGGCGATCTCCGATCTGGCGAGAGAAGGATGTTCCGAGGTGCAGTTCGGAAGCGCGGACCCGGAGGCCACCTGTCCCGGCTCGCCCGCGTTCGGCCTGCATGAGTACAAGCTGGGATTCGGCGCCGCGTTGCGCCATGCCGCGGAGGCGGAGAAGCAACTTGCACCGGGAGGTGGGGCGTGACCCGCGCTGACCGCCTGGAGGAGATCGCCCTGCGCGGCCTGGTCCGGTGCTACAACCCGGAGACGCGGCTCTTCCGCGCCAAGCTGGTGGAGACGCCGGACGGGATCGAGCCTGTGGGCCTCTCCTTCCGCTACTCCGGCATGGCCGCCATCGGCCTGTGCGCCGCGGCGCGGCGCGGCCTGTCCGATCCCGCGCTGCCGCTCGACCGGATTCTCTCCCGTCTTGCCGAAACCGCGCTCGCCGGGTGCGACGAGCTGGACCTCGCCCTGGTCCTCTGGGCCCATGCCGTTGCCGACACCGGGGAGGTGCCCGCGCTCTTCGCCGAAGTGGAGCGGACCTATCGGCGCCACGTCGGATGGTACACCTGCATGGGGCTCAGTTGGAGCCTCGCCGCGGTCGAGCACGTCGTGCGCCTTGGGAGCGAGGTGAGCGCCCGTGCGGCCTCGCTCGCGGAGGCAATGGCCGCGGATCTCGGGCACTACCAGCACCCCCGCACCGCGCTCTTCGCCATCCGCCACCGGCGGGTGAGCCGCAAGCTTCTCGACACGCTGGTCGAAGCTCGGGTTGGCACCTTCGCGAACCACAGCTACGCCAGCTACGCGCTCAGCCTCTATGCCGCGCGCACCCGCGACGAACGCGCCGCGGCCTGCGTGCGGCGGTGCGTGGAGGCCGTCTGTGGGGGACAGGGCGAGCGCGGTCAGTGGTGGTGGATGGTGGACACGCGCACGGGCCGGTGGGTGGATCGCTATCCCGTCTACGCGGTGCACCAGGACGCGATGGCGCCGTTCTGTCTCTACGCGGCACGGGCGTTCACCAAGATGGAAGTCGCGGCCCACCTCCGGCGCGGCCTCGACTGGCTCTTCGGGGAGAACGAGTTGGGGGAGTCGCTGGTGGACGTAGACAGGGACATCATCTGGCGCGCGATTCAGCGCGCCGACAGCCTCTCGGACGGCGAGTACGGCGTGCCCGAGAACACCCTCCGACGGCGCCGCGCGGTCGGCCTGGGGCTGGGGTTTCTGGCCAACCGGTGGCCTCTGACCGAGCGCCTGGTGATGCTGCGCGAATCGCGCAGTTACCATCTCGGCTGGGTGCTGTTCGCGCGAGAGGCCCTGCTCGCCGCGGAGTCGCGCGAGCCGACCCCCGCCCTCCGGTCAGGGCGGTGAGGGAGGTGGACGTGCGCGCCGCCCTCTCCCGCTCCGTCATCGCCCCCCTCGTGATGGCCAAGAACGGCAGTCGCGAGCTGGCCTATCTGCGTCACTATCGGCGCACCCAGTTTCTTCCTCCGGAACAGCTCGCCGAGCACCAACTGCTGCGCCTGCGGGAACTGGTCGCGCACGCGCTGACGCACTCGCCGTTCTACGCGCGGCATCTTCGCAACGCCGGCCTGGCGCAGGCCGGCGACGTGCACTCCCTCGATGACCTCACCCACCTCCCTCTGCTCGCGAAGGAAATGCTGCGGGAGTCGTGGTCCGAGATTCTCGTCCCGGACCCCGGCGGCCCGCCTCGCCAGGAGAAGCGCACCTCCGGCTCCACCGGCATGCCCCTGCGCATCTTCGTGGACGAAGCCGCGCGGCAGCACAAGGCGGCCCTCACCGCACGGCACAACGGCTGGGCCGGCTACCGGCTGGGCGATCCGGTCGGGTACGTGTGGGGCGACGTCGAGATACCCACGTCGCTGCGGGGCCGGATGCGCGCCGCCCTGCTGGAGCGCGCGGAGGTGCTCGACTCGCAGCAGATGGAGGAGGCGCGCATGGCGGAGTTCACCGCGCGGCTGCGCCGCCGTCGGGTGCGGGTGCTCATCGGCCACGCCCAGCCGCTGTGCCACTACGCGCACTACCTGCTGGCGGTGAAGGCCCCGGACCTCCCCGTGCGCGCGGCCGTGCCCACCGCGATGGCCCTCTACCCGGGCCAGCGCGGGCTGCTCGAGCAGGCCTTCGGCGCGGTGTTCGAGCGCTATGGGAGTGAGGAGACGAGCATCATCGCCAGCGAATGCGCCGAACACCGGGGGAGGCACATCGCCGCCGAAGGGTTAATCGTGGAAGTGCTGGACGAGCGCGGCGCACCCGTCCCGCCCGGGCAGGAGGGCGAGATCGTCATCACCGATCTGCTCAACCGCGCCACGCCGCTGATCCGCTACCGCATCGGCGACGCGGGGATCCGCGGCGAGGCCTGCACGTGTGGGCGCGGCCTCCCCGTGCTCGCGCGCGTGTCCGGCCGGCTCGCGGACAACGTGGTGACGCCCGAGGGAAAGGTGGTCTCCGGCATCTCTATTACCGACCATCTGGTGGAGGTCGAGGGCATCCGGCAGGTGCAGATCGTGCAGGAGGCGCGGGAGGAGTTGGTCTTCCGCATCGTGCGCGACGACCGGTTCACCGAGGGGAGCGAGGTCCGGCTCCGTCAGCACTGTGCGCGTATCTTCGGGGAGGGGATGCGGGTGCGATGCGAGTTCGTCTCCGCGATCTCCGCCGGCCCCGGCGGCAAGTACCGGCTGTGCATCTCCCACCTCGCGGAAGAGGAGCGGCCGGCGTGAGCGACACGGTCGCCTTCGTCAGCGAGAACTACGATCCCGGGGGCGCGGAGATGGTGCTGGCGCGGGTGGCGGGCGAGCTGCACGCGCAGGGACGCCCGGTGCTCGCGATCGTGGGGCCGGATGACTGGCTGATCGGGAAGCTGCGCGCGGCCGGAGTGCCCACCCGGGTGATGAATCTGTACGTCGGCGCGCGGCCGGCGATGCTGCGCGCCCGGCGCGAGGTGCGCGCCGCGCTGCGTTCGCACCGCGTCGGCACTCTGGTTTCCTGGGATTTCACCGCGCACGTGCTGGGCGCGCTGGCGGGGCCGGCGCGGTTCTTCCCCAACATCCGGGGGCTCGTCTACGATTGGTCCGCGCCCCGGCGGCGTGTACTCTGGCGGCGGCTGATCGCGCCGCGCGCCACACACATCATCTGCGTCAGCCGCGCGGCGCAGGAGGCGGTGTGCGCTCATGTGCCCGCCGCCCGGGAGAAGACGCTGATCATCGGGAACGGCGTGGACGCCGAACGCTTCCGCTCCCTCCCCGACCGGGCCGCCGCGCGGCGAGAGGCCGGCCTGCCGGAGGACGGCTACGTCATCGGCACCATCGGCCGGCTCCATCCGGTGAAAGGCCACGGCGATCTGTTGGCCGCCCTCGCCCGCCTCGCGCAGGCGAACGGCGCGCCGCCCCACCTGGTCATCGCCGGCCCGGCGCCGGAGGAGGAGAAGGCGCGCCTTCTGGAGCGCGCCCGGGCGGAGGGAGTGGAACACTTGCTGCACCTCCTCGGACACCGCGAGGACGTGCCCGACCTGCTCGCCGCGATGGATGTCTTCACTCTCCCCTCCCTTTCGGAGGGAATGCCCAACGCCTTGCTGGAGGCGATGGCCGCGGGCAAACCGGTGGTCGCCACCCGCGTCGGAGGGTCAGCCGAACTGGTGAGCGACGGCGAGACAGGGTTGCTGGTGCCGCCGGGCGCGCCGGAGGCCCTGGCCGAGGTGCTGGCCGGCCTGCGCGCCGATCCCGCGCGCGCGGCGCGCCTCGGCGAGGCCGCGCGGGCCGCGGTCGCGCCGCGCTCCTGGCCCTGCGTCATCGCCCAGTACACGGGGCTGCTTTTCGGGGAGCATTCCTGACGTGACCGCGCAGGGCCTCTTCTGGAGCGGGTGCCGGTGGCTCGGCCTCAATGCCCTGAGCCGGCGCCTCCACCGGTCCCACCTCCTGGTGCTCTGCTACCACGGCGTTGTCTCTGAGCCGGTGGACGACCCGGCCTCCTCCGGCAACGCGGTCACGGCCGCGGAGTTCGAGGGCCACCTCGCCGCGCTGGTCCGCTGGTTCACGCCCGTCTCCGGCCAGCAAGTGCGGCGCTGGCTGATGAGCGGGGAGCCGCTGCCCCCGCGCCCGGTGCTCGTGACCTTTGACGATGGCTACCGCAACAACCTCCTGCTCGCCGGCCCGCTCCTGCGGCGCTACTCCATCCCCGCGCTCTTCTTCCTCACCACCGGCTACCTGGGGACGGATCGGGTGCTGTGGGGACCGGAGGTCTTCCGCCGCGTCGTCTCCTGGCCGGAGGAGGAGATCAAGTCGCCTGCGGGCGCTCGCCTGTCTTTGCCGGCGGCGCCGGAACCGCGCACACAGGTGGCGCGCCGCGTTCGGGAGGAGTGCAAGACAATTCCCGACGCGAAACGATTGGCCTACCTCGACTACCTCCGCTCCGCCCCGGCCCCTTCTCGCGACGAGGAGCTGGACGCGTTTCTCTCATGGGAGGAGGCGCGCGCGCTGGCCGCGCAGGGGTTCGAGCTGGGGTCTCATACCCTCGAACATCCGGTGCTGAGCCAGCTCGGGGAGGCCGAGCTGACCGAGGAACTCACGGAGAGCAAGCGCATTATAGAGGCCGAGACCGGCGTTGAGTGCTACGGCCTGGCCTATCCCTTCGGCCGGCCGGGGCACTACTCGCCGGAGGTGCTCGCCGCGGCCGAGGCGGCCGGCTACGACCTGGCCTTCACCATCGGCGCGGAGCGCCGCGCCACCCCCGGGAGTCGGTACGCCATCGCCCGGCTCGGGGTCGCGGGCCACCGGCCGCAGGCCGTCTTCGAGGCCTCTGTGAGCGGCACCCGCGCGCGGCTGCGCCGGTCGTGAGCGCCAGGAGAGAGGCCGGAGGCGTGGAAGTGGGAGCGAGATGATCCCCCGCGAACCGCTCTACACGGTGCACTTCGACGATGCCGCGGCCGGCATGCGCGGCTTCCTCGTGGTCCACTCCGCCTACCGCGCCACCTCCAGCGGCGGGGTGCGCGTCGCCCCCGACGTCTCCCTCGAAGAAGTGCAGGCCCTCGCCCACGCGATGACCTACAAGTACGCCTTCTGGAATCGGCCCTCCGGCGGGGCCAAGGCCGGCGTGATCCTCGCCGAAGGGCTCGACGCGGAGGCGCGCGCCCGCGCTTTCGCCGCGGTCGGGCGCTGTCTCGCCCCGCTCATTTCCGCCGGCCTCTACTACCCGTGGCCCGATCTCAACTGTGGCGCCGATGACGTGCGCGCCATCTACGCCGGCGCGGGCGTGGATTCCGGGCCGATTCCGGACAGTTCCGAGCAG
>Ga0315282_10003778_pt1 | contig 26933 bp, 27 predicted proteins | sample YL17G07_20_MG_FD_203693 | JGI IMG/M metagenome (GOLD analysis project Ga0315282, IMG submission 203693) | Sediment microbial communities from Yellowstone Lake, YNP, Wyoming, USA - YL17G07_20 | ecosystem: Environmental > Aquatic > Freshwater > Lake > Sediment | place: USA: Wyoming | collected...
CCAATGTTCTCCGCACTGTCTCCCCAGTTCCAATTGATCGTGACCCAAAAGTCAAAGCTTTTCTGGTTGCCTGAAGTACCGCCTGATGATTTTCCAGTGTTCAAGGTGACATAATTATTTGGATCGCTGTATTCGCCGAATGTCCAAACATCTCCTGTTCCACGGGTAACCCTCAAAATAACGTTTTTGCCTGTTGGGTCAAGCTGGATTTGAGCGTAGGCAATGTCAGTCGCCCCATTAGCGTCTGAGCATTGATAATAAAAGTCATAGTCCTGTTTGGCGCATAGAAGCGTTTTATCTCCTTTGTAGGTTGCCCAAAATAAATCTAAATCCAACAGGTCATTTGTTGGAGGACTATTAAAAATTTCTTCGCTTCCCCAAATTCCATGACTGGGTTCAGGGTCAACAAATTTACGAACCCTCCAAGCATCGATGTAACCTTGAATAACGTAATCGGGGACGTTCCCAGTTCCAGCAGTATTGACCATACCAAAATAGTCTGTCGGAACTTTTGAATAACAAGTTCCACTCGATATTGAAAGTGTTCCATCAACCCAAAGTTTAAAAAAATTGTTATTCGTATCTACAACAATAGTAAAAAGATGCCACTGGTTGGTCGCGAAAGTTCCCGTTCCTGAGTGATCTGTACCATCATACCAACTAGTTGTTCCTGTTTCTGAATAATAAATCAATGCACCACCAAGCGTTGTTCCTAGATTATTTGTAAGGTGAAAAGTTACGTCAATATCTCTTGAAGTGGGAGTAATCTTATAATACCAAAACTCAATAATCTTTTTGGTGCTACCTACACTAGTAGAAAAGCCTATTTGTGCTGTATCATGTTGGTCATGATAAACGGAATAAGTTCCTTCTTTGACTTGTGTAGTTTTTATTTGATGAGTGGCTCCGTCTCCCGTTACATAAGTAGTAAATGGGTCTGTTTCCATGTTTTTCCATTCAATAAAGGTGTTTGCTCCACTACTCGTTGTTGTTGCATCGCCCTTGCCATAATACAAATAAACAGTAACTGGATTAGTGCTCAAGTCGTCTGCTACTTCAACCCAGAAGACTGCACTTGTGCTTGCCGTGTAGCTTTCCATCCAGTAGTCGAGCAGCGTAGAGCCGTCTGATCGAGTGAAGCGAACATCACCAAAATCTGTTCGGCAATGACTGTTAAGGTAAACATCCGCTCCAGAACCACCAGTTCCAGCATAGTGAACCGTAACCTTAACTTGATAGAGCGTTCCAGCGCCAGTCGCCGCATTAATTACGTGACTTTTTCTATATTCCCACCCTGTCAGCCAGCTTTCGCCAGTGCCTATCGGTTCGCCTGTTGGCTGAAGAATTAGATAGCCCGTCGTGCTTCCAACAACTATCATCGCGAGCGCTAAAACACAGAGTAAGCGACTGGCTGCAGACGTTTTGAACATACTCACCAAACAGTTAGAAGGGCGACTCTATTTAAAGCTTTATGAGTCAAACCTTTTTAGGGCGAAACTTTTCAAAGTCAGAACAGTATTGCTCCATTCATTTCTTCCTCTTCATCATCTTCTGTTTCTTCTTCTCTTCGCCGGTTTGCCTCTTCGTTTTCCTCTTCGCTCAACTCAGGATCCCATGTGTATCCGCAACTTAAACATTCAGTTTTTCCATCTGGTTTTTTGATCACCAGCACGCTTTCGCATTTAGGGCAGCAATCTTTTGGCATAGTTAATCATTGAGGTGTATCTTGAGAGTTTTTAAACCTCTTTTATGTCAGTTAAAAATGTGTCGCGAGCAAAACTTGCCTGCCAAAAACTTCTCATTTTTAACTAGTGGGTACATTTAATCTAACTTCCCAAAAAGCTTTTAAGCGTCTTGATGGTTAATTTATTGGTAGGCCAAAAGTTTGAAGCAGGAACGAGAAAACGAACGAAAGTTTCAAACGCACTTCCTTATGGAAAGCGTTGCCTTCGGGTTGACTGACGGGGTGATCTGTTTTTTAGGGATCATTATTGGCGTTGCAACAGCTACGTTAGACTCTCGACTAGTGTTGATAGCAAGCATAATTGGAGGAGTTGCTGACGCTTTAGGCAATTCTATTGGCTTTTTTGTTTCACAGTCAACCGAACGAGCAGTTCAAATGAAAGAGGCGGAGGCAGGCGAAAACCACCACATACATTCAAAAAAAGAGGTTGAACTAAGCGGAGTTTTTTCGTTTTTAGCCACGATCGTTGCATTATTTTCGCTACTTTTCCCCTTTCTCTTTTTTAGTGTTTGGCAAGCAACAACTATGTCCTTCATCATTGGCACGACTCTCGCGTTTCTTTTAGGAATGTACATAGGAAAAGTAGGCAACACGAGCATGTTCAAAAGCGGTTTGAAACATTCTTGTATAACAATCGTGGGCGCAATAGTGTCGTATGCTTTAGGCGGACTACTTCACATCATCATCTGAAAATAGACGTATTTTTGGCAAAAAATCGTGTTTGTTGACATATTTGTTCTAGCGGGTTTGTTTTGGAGATCAGAGCACGAAAGTTTAAATACACTTATGGTTTAACATTTGTGATGGTTATGAAGCTTGTGAAAAATCTCAAAGCAGTCAGCACGCTTATTGCAACCATTCTTCTAATAGCCATTACTGTTTCGGGCGGAATAGTGGCCTACGCGGTTTTCACGTCTGCCGCAAACGTTGGCAGCCAGAAAACGCAGGTTAACTTTGACTATCTTGCACTGTACAAGAGCATTGGAGAACCAAAAGCAATATTTGCGGCCACACTGAAGAACGCGGGCAGCAAACCAATCGTAAGCTTGAAAATACGGTTGCACAACGAATCCGACTACCTTTCGCCCTCGGTCACCAATTCGACGCCCCTCAACCCAGGCATGAGCACCAGCATCGTGCTCACGCCTCCGACGATACACGATCAGTGGTATGTCGTCGGCAACTTTTACACGGTGCAAATCGTAAAGGCCGTGGCCACGGACGGCAGCAGCTACAGCCACGTCACCACCGTAATGTGCCTGGGCTTGACCGGAGCCGTCGAAGCAGGATCTGTTTACTTAACTGTTTTGGCGAACCCCGACTTGGGCTCAACTACGCCCCCACGCGGTGTCCACAGCTACTCAATCGGGCAGCCTGCCACCGTCTCCGCCCTGCCAACTGCAGGCTACGAGTTCTTGTGGTGGACGCTGGATGGTGAAGAGTTCATCGACAATCCAATAACTCTGCTGATGGATGCTAACCACACGCTGTCCGCCTTCTTCATAGTACCAGAAACTCCCCAGATATATATAAACTATTTTGTAGATTATATTCCTGTTTCATCTACAGAATGCTGGTATTATCAAGAACCCAATGGTCCAATGCCTTTACCAGTTCCAACTTCTAAGCCAGAAAGTCCACAAATAACTTGGACTTCCGCAGAATTAAATGAATATACCAAATCAGCAGTAGTAAGATTTGTTCCCTATTTTGTAACTGGTGAAGGTGAAGATATTCCTATTGAGCACGTTAATGCCGAACTTATTTTGGACGGGGTATCTCAAGGGGTAAAAAGAACTACGGGTTATTCATGGCCTTGTATATGGGGAGATTTTAGCAAAGAATCACATAATATAAAAATTTATTATTGGGTAGATGAAGGGGTAACAGTAACATATGGAGTGTGGGGTCTAACAGTTTGTATAGGAACAACCAGTGCCGATGTAATAAAGACTGTTTGGGAAAAAGAAGTAGGAACTTCAGTTATTACTTTTGTGTGGGATGGTTATGACCCAATACTTAAGGAATGGGTTTATGCACATGTGGATACTGACCACCTTTATGCTGATGATATGCAAGTTGCTGACTTTGAGCTTTCTTGGAATGCTGCAAAGATTAGTTTTAGGGGAACGAACTTTTTGGAAGATATTGAACAGATAGTAGCATATCAACAATTGATTATTAGGTAATTATATAATTTGGGCATTACAATGGACTAAGGCGGTTGTTAATGATTGAGGTGAAGATGTTAATAATATTCTCATTGAGGGATCGCTGGTGAACTAGACATCTGGTGAATCGCTTATCTTTTTTGGCCAAACATAAACGTGTCTGTCGCCTTCTACAAGCAGGCTTATAGTAAGAAGTGACTCGTTCCATTCCACGTTGACGACGGGATCTTTAACTTTTTCAACAACAGGTCTGATTCCAAGGTTTGGGAAACTGTCGTTCAAATGGAATTTGCCGTCCCAGGAGGGTTGTTTTAATAGGAAGATGTATGATCGGCATGGAAACACGAGGTCAGCATCGGGTTCCCAGTATCTCCAAAGCTCTGGTTTGTCGTACTCATTTGGAGGCAGAACTTTTGTTGGAAGTCCTGTGGCTGCATCGATGTTTGAAGGAGGAATAAGTCCAGGCGTGCCTGCTGGAACAGTTACTTCCTTTGTTTTACCTGTTGCTGTCCTTTCCCGTACTGTTGGATGGTCAATTAACAGTTGTTTTTTCAGTATTGCCGTGTCCCAAAACTCGAGAAAGTCGGAGGCCTGCAAAGATTCAATCATTCGCACATCTTTTATTCTTTTGGCATCGGCTAACACTTTCCAATATTCATTTATGCTTAGCATTTTGAAGCCTACCTTCCGTGCGATTTCTTTTGCTTCGCCGAACGTCACATAGTTAACTCGTCCCTTCTCGTCTGTTGACTGGTTGCCTACCTTTTTGACTTCGCCAGTGAGTTTTAGAAAATCTCTTTTAACCCAACGTTTTATGGATGGCGAATAAAAGTAACGGTTGAACGCACCTACAATGGGCTCCAGCACGGGCGCCGTCTTCTTTCTGGAGAGCTGTTTGCCACTGCCCCAAAAATCAATGTGATCCCCGCTAACTGAAACCTTGTCGTCAGGAAGTTCAAACTGTATAATGGCCAGAAGAATCCTTTTTACCGTCTCCACGAAGTTCTCTGAGATCTTGTTTGACACGATATAGATTCTCTCGCGGTTGATCGTTTCGTTATCTTTTCGGTAATCAGTTATCCGTAGCAAGGTCAAAGGCAAGTTTTTCTCCAAATTATTCTTTTTTGCTAGCTCACGCAGTTTGGACACAAATTCTTCATTAACTATGCCCCTGAAAAAGCAGCCCTTTGTTTTCACAACCGCAAACCCAAATCCCCAATCCTCCTTGTAATCCCTCCTGAAAAGCAACTCTACATCACGCGTCGCTAACAAGTGTGCCATCAGCCTTCGGTAGAACCGTTTGTCATCCTTAATTTTAGATATCGTTTTTAGATAATCCATGACTTCAAAATCTTTTCGAGTCATTTTATGTCCAATTCGGTTTTCAGTATCCATGAGGGTGGCACCGTACATTAGCTGAGCAAGTTTTCTTGGGACCAGAACGCCCATGCCCAAATATTTCAAGGCTATTAGGGCAGTGCACGAGCCAACATACTCGAGGGTTTTAGGCACATCGCGGCAACTTGCAAACTCTGAAACATAATGGTGATCAATAATGGAAACAAAGTATTTTTGCACTTCCGGCTCCGTGTTTTGGTCAACTGAAATCCACCTTGCCAACCCCGAATTTTTCACCTCTAAATATAAGGGATCGCTGCTAAACAACACGTGTGGAGACAGTTCTCCAAGCAACGCGGAAACCTCGGCGGGCAAACTGCTACTTTGAACCACTGGAACATACACGGTTTTATCTCCGTCTAGCAAATGGTTTCGGTAAGCCTCAAACAGTGAGCTTACAACAGTGTCTGTGTCAGGGTTCTTGTGTCCCATAACAAAAACGACGTTTCTTCGCTCTTTCAACGCATGTTTTAAACGGCCTCGCAAGGTAGTTAAGAACTGCTTGAAGCCTTGGTACGTCAATTTAGGCACGTGGCAAAGCGTCTTCGTAGCTACACTAACGTCAGAATGCAATGAAGCGTATCCTAACACATCAAACATTTTCTCTCGAAGCTTGTACACTTGAAGATCGTGCAGTTTCGCAAATTTTCCTCCGTTTTCAGCGACGAACTCCACTAAAGAAGCAGTATCAGTAGACGAAACGAGCTTTTCAGCTTCGGCCATTAGTTTTGCGTTGACTACTGGCTCCAGCGGTCTATATCTGCACTCACGGATGGCTAGGTTAGGATAGCGCGTGTCAGTGGGTATTCCAAGATCAAATGCGGGTTTACCCACCGAGATCACGTACCCACGCACAGCTGCAGTTGCTGTTCTATCCTGCACGCTTAAGCCGATGTCAGGAGACCAATATTTCCAGCTTGTCGCAAACTTTTCTCGAGACTCTTCCACGCGGAGGGGCTCGCCTGTTTTGCTATTGATGTTGCCTTCAGGGTTGAACCAGCCTGGTTTTCCAACAGGGCCAAACGTAATTTTCTTTTCTCCCTTGTATTTGTGGTTGCCAACAATTTTTGGAGCATCAATATACGCTTTGCTCTTGTTTTCGAAGAAGTAGACGCGGTTCAGCCACTCAGCATACCTGTTAGAAGTTAGTTCCTTCACCATTTCCAAGTCGCCTTCAGCCTTAGCGTCCTCTAGCACCAGCCAAAACTCAACTGGCGTGAACATTTTTGAGCCAAGCGCAGCCATCAACAGGTTAGCATCGTCAAAATCAATGTCGTTTACTATGCCCTCATCATTCCACTCCAGTTTTATTCGGGCCTTTTCAGCAGCCTCTTTAACCCGCGCATCGATCTTTAGAGGCTTTCGGCACACGTAGAGGCCAGTCGACTTCGAATAGAACCAGTCTTTCATTTGTATCCCCCAAAGAAGAGTTCAAGTGCTTTTTTCACTTCTTCAACCGAGTCTGCAGCGTGAAACACGTTTAACGAAAGCTTTTTGCCTCGCTTGTCGTAGCCCTGATCCTTCGCGTAGTCGCCTCTAACCGTGCCCGGTGCAGCATCACTAGGGTTCGAAGCGCCTCTCACTGCAAGCAGCCTAACAAGAGCACCACGTCCACGAACCTTCAAAACCTCAACGGGATTAGTAATAAGATATTTCTCCATCACCGCGTAGATGTCAGGCACCCTTGCTTTAATGTGTCCGTAAAGAATGAAAACCTGCTCTTCAGTCATAACAACCACTTTTTTGTCTTCTATTACGAGGCCAGCCGCGCAGATTCGCCTCTCAATCTCTGTTACAAGCCCACGTTCAAAAGCTTCAGGCTTAATCATGCCAAAAGTCACGTTAGAAAGGTTCGCGTTCACCACTTTACTTGGCACTTTATCCCCACATGAATTAACCAAAAACAACAATAAAAAGGTTGCCTTCAACTGTTAACAACTGAAGAGGGGGTTAGAAGCTTCTTTCAAACGTTCCTTCAGAAGCGTTGGGGTTGGCAGTTAACAGCTCTCGGATGATGCATCGCAGAAGGTTGTGGCGCACGTGTAACTCTTTTTGGATGTGGGAGGATGTCAGCTGCGAAACGTTAACAAACTTTTTCAACGCATTGCTTATATACCTGTTTAAAGATATGCTTAAGTGGAGAGTAATAAAACATGAAACTAAAAAAGCCCAACCTATTGAAACGTGCGTTTGATCGTTTAAGCTGGGCGGGGCAAGCAACAGTGGTAGTAGCTATAACAATCGCTTATCTAATGAGCGTAATGATCAGCACAACATTTATGGCAAATTACTGCCTATCCCTCTGGGGAAGCATAGGTTTCATAATTGGTGGACTTGGAGGAACTGCTGCGTGGGGCGTAATTGGCTATTTTGGCATTATACGTCCCCTAAAGTAGCCGCGGAGTTTAGGAAGGAAGCGGACAACACGGTTGAAACATGCCACCCTACCGACCCACACCTTTTTCAGCTTTTATAACAACAAAATTTATTAACAGGTTCAGGAAAGGAAACAAAGATCTGCTATTGTTCGTTGATCCAAAGGGAACCGCATACACAAACTATGAATTCAAAGTCGGCGGGTTCAAGAAACTTTTTTCGTTTCAGAATGGCGAACGAAAGGGTTAAATGCATAACAAATAACCGAACAATACCTGAAGAGAAACATTTATATCTTTTCAAACGACTATGTATTAAGAGGAAAAAAGTTGACGACATATGTAATCGGCGTGTTCGACTGCGGTTGCATGGAAAGTGGCATGAGCTCCGTGGAGATAGTTAAGTGTTCAACCCGGGCAGACGCTGAAACTGTGGAAACGCTGATGAAACGGCATTCCGCGGCATATCAATGTCACCCTAAAGAGGCGTGGAGCACGTCTATTTTTGAAGGTGAACTTGTGAAAACCGACCTAAAAGACGCGACGAAACTAACCGAAGACGAAGAGTCAGGCGTGTTTACCTTTGTTGACTACCTTAAAAAGTGGCATATGCGAGACATAGATGCGAGAAAAACAGAGCAGGAACTTAAAGACTACAACCGAAAATTTGATGAAAGGGTTGAACAAAGTTCTAAATCAGCGCGAAAGCAAAGGAAAAAACCAGCATAATTATTTTTTTTTATTTACGGAGGCCTTATATAAAGTATCTAACGAAAGGTATTACCATCAGTAGCCTACAGGATTTACCTATAAAATGTCGCCGTGAAAGTCTACAAGAGAAAGGCTGTGATCCTCGTGTATTATAGGCATTTTTTTGTTTTTTGGGTCCTAGTTTGAACAAGTTATTCTAGTGGAAGATCCAGTTCTCCTATGTGAGTTGTCGTAACCGATCTGATACCTATTGATTATGGAATGGACCTTGTTCATTTTATTTTTCACTTAGCTTTTTCTCTTAAATAAAGTATCTAACAAACAACATTAATTTAACTAACCTTTTTTTGAGCGTCAACATAAAAGTCTACAAGGGAAGGGCGGTGATCCTCGTGTGTTATAAGTGTTTTTTCTTGAGTTCTGGTTTGGCCAAGACCTTCTGTTAAGAGAGGTCTTGATGTGAGTTGCTGTAACAAATACGGTATGTACCAATTAAGGGATGAACCCAGTTCACAATCTTTTCTACAATTCTCTCTCCTTAAAATATAGTATCTAACGAACCAAAAAAATAATGACCTGTTTTAAATAACTCGAGAGATAAGAAAGGCACAATACTGTCAGTGTTCAGAGATACTACTAGCATTCCGCGAGGATATCAGTTTGACTCAACCATTTGTTCTTACGGTTACCTCAAAGCCAAGACTAGTATAGCAAAGGTTAATTAAGCGTTTTTGCTAATCATAGGGTGATAGCCATGCAGTTTAAAACAGAATGGTGCAATCTTGCCTTCACATTTGACTGTGGCCAAGTCTTCAATATTGTGAAAGACAATGACTGGTGGTACTGTTTAGTCGGCGACCAAGTTTTCAAGATGCGTCAGAAAGGCCGCATCATCGAGTTTGAAGGAATGTCAGGGTCATTTGTTAAGCATTATTTGGGATTAGATGTGGATCTTCAAGCAGTAATGGAAGGAATGTGCTGGGACGAACCGTTGAGGAGGGCAGTTGAATGTTTTGCAGGCCTTCGAATTGTCAGACAGGATCCTTGGGACTGCCTTGTCTCGTTCATATGCGCAACAAACAAAAACATCCCTGGAATCACGTTGATATTGCAGAATCTGTCAAAGCTCGGCGAACAAGTTGAGTTTGATGGAAAAACGTTTTATGCTTTGCCAACAGCCAAAAAAATCGCAGAGTCAACAGTACAGCCGCTGCTTAACTGTGGATTGGGGTACCGTGCCAAATACTTGTTTAACACCGCCAAAACCGTTCTGAGCAGCTTTAACCTTGAACAGTTAAGACGCGTGTCATATGAGAAAGCAAAACAGGAGCTCTGCACTCTTCCAGGCGTCGGACCAAAAGTTGCAGATTGCGTGCTTCTATTCGCGTTGGACAAAACCGAAGCTTTTCCTATAGACGTTTGGATGAAAAAAATTATTATAAACAATTACGCCCACCATTTCCCAAACAAATTTATACGCCAGATCTCAACGAGAAAGTCGCTTACCCCCCGCAAATACAACATTATCAGCCAGTTTGCCCAAGGCCATTTCGGACAATACGCCGGCTACGCACAGGAGTACCTATACCACTACGAACGCAAGAACTCTGCGCAAAATGAATAGTCTTCTATAAACTACGAAACTACTAAGGAATAATTAAATGAAAGCACAGGTTTTCTTTTTAGGGCGCACTTTCTTTTTTGGCAATAATCAAAAGTTTGTTGTAGTTGAACTCTCCGCTGCCCTTAGTGGTTGTTCTGCTGATAACCTGTGGCTTAAACGTGAATTTTGCAAGCAGGCCTTTTACCAAGAATTAGCCAGAATGCCTACTGGCTTTAGCAGGGGATGAATGGCGAAGCTTATAGGCAGTGGCAAAAAGCCCGCAACTTTTTGGAAGCGAAGGCCGACGGATAATTTTATATATCCCGCACGATATTTAATGGTGTGAACGGCTTTGGATAGAACAGTCAAAAACAGAGAGATCAGAACAACCATTAAAAAGACGAAGGCCAGACACAAAAACCAGCTGTGCAAGACGTACGAGCTGAAAATTGATCTGTCCCACATGAACACCGAAACGCAGAGGCACCTCGCGCGGTTGTTCCTCGAGGCAAAATGGTTCTACAACAGTCTCATTGCCAACGGCAAAACCGACCGCGACGGTCTGTGGAACGCCGACTACAAAGTCAGAACAGTCAAAGTGAAGAAGGGAAACGTTTTCGAAGAGCGTGAGCTGAAGTGCCTTTCTTCCCAGATGAAGCAAGAGATAATCAGCAGAACAAAAGACAACATCGTTGGCCTCTCGTGTCTCAAACAGAAAGGAAAAAAGGTTGGCGGCCTGAAGTTCACGGGGCGGGTACACTCGATACCGCTAAACCAGCACGGCGTAACCTACTGGATAAAAGGCAACAGGATTCACATCCAGAGACTCCGGCAGCCGCTCCGAGTCCATGGGTTGAGGCAGATACCAAAAGACGCGGAGTACGCCAACGCAACGCTGATCCAGAGAAACGGCTACTACGTGCACGTCACAACGTTCCAGCAGAAGCAGGCTGAAACGTTCAAGCAGAAAAGCATCGGCGTGGACGGAGGCATCAGAAAGCAGCTGGTGCTCTCAAACGGCATCGAAATCGAAGAATCGGTTCTCATAACCAAAAAGGTTCGCAGGCGTCACCGCGAGTTCTCCCGAAAAGAGAAAGGCAGGAACAGGGCGAAGGCGCAGGAAAAGCTGAACCGCGCGTACGACGAGCTCACTAGGCAGAGACGCGACATTAGAAACAAGATTTCAGGTAAGCTGACGGAAACGTTTGAAATTGTATGCGTTCAGGATGATAATGTTTCGGGTTGGCAGCGTTTGTGGGGCCGAAGGGTTTTGGCAACTGGGGTTGGAGGGTTAATGAGCGCTCTGAACAAGGCGCATACTCCAGTCGTGGTTGACCGGTTCTACCCGTCGACGAAGACGTGTTCGGGCTGCGGCCACGTACAGAACGTTGGATTGAACGAGAAAACGTTTCGCTGCGAAGCCTGTGGACTCGAGATCGACCGAAACCTGAACGCAGCCATAAACAACGAAAGAGAAGGCCTGGAAAGTATTGGTGTACCTGTGGTGCGCAGGGAATTTACGCCTGTGGACACGAAGACCTCTGCCGAACTCGTTGGGTACTTCAACAGTATTTCAGGGGTTCGTGCAAGTCTAGTGGAAGAAACAGGAAGCCTCACAGCTTCAGTGTGAGGTAGCTCACTTCTTCGAGCGAAAACAGGTTCAGAAAGGTAAGCAGTTTCGGGTCGAGTGGCTCAGGCAACATCTGTTCTCCATTGCCTTCGAACAGGTGCAGATACAGGATGCCTCCTTCTTTTAAAACTCGTTTAAACTCGCTCATAGTTTTGTCAACATCCTTTTTGGGAACGTGAATCAGTGAGAGAGAAACGAACAAGCCATCGAAATAACAAGTAGGGTAACGAAGCTTTCTCATATTCATAACTGCAAATTTTACTTTCGGAAACCTTTCTCTTGCCAATTCAACCATTTTTTTAGACAAGTCTATTCCCTCAACATCGAACTCGCGGCGGAAAAAGTAGCCAGAATCTTGACCGGGACCACAACCCACATCCAAAACTTTTCCTCCCAGAGGCAGAAGAGAAATAAACATGTCGATGGAACTGCTGGGTTTTGGAAACTCCTTAGCATATTTCTCAGCAATTTTGTTATAAACTCGGACTGCAACCAGACTTTTATCTTTCAAGACTTTACCCACACTATTTGAAGACGCAACTGCTTAAAAGTTTGATAATGTGGCCTATTTTGTTTTGGTGCGTCTTTTATTAACAAAGACGATGAAGTTGCACATAGGAGTGCCAACAAACTTTGACCGTTTATGGGAAGTCACAACAGTCAGCCGCAGAAGTATTTAAAGTTTTTGTATACAAGTTTGAATCTTTGTTTACATGAGAGTTAAATCCGCGTTTTACCTCTTTCTTTTAGGTGAAACACGTGAAAAAAGGTAAACTCTATATTATCCCCAAAAAGCCGTTCGATGGCAAGATGAAGACATTAAGGTTGCTCATCTCCGTGTCTGGTGCAGTCATGATTGCGTCGCTGACGTTCATTACGTCATTTATCTATTATTTCGCAGTTCAGTTCCTACATTGGACTCCCTTGCTTCTGCTGCTGCCAACTCTGGTCGCCGAGTTGATACTGCTGTACGTGAACAACGATGCGCGGGTGAAGTACAAGCGCTACTTCATGGAGCTGAACCCGATATGGAGCAAGGCGGATAAAAGCAGCGCGGCGGTCTCCATGCTGGCGCAATTCTGCTTGGTGATGGGAATGGCCACGGTGATGTTGCTATTCGCGGTGGAGTTCTTCTTCTTCATGTTCGGAGCGCTGACCATAAACCTGCTACTGGACTACGTGACCGTCGCCCAAAGAATACAATGCGTGAAAATTCGCTGCCCAAACCTAACAAAAAACGTCACTTGCCTTCAGTGTTTACAGACGGACGGAAAAGCTCCGTGCCCCCTCGAACGGGCATAGCTTTCAGGGATTTGCCAACCCTTTTTTTGTTTTAGGAAGGAAGTGCAAAATCCTAACTTTTTGTAGTTGCTTAGGTTGGAGGGTTAGAATTTTCTGACCGTTCATATACCTGCCTTGAGAGGAGTTCAATTGTTATGCAAGTGTTCGCAAGGCTAGATCGCGGAGTGAACGTTACTGTCTGAAACAAAAAAAAGAGTTGCCTCTAAATTTTTTGTTTAATGTTTTGTATGCTTTGGAGGATGCCATCTTTTATGGCTATTTCGGCGGTCAGCAGAGTTTTACATTTTGGACAGGGGCCCAGTGCATCCGTGATTGTCCCGTCTTTTACGATTAGGTTTGGGGTTTCCGCTTTGTCGCCGGCTCTGAAATGAAGTAGTAGGTTAAGCAGAGCCTTGGTTTGGAATCCCATGGTAACCTTTCGTTTGCAGTTGGGGCATATGATTTCCGCGTCAAACTCGTCGTACAAACCCAACACAGTCACTTCCTAAGTATAGATTGTTGCTAGGACGCTTTTTAGTTTTTCCTCTTTTTCTGTTTCTGGACGGTTTGCGAATTCGACTTCTATGCTTGTTTTGTTGGAGAAGTGAAATTTTACCATTACTTCTTCGCTTCCGTATGCCATGAAAATAACGTCTGCTCCGCCGTCGCCATCCAGACTGAAAGATAGGAGTTCAACTTGAAAATTCTTGTTTAAACTTTTTTTGAAGACTTGTCCTATTGTTTTTCGCATGTTTTCCAGGTCTTTCCCAAACTTTCTCAGGTTCATTTTACTCCTCCAGCTCGTCTTTGCCATTTATCGCGTTTTCCTCCTGCCTTCTCAGTTTTTCAGCAATCATTTTTTGGCATTCTAAACATTTGGTTTTGAACTCTTCTGGGGGATGCCATGTTTTAATCCAGTCGCAAGTTACAAGCCAACCGGTTTTGGTCTTCTTCACGTTATGGCAGCAGAGCGGGGTATTGCCTTTACCAGACTCAAAAAAAGCAATTAACCTTTCGTCGACTGTTCCTTGCTCAACCTGCTTTCTTATTGTTGTCAACTTCTCACAGCTACATCACCGCAAACAGATATTTAACATTATCGCCTTAGTCTTTCGTGGATTCAACCCATGGAAGATTGTTTATTAAGGCTTGCGCGATATCAATTACGGCGATTAATGATGGAGTTTTGTCCCAAATGTGGAACTCGGCTGCAGCCAAAGAAAGAAGAGGGAAAAACCTTTTTGTGGTGCAGAAAATGCGGTTACAAACAGGGCTACGGCGAAAAACAAGATCAAACGGCAACAACGAAGAAGACGGAAAGCCTTGTTGTAATTCCTCAGGATAAAGACATTCGAACCCTGCCCACAATTAGGACGATCTGTCCCAAATGTGGCAACGACACCGCGTATGTGTGGCAAGTGCAAACACGTGGCGGAGACGAAGCTTCAACACAGTTTTTCCGTTGCACAAAATGCGGTAACACAACACGCGAATACAGCTAAATCCCCCTTTAGTTAAGGTTATAGAAAGCAGTAGGTTTATAAGTCGTGAATTTCTCCTGGGATCTTTGGGAAGGGCTGCACTTCGCCAAGATGTTTCGTGCCCGTCAGCCAACCTACAAGCCTTTCGATGCCAATTCCTGCACCAGCGGATGGTTTTAACCGTCCGCTTTTTGCTAGGTTGAGTAGCACTTTGTAGTTGCTTTTTTCAACGTGGTCTCGATCTATTTTTTTCAGCAGTTTTGAGTATTCGCACTCTCTTTTGGCTCCAGACAAGACTTCGCCATAATGGGGAAGGAACAGATCGTAGTTATCCCATTTTCCAGTTTCAAAATTTTCATAGTCGTAAAACTCGCGGGGCATGTTGACAATCCACGCAGGCTTTTTTAATCCGGCGGTGAATTCGGTTTCCCAAGCGTTTCCGTAGCGACCAGTAAGTTCAGTAAGGTTGTGAGTAGGGAAAGGCGGTTTCAGCGTTACTGGTTTTGTGCCTAGAATTTCAAACTCGTTTTCCGCTGTTTTTCTAATTTTTTCTATAAATGCTGTTAAGATTGTCTCGACGAGAGTTCGCACGTCAACTGAGCTTGCGTTTCTAATTTCAAAATCCAATTGAGTGAATTCGAAGGCATGGATGCCCGTGGCCGCTCGCTCGACCTTCTCAAGCCGAACGTTTGGTGAAAGAATGAATATCTTTTTATGCAGGAGCGAACAGGCAACCATTTTATGTATGATCATGCTTGCGGTGGTCCTAACGGTTTCTCCATAGGCTTCTAGTTCAACACGTTTATCTAAAGAAGCATTTGGGTCGGGCCATAGAGGATCAGTTGTTCGTGACAGGACGACTGGTAACAACCATTCAAAACGGTTTTCAACGAACAAGCAGGAGAGTTCTGCTAGCGTACGCGTCATCACGTTGCCAACAGCACGCTTTCGCTTGAGTTCCGACGAGTTGAGGCTTTCAATAGGCTTCGAAAATGGTTTCGATCGCAAGACAAAATGGGAGGACTTGGTTTCACCTAATTTTTTACGGGATGAAGATATTTTGGTGATCCCTCAACACTCACGCCCAACCTATAAGTTGTACACATTGACTTAAAAATCTTTGTCAAAAAAAATTGTAAAAAACGCAAAAATAGACACTTAAACCACTGGAAAATTGTAAAAATTATTAACTGTTGAGTTTTGCGCCTTAGGAAGTTGTTGGTTTCAAAAACAAAGAAAAAATGGAGTTAGCGAGTTGGTGTTTTTAACTGCTTTCGCTTGTATATCACTGCGACGAGCGCGAATGCGGTGAACAGTGCCAGTAGCGGCGCCCAAGTGGAGAACTCGGGCACAACCCACACTCCAGAATCGACAAGTGTGAACTGTATTGTTAGTATCATTGTATCAGCTCCCTCCTGCCAAGTGTCGGTTTCGAAAAATTCAACAAATGCTCCGGTTGATCGATCCCAGCGGTCACAGTAAGTTCCCGTAGGATCTATTGCATAATTGGTCTCTCTTGTCCCGTCAGGGTACGCTCTTTGTTCAGTTGTTGTTATCACGAGGTCGTAAGAGAAGTTAGTGTAAATCGCGTCGCCCACACTGAGATTAGCTGCAACAAAATCGAGCCATGCACGGACAGAAGACTCTCCCGTGTTCACGTCCACCCATTCACTGAGAATTACTTCGCTCCCGTTTTGATAGTGACGCGTCGCTTGTTCACTTACGTTGGTGCCAGAAACACCCGTAACCTGCACTAGGACCCACTCCAATCCGACGAGCCAGTTACCTGAGGGGAGTGTACCGTTCCCACCGATGGTTACACTATACCTGAACCAGTCTCCAGGATGTACTCCAACATTTCTTGTTAACCCCGCAGTGCAAACAACCGACTGTGCGAGAGTTGCTGTAGTGTGGTCAGAGAATGTGGCGGTGACCTCGACCGCATACGAGCCGCCGATTGCGTAGTCGCCAGTTAAACTACGCGCACCAGAAATTGATGCGCCAGGCTGTAACTCGTATCCCCACACGTGGTAAGATGTTTCCACGCAAGGGAGTGTCATATTGAATGGGGATTCGCCATCCACTGTGACCTGAACGGCATCGATGAGTTTGGTGCCAGTGTTCATCACTACAATTGTGAAAATTACGTCGCCATCAGTTTTTGCCAATTTCATCAAGGTGATCTGCACTTGTCCACTGCCTGTTGCAGACATCATTGGTGCTGCGAAGAATAGAAACATCAAGCAGAAAGCCAGTAGTTTTAAGTTCTTCATTTTTTTACTCCGAAGTGATATTGGTGCTATAACTTATAAATGTTTGTTTTTTAGCAGACGTAAACGGGAAACCCCACATGCTTTAGGGGAAACACATCACTTTTGCTTGAACTTGTTTAATGCGTCTTTAATGACTCTTTCAACGTTTTGAACAAGGTTGTAAAAAATTCAAAGGTAGACACTTAAATCGCCGAAAAATCGTAAAAAATCTAGTAATCGAAGCCGTGGCTCGCATGACCTTTTTGTGTTGGTAACCTGACGCGTTGATCAAACCCCTACAAACAGAAAAACGAAATAGTTAAATAGTCTTTCACCCATTTTCTACATGATTCAACTAACGAAGGTGCCACAATGAATTGTCCAAAATGTGGTTTAGAACTTATCAAGATCCGCGACCTCGATTGTGATTGTGAATATGTTTGTTTGAATCCTGCTTGTCGAGGTAGCGCACTCGAGTTTCCTTGTTTTTGCGGGTGCACCCAAAAGGAAATCAACGAAAACTTCCAAAATGCCCGTTCTTCAGAGGAGGAGAACCCCCTTGGATGACAGTTTTCTCCGCAACTTGAGTATAGTCGCGATTTTGCTTCTTGGCATAAGCTACATTTATGGGGACAGGGTCGTTTTTTTCGGTCTCGTTCCTATTTGTGAACAACCTCAGCTGGGCTACATTGGTTGGGCGCTTGTGGCCACATCCTTGTTTTCCTTAGCCCTAGAAATTGTTGGGTACTGCAAAGGCTGGTACGACAAAAGCACCCCTAAATGAAGTTTACAACCAATTTTTCCGTTTTATAGTCCAAATTTGTTCCGCGCGTCCTCAATGGCTCTCTCAACGTTTTGGACTAGATTGTACTGGCTAACCTGTCTGAGGTCAACCCAAAGAGGCTCGGTTACCTCAGGTTCTCCGTGAAGACGCCCGTCAAAATCCTCTGCAAAAAAAGCAATCATGTCCATCGGTTCAGACCCCTCTTTTCGTTTGAGCTTGGCGAAATATTTACCGACAACCCGCAAATTCTTGACTGTTAGACCGGTTTCTTCCCGCGTTTCTCTAACTATTGCTTCTTCTGGCGTTTCTTTATCTTCAATCCGGCCAGCGGGCAAACCGTAAGTGCCTGTTGGATGTTTAGATTTTTCGCCGTTTCTGACCAAAAGAACCTTTCCGTTTTTGATTAGCACGAGTCCCACAGTATGAGTTAACTTCATTACGGTCAATATTTCAAAAGCACAAATACCAATTTAAACCTTTCCGTTTAACCTGTTTAACGTTTCCGCAGCTACTTCAACACTCAAAGCAGGTAGTCACTGGTGGTGGTAAAAGTTAAACAAAAAAACTTAACAGTACCCAAATTTCTCAGGAGGTTATCTTATGTTGAACGCCTTTATTATACTGTGAGTTTTTCTGCCTTGCTCAGTTATTCTCCATTGGTAGCCCCATTTCTCTATGTCTCGTTCCTGTTCAAGTTCTAGTAGCGCCTGTTTGGCAACTACTTTCCATTTTGGCTCCCCCTTTCGTTGCTTCAAATCGTCGCTGCTAAAACGGTTACGGAGTTCGTCTAGAAGATAAGGGTATATTATCCGCGGTCCCACTAAACCGCCCCTTTCAGCAAGCATGTCTAAAACTAAAAATTTGTACTCCGCGACGGTTATAGGTATCTTAGACGAAACGGGGGAACAAACAAAAGTTACAGTGACATCTTTTTCTTTTAACACGACGGATCTGCCTTGCCCAAGTTTGTCTGATTGAACTGTATACACTCCTTGCTCAAGTTCTATAGTGCATGGTGTGACATATCTTCCAATAAACACTTTACGAAACGGTTTGGAGAGAATTAATGTGACGCGTACTAACGAAACCTCCTCCCTTCGACCGACAAGTGTGCGTATGGTTAGTTTTCTCTTCGCCTCGCCTTTTGACATTTCACTCACACCTTCATGTATAATTACATCAGTGTTTAAACTTTACCAATGAACTGGCAGAAAGCCCACTGCCTTTAGGTGTGGGATGAATGCCCTGATGATGCTTTTATATGCTACGTGACATTTGATAGTGTGAACGATTTTGGATCAAGCAGCCAAAAACAAAAAGATCAAAGCAGCTCTTAAGAAGACGAGGGATAGACGCAAAAACCAGGTGTGCAGGTCGTACGAGCTGAAAATCGATAGGTCACACCTCACCACTGAAACACAGAGGCATCTCGTACGTCTTTTTCTTGAGGCAAAATGGTTCTACAACAATCTAATCGCTCAGGGCAAAGCCAATCGTGACGGGTTGTGGAATGCGGACTACAAAGTTCCGAAAGTTATGGTGAAAAGAAAAGGCGTTTTCGAAGAACGAGACCTGCTTCACTTGTCATCTCAGATGAAGCAGGAAATAATCGGCAGAGCCAAAGACAACATTGTCGGCCTCTCCAGGCTCAAGAAGAAGGGAAGAAGGGTCGGCAGCCTAAAGTTCACCGGACGGGTGCACTCGATTCCGCTGAACCAGTACGGCGTAACCTACCGAATAAACAATAACAGAATTCACATTCAGAAGATCAAGCAGCCGCTCCGAGTCCGCGGATTAAAACAGATACCCAAAACCGCCGAGTACGCCAACGCAACGCTGATCCAGAGGAACGGCGACTACTACGTGCACGTCACGACCTATCAGCCGAAGAAGGCTGAAACGTTCAAGCAGAAAAGCGTCGGCACGGACGGGGGCATCCGAAAGCAGCTGGTCCTATCAAACGGCATCGAAATCGAAGAGTCAGTTCCCGTAACAGAGAAGGTTCGTCGGCTTCACCGTGAGCTTTCTCGGAAAGCGAAAGGAAAGAACAGGGCGAAGGCACAGGAAAAGCTGAACCAGGCATATGAAGAGCTCACAAGGCAGAGACGTGACATCAGAAACAAGATTTCGGGTAAGCTGACGGAAACGTTTGAAATTGTATGTGTTCAGGATGATAACGTGTCGGGTTGGCAGCGACTGTGGGGCCGAAAAGTTCTGGCGACGGGGGTTGGAGGGTTAATGAGCGCTCTGAACAAGGCGCATACTCCAGTCCAGGTTGACAGGTTTTACCCGTCAACGAAAACGTGCAGCCGATGCGGCCACATGCAAAACGTTGACTTGGACGAGAAAACGTTTCGGTGCGAAGCCTGTGGGCTCGTTATCGACCGTAACCTGAACGCCGCCATCAACAACGAACGGGAAGGCCTAAAAAGTATTGGTGTACCTGTGGTGTGCAGGGAATTTACGCCTGTGGACACGAAGACCTCTGCCGAACTCGTAAGGTACTTTAACAGTATCCCACGGGTTCGTGCAAGTCTAGTGGCTGAAGCAGGAAGCCGGGCATCCGCGAGGAAGCCCACGACTTCAGTCGTGCGGTAGCTCACCGAAGAATGGGTTCAAGGGACAAGCCTGAAGCGTTCGAAAATATGGTTCAGCTCCAAAAAGTTAGGGCGAAAATACTTAGTCTCGCCAAAACAAGCAGTTGGACTGTGGTGGACGCGGATCAGTCGCCAGAAATAATACAAAAAAGGATTAGGCACGCGGTTCAAAAAACCTTTTTAGACGCTGCGCCATGTTGTTGTGGAGGCCCGTTGCGATGAAAAAACAGTGGTTGCGCGCGGTTTCGCAGTTTATTGCAGCCGATTCCGCACTTGCGCTTTTCATGGGAACTATCCTCATGGCCGTTTTCCTAGCACCACAGTTCAATATTTTTCAGGTACTTTATCTAGGGGGAATAATCCTCTTTGGGTGGTTCGGCCTGGACATGATAAACAACATTTACGATGTAGAAATGGACAAGGTCACCCACCCAGCACGTGCTTTGGTGATGGAAAAGCTGGGCGCGTGGACAAAAATCATTGCCTACACATGCCTTATAATCTCTTTTTGCTCTAGTCTCCTTACACAGAACTTTTTGGTGGTTTTGGCAGTCGTTATGGCCATGCTGAGTGGAACCGTATATTCGGTGCCGCCTTTTCGCCTCAGGCAAACCGTGCTAAAACCTGCTGTGAACTTCACTGTTGGGCTGATCGTGACGTTGCTGGTCGCGTCCTTTTACGGTCAGTTCACCGTTGCCGCCTATCTTTTAATGCTTTTAGCTGGGATAACCACGATGTCGACGAGCCTGTGGGACGATGTTATAGACTATGAAGGAGACCGAAAAGGAAACGCTAAAACTCTCGTCACGGTTATAGGCCAAAAGAAGGGGGCATACCTATCGTTTCTGTCAAGCTTCAGTTTGATTCCAGTCATTTACTTCATCGGGTTAGTCTTAGCCTTTCCCTGGTTTTTCTACTTGGCATCATTTTTCACTGCAACGGGGATAATAGCTGTATTTGTGCAAAATTTAAGCGCCCTGTTGGCCTGTTCAAACTCTGAGGCTTTGACCAGTATAATGAAAAAATTGTTCAAATACTATGTGGTGCTAGCGTTTGCGCAGATGTTAATATGCATAATCTCTTTTTCAGTAGCTCGTTAAAGGATAAATTTGAGTAGGAACCGTGAGAGACGCGACGTGCTTCTCAACCTGCTTCCAACAAAAAAATAGGATCATCTTTTGATAGAACAAGGTATATATATTAGTTCAACTTATTATTTGCTGATTACACATGTCACGAAACCGCTCCATCATTACGACCGTTCTACTGTTGTTAATATCATTTTTCATTATCCCCCCCTTCTAATGCTCTTGTTTTGGTGGGGTTTTTCTTCACTAGTAATAGTCGCGACACAATTTGTGATGTGGGGTACAATACTCTTTATTTGTTTTTTGTCCACACATAAACCGCCAAAAGAACCTGTTCAAGAGTTGAAAATTCTCGTTGACCTTCCTTCCGGAGCTGAGATTAACGCGGTTCCCCTACTCTTAAATTCGGTTGATGCCGCTCTTTTTAGTTACCTGATGCGGAAATGCACAAGAACCATAGACCAGGGAAAAATATTGCTACATTACAAGAGACGCGGCGAGATCTACAGCCCCAAACACAACACATTTCAGATCAAAGGCGCCCTCTATAAGCCAACACAGCTTAAAGTAATCTACTGCAGCGCGTAAACAAGGCGGCCGCCAACGCGAAACCTTAGCCCAGAAACGTTTATTAATGAGGGAGGGGTTCATACTTTTGGGGTTACTATGTTTAAATGGTTGCTATTTCTCCTTGTCTTTCCTTTGGTATTATACTTCAACTTTTTCGTGTTGTTTCCGTGGCTGTTGCAGATCATGGGTCTGCAGGCAACTTTTGGGACACTTCTAGGCGGAATAAGTTCGGGGTGCTCATCCATTTCTTCGTCAGTATCAACAGCGTTCTCAAATGCGTTTCCACCAAAATTCTGGCATGCCTTTTTGTCATGGCTTCTTTTCGGAGGCTTCATTTTTTGTATAGTGAACCTTGCCCTTCAGTGCAACAAAAAGTAAACTATTAGCCCGTTTCAAAAAGCGTCCACACTCAGCAAGGTTATGACCGTTTGCGGACACGATTTCCGAGCAAAAAGGATCTTCTTTTCCACGTATTTTTAACTTACTCAACAGGAAGTCCCCGTTCTTCAGGGCGGGGATGAAAGTGGATTTATATACCTCGTGCAACATGGTAGTTTGTGGTTGAAGATGAAGAGAGCGTACAGGTTTAGGCTTTATCCAAAGGCGAAGCAGGTTGAAACTCTTGAGCAGACGCTGGCGCTGTGCCGGCGACTGTACAACACGGCGTTGGAGCACCGTATTACTGCGTATAGAAGTGGTCAGTCAGTAACGTATCTGCAACAGCAGAACGAGCTACCCCTAATTAAGAGAGAGGTGCCAGAGTATGCTTCTGTTCACTCACAGGTGCTGCAGGAAACGTTGAGGCGGCTCGACCGCGCATACAAGGCTTTTTTCAGACGTGTGACGGAAAAGCGAAAGGGCAAAAACGTTAAGGCGGGCTTTCCTCGGTTCAAAGGCGAAAACAGATACGACAGCATCACCTACCCGCAAAGTGGCTTCAAACTGTTGCCCAACGGCCACCTGCAACTGTCGAAGGTAGGAGAGGTACGCATGTTTATGCATCGCGTTCCGAAAGGCAAAATTAAAACGTTGAACGTTAAGCGTGACAGGTGCGACTGTTGGTACGCAGTGCTGACGGTGGAGAAGCCCCCGGTTCAAAGGAGAGCTGCTCGGATGGTTGGAGTTGACTTGGGCTTACGCAACCTGGTGGCGTTGTCGAATGGGGAAGCGTTGCCGGCGCCAAAGTTTCTACGGCGTTCAGAGAAAAAGCTGAAGAGGCTGCAGCGTCGGGTAAGCCGAAAGAGGAAGGGAAGTGGCAAACGTCGAAAAGCCATTTTATGTTTGGCTAAAGAACGCCGTCATGTCGAGCGTCAGCGCACTGATTTCTTACATAACCTGTCGCGTGACCTGTCCGTCTGTGACGTTGTCTTCGAAAAGCTGAACGTGGCGGGAATGCTCAGAAACCACTGTTTGGCCAAGTCGATAGCGGATGCTTCTTGGAGTCGCCTAGTGCAATTTACCGTCTACAAAGCGGAAGAAGCTGGTGGACGAGTAGTGCTGGTTGACCCCAAGTACACAAGCCAGGAATGCTCAAACTGTCACGAACATGTGAAGGTTCTGCTGAAGGACCGCGTGTTCATATGCCCTCATTGTGGCCTGATAATATGTCGCGACGTAAACGCGGCAAGGGTCATATTGGGACGCGCGTTTAGTGTAGGCAGGGGCACTGCCGAATTTACGCCCGCGGAGAATACGCCTCTACTAAAAAGTTTTAGCAAGCGTACTCAAGGAAACGGGAAGCTCCCGTCTTTTAGGCGGGGGAGGATGTCACCGCAGGCTCGTTATCTCTTATGAACCAGTTTGGATACACCCTTATATCTCTCGGGGTTGCAAGCGCTGCCTTCGCGTTTCTTAACTGGTTTTCTCCTGAACCAATAAACACGGTTGGCTGGCTACATTATTTAAACTTTGTGTTCCAAGTAACTACAACAATATTATTAAAGAACAGTTTAGAAACAGATTTAGTTCGAGCGGGATTTTGTAAGGAGCAAACCGATACCCAAAAAGTTTAGCATGCCCCAAGGCACAAAGTATCCTACTGCCCAATACTTGACAGTGGCCATAAACAGAGTTTCACCCAGCCAACCGTAAATAAGATTCGCTCCGAAAAACAGCCAAAGCCAGCCAGCCAACACTAAGAAAACACCTGCGGCTTTCACAAGTTCTTTTTTACACGTCATTCAGATCACAAGAGAAAGGCGCAAACAAACATATAAACCTTCGTACGCCGAAAACAGACAGGTCTCGCTGGCGATAAACTTTTAATACTACCAAGAGGTTTAATATGTGAGGCAAAATGAAGCTACAAAAGGTTTCAGCAGTGCTGTTTGACGCCAGTGGAACCTTAATTAACGATATTTACGCGGTTTGGAAGGCAAACGCAGGTACTTTAAGGTGGCTTGGCTCAAACGAGACTCTCACTTTTCAACGGTTTAAAGAGAAAACGCGAACGCCCTACTGGAAATTTTATGGCTTCTTCGGTGTTCCTGAAGAAAAAGCGAAGAGCGAAGCCGTGCCGAAGTTCAAGCAGATTTACGATTCGCTGATTGAAACCATTTCGCTGATGCGTGACACGGAAAGTGTTTTGGAGCAGTTGAAGGATCGAGAAATAAAAATTGCAGTGGTTACTCACGGTCCTCGCCAATCAATTGAAGATGTTTTCAAAAAGTTTAGGGTGATGCAGTTCATTGATGTGATAATAGGTTTAGAAGATTGCGACGAGCAGAAACCGTCGCCGAAACCCCTCTTAACCGCCCTTTCACGATTAAATGTTTTGCCCCGAGAAGCAATATATGTTGGTGACATGTGTGAGGATATTCAAGCAGGTCGAAAAGCAAGGATAACAACATTTGCGTATTGCGGCGCAGGCGGATACACTCTTGAGGAGCGCCTTCGAAAAACAAAACCAAACCACGTTATTCACGACTTATCCGAACTCTTACTTTATCTGTGACTCTTTTCTGCGAGTACCCGTATTAAACAAGTTTTGCTAGAAATCGTTGTCTCAAAAGAGGTTGGATTCTTCCGCTAATTACTGGCTGCAGCACCTGTTTAACTTCACCTCCATCTACCGCAAGTAGACCTGCTCCTAGCCTAACGCACTCTCGACGCAGTTCATCATTGTTCTCAATTGCCTTTCGTGGCATGGCAACAAAGGCGTAATCTGAAACGCGTAGGTCAAGACAGGCTTGAGCAACCGCGCGTCTCCAGTCTCGCAACTTTAGTTCAACCGAAATTATTATGTTGCCCTGTTTGGCAACCACGTCGATGCCTCGTGCAAACAGCTTAACCTCATCAAAAACCTCGTATCCTTTCCCTCTAAAAAACGTTCGGATAGGTTCTCGAAGATCCTCCTCTTTTAACTCTTTCATGTGCCAAACCCTCACTAAATTACTGTTGGCCACAATTTAAAAACTAGTAAACAAAAGACCTTATTTTGAAGCTTTCTGTTTACAAGTTACAACTGCAAAGGAGATAATGGTTTTAATTTGTGCCTAAAAAACGAAAAACAAACACGTTTCACAAGAGATTCCTTAAAAATAATCGGCGTAAGCTTCGCCACGCAACTGGCACTGAGACTCGCCTTACTCTCTTAAGGTTGCTCCGTCTTGTTTCAAACCATTTCGCGAAGCTACTTTTTCATTGCTTGAGTCTTTAAAAACTTGCCTAACACTAGAACGTCTTCCCCCTTTTCATAATGGTTGGAAAGAGCCCCCTCAAGTTGATAACCATTTTTAACGTAGAAAGGTATCGAAATATTGTTACCAACATTTGTTTCTACAAGCATTTTGGTTACGCCACGCTCTTTAGCGTATTGCTCTGTTTTTTTCAGCAGTTGGGTTCCAATGCCTTTTCTCCAGAGGTTTAACTGCACGGCGATCCACCAGATCTCTCCAATCGCTTGGTTCCATCCTCGTAGCTCTAACAAAATGAAACCAGCCACTTTACAGTTTATTTCAGCGACGAAAATAACGAATCGGTCATCTTCAAGTGCCATGCGGACAGTTCCCTCTGCTCGTTTAGAATCGCGAACCAGAAGAGAATGGGCTAAATCAACCACCGCCTCAAAATTGCTATTTTTATATTGTCTCACAACAGCGGACAACTTTGTTCTTACCAAATAATTACAAGTCCACTAGATTTAGGGTTTCACCATACTTATTTCCATCGTAGCCCAGTTGAGAACGATGTTGCCAGCCACGTTGTTGAGGGCGGTTAAACCATACTGGGTGTCCAGAACGCCTGTGACGATGAAGATGGCTTGGCTGCCACTCATCTGGTATGGAAACGCGCAGGTCCACCTGTCTGTGGCCCAAGTCATAGGTGCGCTGTTAAGGTACAGCGTTCCGCAGCTGCCGGTGAACGGCGTGTTGTCCCACTCGTAAACCGCCTGGTACCAGACTGTGCCGCCCGTTTCCGCGTTAATCACGCTGTTTACGCCTCCATCAATGATTTTGATTTTGTTAAATTCAACCGTGTAATCTTCCGTGACCGTGACTGCCGAAGTCGCTGTGATCGGCGAAGTTCCTGAAACGCTGGTCAAGCGAAAACGTTTGCCAGGCGTTGAACTCACTGGATCCGAGTAGACGTAGGTCACTGTTGTCCCGTTGTAGACCCATTTGGAGTATGGCAGGCTTCCGTACTGTACACCAGTTGCGCCGACGGTCACCACGTCTCCAACGGCCGAACTGTCCAATCCCGAATGCGTGAACGTCACCTGCCACTGAACTATATATGTGCCAGTAATCGTGCCATAGGTTGAAACTGTGAAAGTGTTGCTTAATAGATTTTGAGAAAGACCTGAAGTACTGGACCAAGCGTACTGTTTTCCAGTGCCTGCTAACACTGAAGAACTAAACGCGTAGTTGAGGGAGTAACCACTGTCAAACCAGGCCGTGTAGGGCAGATCTGCTTGCGTCTTAGGAGACCCATCCAGCGTTGCTACTGTCCCCGACGAATCCGTGCTGATGCCCAATGATGTTATAGTCACCTGCCACTGAACCACATAGTTGCCAGTTATTGTTTCTGTAGTGGAAACGGTTATGGGTGATGCTGAGCCCGTGTTGCTTGTCCAATCGAACCGCTTGCCTGTAGTTGAGCTTGAAACGGGGTCTGAGTATACATAGTTCACTGTTGCGCCCGCGTTAAACCAGGCTGTGTAGGGCAGATTAAGATATGTTTTGTCTACACTGTTTATTGAAACTACTGTTCCTGTGGCTGAAGAGTCCAGTCCGCTGTGAGTGAAGGT
>Ga0315282_10003779_pt1 | contig 26932 bp, 34 predicted proteins | sample YL17G07_20_MG_FD_203693 | JGI IMG/M metagenome (GOLD analysis project Ga0315282, IMG submission 203693) | Sediment microbial communities from Yellowstone Lake, YNP, Wyoming, USA - YL17G07_20 | ecosystem: Environmental > Aquatic > Freshwater > Lake > Sediment | place: USA: Wyoming | collected...
TGGGCGCGGATTATGAGGCGATTGACGTTGTAGATGGCAAGCTTCCGCATGGGTTGCACAATGCTGAGTTAAGCCTTGTGGCTGTGCCAGGTATTCCCGAAACTAATGTGCAGATTTTGGAGAGTCTTCAGAGGGCTAAGGAGCAGCAGGAGTTTTGCGTTTTCTGTGGGAAGAATGCGGTGGAGTTTTGGCTTGGCTGCTGTTCTGAATGTTTTGAAAAGTTGCCCATAGCTGAAAGTAAAAGGCAGGAATTACGGAAAATGAAAGATCCAAATTATGTTGCCCCGGCAAGTGTTTCTGCAAGCCAGAACACGCCGAGAGGGATTGAAAACATGAAAGAGGAAGATTTGAAAAAGCTTGTGGAAGAGCAGGTGAAGAAAGCGTTGAAAGAACAAGGTAAGCCTCCGAAAGTTTCTGAGGCGGAGTGGGATACGGCATACATCAATGATTTGCCAGATTCCGCTTTTGCCTACATTGCCCCAGGCGGAGAGAAGGATGAGCAAGGTAAAACTGTTCCGAGAACCCTGCGAAATTTGCCTTACAAAAACGCGCAAGGCAATTTGGATGCTGACCATGTGCGGAACGCTTTAGCTCGTTTGGATCAGACGGATATTAGTGCTGAGGGCAAGGCTGAGGCGAAAAAGAAGCTTTGTGTTGCGGCTAAGGAGCTTAACATTGCTAGCGAGGTTTGTGGCTTAACGGATCAGGCTGAGGCTTTGCGTAAGGAGCTCAGTGAAACTAAGGCTAAGTTGACTGAAACGGAGAGTAAGCTTGCTGAAGCCCAGAAAACAATTGAACAATTGAAGCCTCCGGGTGGGCTTGTTAAGAATCCGCCTAAAACCATGCCTGTGGAAGAAACTGTGAAGATTCTTGAGAGTCTTTTGCCGAGTCCTGCGGTTGAGCGGAGTACAATGGGCATGCAACGGGAATGTCAGGCGATACGTAGTGAAGTTTTGAAGTTGAAAGAGAGGATAAAAAGTGGATAAGGATACAATTAAAGGCATTTTGGCGAAGTACAGTCCGCCTTTGTCTCCTTCGCAGATGGATGAGATTGCGTTTGCAATAGCGAATAAATCAGCTTACGAAATTGCTGAAATTTCAAAGTTGATTCAGGTTCCCAAATTTAAGAAAAAATCAAGGTCATCTCGTGTGACCGCAAGTAGCCGAGGACGAACTCGGTGAAAGCGAAAATAACTTTTTGGAGTGATGTCTAATGGCTGACGTTTCGGGTAAGACTTGGATGGCGATAGGCGAGACAGACGATCCAAACGCTATCATTGAAAGTTTTGAGGCTGCAGCAATCATAACCAAAGGCGACCCTGTTTATTTGAGTGCTGATGACAAAGTTAGCCCAGCAGCTGCAGCTCAGGAGTGCATTGGTATCGCTGTGAAAACTGTTGCTTTAGGAGCGATGTGCCCTGTTCTGATGCGTGGAAGAGTGAAAGTGAAGGCTGGTGGCGCCATAACTCGTGGTAAAGCGGTTATGGGTGGAGACGCTTCTAAAAGAATACTTATGTTTGCAGATCAGGCTATCGCTGAGGGTGGCACAGCAAACTACTCGATATATTATAACCGCAAACTTGGGACAGCTCTGGAAACAACAACAGGTGCTGACGACTTGCTCTTCATCTATGTGGATAAGTGATTTGCCATGAAGCCTAAACTTTTTGAAAGCCTAATGCAGAAAGACAGTGAACACAAGCAGATTTACGAGAAGCTGAAGGAAAAGGCAACGGCGCATCCATTTTTCAAAAGGTATTGCGATAGAGGCATCAAGGAAGGCTTTTTTAGTGATATGGCTGGCGCCTTGGGCAGGATGCATGACACTCTTGTTGAAGCGGCGTGGCCTGAGCTTATTGGCAGGAACATCATTACGGTTCGACCTACAACTGAGGTTATGGAACGTTTTCCGCTTGACGTAGGGGCAGTTGCATACGAGTATGCTGAGGGTGCTGTCGCTAGGCTGAGTGGAAAAAAGAAAAGCACTATTGATATTAGCACAAACATTCTGGCCGATGCATCTGATGAATGGACTCGTGAATACATTGAAGATGCGACTTGGAACGTGATGGATAACGCTGTCGAAAATGTTGGAAGAGCTCTGGGCGAAAAGGAAACAAGCAAGATTATTGCGCTTTACGCTGCAATTGCGGGGGGCGACTTGGCTGGTGGGTCTGAACTGGCTGGTGGTGGCGCTGTACTTGATTGGGCTAAGTTGCTTTCGTTGCATAATGCTGTGCGTGGCGAAAACTGGCGTCCTACAGTTCTAGCGATTAACGAGATGCAACTGCATCAATTGTTGAACGATGACAAGTTTATCCATGCCCAGTATCTACCTTCTGGCCAGACGAATCTTGAGCAGGGCATTGTCACAAGTGTTTTGGGCATGAAAGTTCAAGCTAGCACTCTTGTATCTAATGGAACTGCTTATGCAATTGATACTCGAGTGGCTGCTGTTATGCTGTTGCGTAGAGATGTAACTGTTGAAGACTGGGAAGACGTTAAAACAGGCGAATACGGCGTGAGAGGTACAACACGCTTTGGCTTAGGTGTTCTGCGTAGCAATGCAGTTGCCCGTATGACTGGAATCAAAACTACATTAACGTAAACTTAGCTGTCCAAGGTTAGACTGGAAATTGGCAAGGTTCAGCGGTAAATGTAGCAAGTGCGGAAAAGTGCATTACTCCGACTATAAAGATGTCGTTGTCTGTGACTGCTGGAAATATTGTCCTCAGTGTGGCGCCTTAATGGTGCCTTACACTCCTAACTTGGCACCTAACACTTACGGCATGGATGACAGACGTGACTTGCAGATTCTGATGGTCTGTAATAACACTGCTGCACACTCAGATAATTCCCCCTTTTATAGTACGCAAAAACCTGTTGAGGTCCAGTTAACATGAAAAAACTGAAGGAAAGATTAGCGCTTGCAAAAATCATTTTATATCAACTTAGCAGAAGCGATGTGTCTCGCTCTCAACTTGAGAAAAAAGCAATAATCGAGTGTGGGACTCACAGCACGTTCGAGGCTATTTTTCAATATTTGATTGAGAATGGCTACGTCGAGAAAACAGGAAGAGAACATCGTGCACTGTACCGTATCACGGATAAGGGTAAACGGTTTTTTGAGGGCATCTAAATGGCTCAGCCTCACATTAAAAAGCCAAGTTTATGGAGTCGGTTGCGAGAGGCTTTTACAAAGCAGTCTTCAGGATATGCTTATCCCAATGCGAAAACTTTCAGTGAGACAGCGCTTATTCCGCTTGCTGATGTTATGACGCTTTATGAAAGGGACCCGACGTGTAAGGCTAGTGTTGACTTGCTGGCTGCTTCTAGCGTGGGAATGGGCTTCTACACGACTATTAATGAACAGTATGAGAGGGCTGAAGAGGCTAAGCGTGTAGTGGACAAATTTAACGAAGATGTGAATCTGGATGGGCTTCTCAATGATATGGCTCGTGTCCTTATTGCATGCGGAAATGATTTTTGGCTTAAGCTTACGCCTGAAAATTTGGCTGATCTACACAGGCTGCCCATAGATGTAGTGGAAAAGATTGAGCAGAGTTACATACAAGATAGTTTAAAGATTCCTTACAAAGTGGAAAGTTTCAAGCTTGGACGTGCCTATGGTGATAAAAGCCTTAACCCCAATGCTGTTATTCATTGGCGAATTAACTGTGTGGGGCAGTCAGCGTTTGGCATAGGCATTCTACAAGTTTTGCTTCATACGTTAACGATTAACTCGGATAAACGTCCTGCCTACGCTTGGATGAAGTCAAAAATTGAGAAGCTGATACCGAATATTTTTCTTAAGTATGCAGGGCCTCATGTTGTTGTGCAATTGGAAGGACAGAAGAAAGAGACGATTGAAAAGTTTGAGGCTGCGATAAAAAATGCTCCTGAAGAGGGTGCATGGCTTTTCTCAGGCGCCAAAAATGTAAGCGTTAACCCAGTGACGATTGATCCCAGGTCTCGTTTTGAATATTACATCGATCACATAGTTAACCAGTTTTACCTCGGATGTGAAACTCCTCTCCCACGATTGTTTAGTACACCTGGCTTCACAGAGGCTTCAGCAAAAGCAGCCTTGGAGCTCCAGGACATGATTATCAATCCTGTTCAACGTTACATAAAGCGTCAAGTGGAAAGAGACATTTTCGACGTGATTTTGAATCAAGCAGGCTTCAATCCTGCAGAAGCTAAGGTCCGCCTTAATTGGGGAACGCCAGAAACTCCTGAAGTTATAGCGGCAGACCTTATTCATGCTGCTGAGTTGGGTTTAATCCGTTCAGAAGAGTTTCGGAAGAATGCGGTTAAGTTTGGTTGGGAGTTGTGGGAGCCTCAGCAGCAGTCCAATGCTTCTCAGGAGGTTAAAAAGTGATTTTCCTTTCTCCTCAATTTCAGCTGACCTTCTGGGAAGCGGATACTTACTTCATGCTCACCCGAAAGAGGTGGGAGTAGGAGGTGAAAATGGAAAATGAGGAAAATGGTTTTTGCGGTTATCTTCTTTGTGGTTGCAAGTTTGGTTATGGCTTCGGCGCCTTTGGCTTTTGCTCAGGGCGAATCCGTACCTACGCCAGGGTTCCAACCAATCTATGAAGTCTTTAAAAGCATTGGATACGCTGCGCCTATAGCTGTTCTGGTGGGTTTGGTAACTTGCATCTTTGGTTACTTAAAGTCGACACCTCCAGAGGAGTTTAAGCTTGTTCAGTTCATCTACACCTTCCTGATCAGCTTGATAATTGGGATTGCTACAATCTATGGTGGATGGACTTATGCACAGATTTCAGAGTGGCTTGCGAATGGTTGCTTAAGCGTTTGGCTCTATTGGAGTGCGAAGATAATTGCAAAAAAGTTAAGCTGGATACCAAGAGCGACAGGCCCACCGGCAACAGCTTAGATTGGCATTTGTCTTTTAGCTGCCAAATTCCCTTTTTTGTTTGGATTAAGATCATATTGAGTGAGTGACGTTTAACACGGAATGGCATTAATCTTCTTTCCGCTTTATTTCCAAAATTAACTTTTGTCTCCTGACACGCCATTTACCAACAAGTTCATCTGCAGGGTCAAATCCAGCATCCCTAAGTAAGGATGACGGAATCGAAATTAACCTTGTTTGGGAATGGGAGACATTAATTAGTTTGTGCCATCCATCTGGACACAAACCTTCACTATGAGAACGTATCAAACCTTGTGTAGAAAAGTGATAGTGTAGGTTACTGACACTAATGCCATATTTTTTGCTTAATTTTTCTATAGACGTTCCTTGTTTGTAGTCAGAAATAATTTGGTCAAGAGGAAATCTGCTTCCTTTTTTAAACGGCATTTAACCTTTCACCTTTTCGTTTAACGCAACAAGGTTAATCGTCGATTAACTTAAATTTTAAGCCTTTCTAAACGCGCATTATTTTTTCGTAGCTTCTGGGAAAAACTTATTTTTTCAGGCTTATTCTTTAAGAAAATTCTTTAAATTGTGCTTTTTTCTCGGTTTAAAGCATAGAAAAATGGGCTAGACCGCAAAAGGAGCTGGATTTATTGGCGTCTGTTAGCGTTGATGACGTTCGAGATGTGATTAATGTTAATGCTGCAGGCGTTCCAGACGTTAAGGTTTTGAAGATGATTAAGCGAGCTGAGGTTACGCTTGAACTGGAGCTTGACGAAGAAATAGACTATAACAATTGCTCGGATGCAGAAAAGGAGTTTATCACGGTTCTGGCAGCAATCTACGCTATCTGCTATCTCACGGGAGGCTCCGCTGTTGGATTAAGCTTCAGTCTTGGAGACGAAAATGTAAGTGTTCTCAGCAATGCTCCACCGTTAAATGTTTTGCAGGCTGAAGTTGAACGAATTTTGGAAAAACTGAAAACGCCTTATGTTGGGAGAGCGTGATATTGGGAACAGTTCCCGAAGCTTATTATCAATTCATAATGCATTACGCTCCTTACTTTTACGTGATAGCCACAGCCATGAGTCAGGACCCGCCCGCTGGACAAAAGAACGTAACGGTTGCAGATGGCACTAAGTTTAGCGCTGGCATGCCCTGCGAAATCAAAGACTCAGCTCACAGCGAATGGAATGAAGTTGATTCAGTGGCTGGCAATGTCGTGACCATGAAAAACAATCTGGCGTACACTTATTATGTGGCGAAGGGCGGAAGGGTTGATCATGCCGACTTAGATTATGGAAAGGGTGCTTTCCCAGCTGCTTTTGCTGTCGAGTTTCTTTACGAGGCTTATTCTGCTACTCAATTCGTTTCCAAGCAAGCGGAGATTCTCTCAAAAATAACGAGCCTAGCTGATTGGCTTTTGACTCAGCAATGCACACATCCAGCGACGAAGGCGTATGGCGGGTTCAAATCCGGCGAATCTTCAACTCAATACTACAGTATCGATGCGGGTCGTGTTATTCCTGCCTTGCTTAAGGCGTATGCTCTGGTCGGCACTTCAGGTTATCTTGATGCTGCTAAACTTGCGGGGTACACTTTTCTCTATAACATGCAGCACAAGCCAAGTGAGTTAAGCATTCACGACAAATACTATGGCGGTTTTGCACGGTATGTTACGTCTGCGATGTTCGAGTCAAACATTGTAACCGTGACAGGTGACTGGGATTTCGATAATGGTCCAAATCGTCATTTGGCGGAAACTTTTACGCCTGAGAACACGCATAAAATTGAGTCTGTTAAGCTGAGGTTGAGTAGGGCGGGTTCTCCGGGAACTATTCTGATTTCAATCAGAAACACGACTGATGGAAAACCAGTCGGCGGAGATTTATGTTCTGGAACTATGGATGGTAACACTTTAACAACTGACCAATATGGAGCTGTCTATGAAATAGCGTTGGGTGCAGGGGTCGTTCTTGAAGCAGGTGTTCAGTACGCAATCATCATCAGATGTCCAAATGCTACAAGTTCGGATTTTATACTGGTTTGGCTTGTTTCTGTGGACAGTTATCCGAGTGGAACGGTGGTTTATTCAGCGGATGGAAGCACTTGGACAATATATTCAAATATGGATTTCTATTTCGAAGAATGGGGATTTGATTACTCTCAACCGATGGACATTGAATGTCTTTACGATTTTATCGGGTTGCAAATGCTTGCGGAAAGTTATGACACGGCTAACAAAACACGCTATGAAACAATGATGGCTGATGCGGTTGGTTTCCTGCGTGATGGCTTTGAAGAACTTTACTTGTGGTTTGACCCTAAGCCTTTCGGCGATGGGAAATGGCATAGGGTAGGCATTAACGAAACTGAAGTTTATGATGACCCTGTGAGCTTCGCTCTTTTAGGCTTATACACTTATGAAGCTTGGAGTCTCACGTGCCAGAGAGTTTACAATTTCGTCCAAACCATTAGGGCTTCGGGGCAATATCCTGCTTATTGGCCAGAGGTCTGTTGGCCAGGCTACATTGACGTGGTCACGAGGTTTCCTGCATGCGCCTATTATGATGCGATAACCACAGGAATCCTTTGGAAAATTCGCAAGGAAAGAGATCCGCCAAGCTTCAAATTGGCTCATGACGTGGTTTCAAAATATAGTGATGAGTTTCTCTATTGGGGTCCTGTTTTCACGGATTATAGTCCGATCACGGCGCAGAAGGCTATGGCAAACGTCACTTGGTTAGCTAGGATGTTTTTGAATTATGAGGAGCCCCTAACGAAATTCACGCAAATTTTGAATAGTAAAGGCGAGGCTGTCCTGCTTTATCCAGTCCGTCAAGCTGTCGAGATTGTTTCCTATGGCGAGCCCCTGGACGTTTTGGCGATTGTTTCGCCTGTGAGAGCTGAAGAGGTTCTTCTTGAGGCTGGGTATCTGCTTAACGACTATCTTGCCTTCTACACTTTTGTGCCAGTCCGCAATCATGACAAGATACGTCGCAAGGGCGAGGACTACGAGATTCAAACTCTGCAACCCTTCACTTACGAGAACCAGACAATCTATTTCAAATCAATCGCCAGGAGGTTGTTGGCAACTTGAGCGAGCTCGAAGATCCTGTCATAACTCTTCTGCGGTTGATTACTACGAGGATTCAAGTCGTCAAGGATAATGGTTCTCTTGCAAGTATCTTGGCTACAAAGGAACAGTACGATCGAGAACTTCTCAAACAGTATGATGCTCAGATCACGGTAGGGCTTGATAGTAGCATCGATCAGAAGCTTGAGCTTGCTGGTCGATTGAGACGTCGCCATATGACTTTCCGTTGCAATATCTACACAGTCGACAAAGCAACACCTGGAGCTGATGCGGGCAAGGTCATGCGGGATAAGGTAACTGCACAGATCAACGCAATTATCCGCGAGAACCGAAACCTGCCATATCAGACAGTTTACAATTTCTATGGGCTTGGATATCCGAGTGGAGATCCTCACAAGGCTTTTGCTGCAGGTGCAGCCACAGAGCTTGTTCCTTCGAGTGCTTCATGGACAGAATTAACAAACACGGAATATCAGAAGCTTTGGAGCAGTGATGATGATCGTTTTTCCAAGAGTCACAGCGTAAGCAATGAATATGCCCTCATGCTTTTCAGGTTCAAGATAGGCGCTCGAGAGCAATGCGTCAAAAAGATCATGCTGAGTTTTGAGGGTTATGGAACTGCTCCTGGAGCAAACGGCGCCACAATCAAGGTTTGGAATCATGTCGCTTCAGCATGGCAGCAGACCCAGAGCGGAACAGGCGGGGGAGATGAGACCTTGACCATCACGATCTCTTCAAACTGGACCGACTACATCGACTCGGATGGTTATGTTTGGCTTCTGGCGAAAACCACGAATCCGAGCGATGGCTCAACGCCTGCAGTCCTCTATTGTGATTTTGTCCAATGTACGTTTCAAGTTTATGGAATTACTTTCTGTGACGTGATCAGCTATAGGAACATAGACGTCACGGATGTTAAGCCATACCTTTTCAGGGCTGAGTTTCTCTTGAAGGGTTGGCTTTTCGAATCAATTTCAGGAGTATTTTAGTCATGGAGGAATGAATAAAAAATGGTTGACACGTATGGAGTGGACGAAGAGCGGTTCTACTACGTGGCCGAAACTGTCTTTGGCACTACGCCAACAAACCCGAGCATGCTGAGCGTGCCTTGTGACGTCATCGACCCGGGATTCGACCCCAGCAACCTCAAATTGCGTGGAGCTGGCAGCTACGACCTGCAAGTAATAAAGAAGGGCCTTCGGAAGCCCAGCCTCAAGGTTGGCTATGTGTTGCCTTCTGCAGCGCCTATCGAGTTGCTTCAATGGGCTAAGATGGACCTAGATAAGAGCCTCAGCTGTCAAGTGATCTATTATAAGGGAGTTTTCGCTTCTGCCACGGATATCCTCTCGCTCTTATTCAAGGGCATGCGAATCAGCAAGGTCTCTGTTCAATGTAGCATCGAAGATGTTATCAAAGCAGTTATGGAGCTTGAGGGTCAAGACATAGAGACGGGAACAGCGAAGATTACGGGTGCGACATATACGGACCATGCTGGCGCCGTTGCTTTCCATGAAAGCTATGTGAAGAAGGACACAACGGTTCTGGATCGTGTTACCGATTGGAAATTTGACATTGTAAACAATCCGAGAAGAGTACCTGTCATTCGCACGTCAAGCGGTTATCTTGCGAAGTACATTCCATTCGGTCACAGAGAGCTGAGCGGAGAACTGACGTTCGAGTTTGAAAGCAAGGCTGAAATGGATGAGGCATTAGCCGATACAGAGTTTGCTTTGGAATTTGGATTAAGCGGAACGAATAAGGCAACTTTCAGCTACTGCAAGTGGGACAGTATAACACATTCAAAATGGCTTGAAGACTTGATTTGTGCTAAGGCTCGCTTTGTTGCCAAGGGTCCTCTTGCGATTAGCTCCAGCTAGGGGGAACAGAAGTGGCTGTTGAAGTTAGTGTTTTGGAGAATTTTGGTCGTGAGGCAGAGTTGCGGAAGAAGTGGATGAGGATGTGGGAGAATCTTGGAAAGCGAATACTTAGGATGCCTAAGTGGATGCAAGACATCGTGCTTGAAGACATAAACACAGCCATCAGAAACCGATTAGCTGTTATGGAGATGATTCAAAATGCGAACAGAAAACATTGAAGTTGACGAAAGATTTGGCAAAGAGTACACTGGACGCTATGTATTCCAAGAAATCACTTGGGCTAAGCGGAATCGCATCATTCAGAAGTACACTAAATACAACAAAATAAGTGGTGAAGTTGAAAGCAGCGACTTCATAGCAATCCAAGCAGAGACCATCTGGGCTAGCCTCAAGGAGCAGCCAGAGAGCAAGCCTATTTCACTTGAAAAGCTTCTGGGTGAGGATATCGGGGTTCCAATAGAGCTTGGCGAATTACTCTCAAAGGTTGCAAACAAACTCAATGGCATGAGCCACGAGGATGTCCGTTTTTTACTCTCGCAATTAGACGAGGAAAGCCGCATCCGGCTCTTTCAGAGTTTCGGCTTTGTCAAGCCTTCGGGTGGACCCCAACACAGCTTGCAAGGCAGCCAGCAAAAACGGTCCAGCAATTCATCGTCATCCTCAACGTCTTAGACAAAATGGTGGAGGAAGAGAAGGAAAAAGCGGAAAGAGAGGCGAAAAGACGTGGCCGTTGAAATAACCTGTGATGTCGAAGGCGTTGAAGGGTTCAAAGCTGCTATGGAACGGTTTGACAGTAGCATGCAACGTCAGGTTTACCGCTACTTACATAGTTGGGCTAGTGATGTTAAGGCTGCAGCCATGCGAAACGCTCCAGTAAGAACAGGTCATTTAAGAAGCTCAATCTATGCCAAGATCAAGGATTGGGTTGCTGAGATAGGAGCTGAAGCTACTTACGCTCTTTTCGTAGAATTGGGGACTAGGCGAATGCGAGCGCAACCGTATCTCTATCCGGGCATCCAAGAGTATTTGCCAAGTCTCGAAATGAACATTATTGGCGCCATTGAGCAGGCCAAATCGGAGGCTGGTTTATGAGCTTTCGTGAAATTGCCGTTACAATTCGAGCGGTCAATAGGGCAAGTGCGGAGTTCTCTAGGATACAGACAGACGCTGAAGCCTTGAGCGTGCGGATAAAGAGCCTTGGCGCTGCTATCGCTGGTTTAGGTGCGACTGGCACGGTAATAGGTCATATTGCGCATGAGTTCGGTTTGTTGAATGATGAGCAGGCTAGGGTTTTCAATTCTGCCATGATGGTTGTCACGGTTATGGGCATGTTTATGAGGACTAGCGTCGGGGTGGCTATTGCTCAGAAGGTTTATGCTGCAGCTTGCTGGATTGCGACTGCAGCTCAAAACTCCTTAAATATAAGCTACGCGACCTTTTTGGCTTTAACAGGGGTCGGCATCGCAGTTATTATCGCTGCTGCAGCTGCCATGTGGTCTTTTGCAAGTAGTATGAATGCTGCGACTTCCAGTGTTCAAAGCTTCAATGAGGCAAGTGCTGAAACGCCTTCTCGTACTCGTAGTATTCAGCGTGCGGGTGAATCTGAGCTTTACCGTCGGGGAGTTGAGGGAGCTCCTTGAGCGTTGACATTCCAAAGCTAACCGTAGCCTTAGGTTCTGTCGCGCCTCCTCAAGGTGACATCATCGAAGCCAGAGTGCATTTAGGCGCTACGAAAGAGGTTAGCAGTTGGGAGTTGCTTCTGCAGAATTGGGATAAAAAGTACAGTCCAGGCGGGACCTATCCGATTAACGTTGGCAGTGATGGCTACATCTGCATAGGCAGAGGTTCAAATGTTCCGCAGATCATTACTACGAGGACCGAGAGCATCAAATGTGAGTCAAGTCCCAATGAGAATTATCTACGCGTGTCTGGTCGATGTTGGGGTGAAAAACTTTTCCGCAGAGTTGTTACGAAAATGTATTCTAATCAGAAGGGCGAAGCCATCGTTAAGGATTTGCTGGATTACTATTCTGGTTTGAGTCATGTTCGTGATGCAACAGAGCTGGTGGAAGACACGGATACCACTTACACTAAATTGGAGTATGAAAACACGCCTGTCTTCGACATTCTAAAGTACATTGCTGGATCAGCAGATAAGGCTGGCGTCATAGGCTTTGATTTTCGCGTGGCTCCAGATGGGAAATTCGAGTTTTTTGCTAGAAACAGTAAAAGTAGCTCCGTGAGTTTGAGTGAGAAGATTGAGACTAGCGAATACCGTAAGGACATTCATTGCGTAAGAAACAAAATCAAAATCTATGGTTCTCAAGGGAAAAAATTTCCGTCAAACTTGGATTCTTGGAGTGAATCGCTGGACGGTTGGACATGTGACTCAGGGTCTATGAGTTTAAACTCTACACAGCAGAGAAAGGGAACTTACTGTCTTCAAGTGAACACTCCAAGCGGAGGCGGAGTAGCCAGTGTGTATCGTACATTTGACACTTTGGTTAAGCCTCAAACTTTTGTTGTGTGGGCTCGGATGCCTGGCAATTTGGGCGGTGGCTATGCGTACGTTAGATTAGCTGCTCCTGATTGGAGCAACTATTTTCAAGCGGACATCAAATCGTTTCTGGAAAACAACTGCATAAACACTTGGGCGCTGCTGTCGCTGGCTTTAGGGTCAGGCAATATGTATGATGCTGAAAATAATCCTAGTGCAGCTTGGACAGTAGGAGCGGGGAATCCGCAGTGGAATCAAATTAGCATGTTGAAACTTATTGCAAATTGTGTCGGTGCTACTTCATACTTTTTGTGGGATGGTGACTTCGGTTTTCTAAACTGTGCTTTTTCCGCTGTAGCAGAAAATAGTGCAAGCCAATCAGCATATGGACTGAGGGAACTCACGGACACAGATGAGGAACTGGGAAGTGACAACGAATGCTTGTTGCGGGCTAATGCTATTCTTGCTCAGCTGAAGGACCCAGCGGAATACCTTACAGTCCGCAGCACGATTATCGACTATGGAACCACACCTCTATTTCCAGCAGATAAGATCAATGTGGTTCTGCCCAATGAAAACGTAAACGCTGATTTTCGGATTCTCAGCGTCGAATATTACGTTGATGCCAGGACTCAAACGCTTGAGATTACGCTTGAGTTGGGTCGTGAGGTTCCGCTTCTGGCTGACTATGTGTATGCTCTCAAAAGCAAGACTGATCATTTGAGTAGACACAAAATTGCGAGGTTGATGTGATGATGAATAAGCAGATTTTGAAGCAGATTAAAAGCCTTAAGCCAGGCAGCCTTATCCGTGTGGATTGGCACGATGCCAGTATAGGCAAAAGTTTGAGTGGAGGGCGTACTGGAATAGATGTTCCCGTGTTTAGCATCGGCATTTTTATAGGATTGCTTGGTGACGCTGATAAACACATTATTTTAGGCCAAAACCACTTCAGATATGCGGATGGCATTTTCGATATTGACTATACCGCTATACCGCTTGTTTGGGGCGTCAACATCAAAGTAATCCAAGCGGAATACATAAGCAGAGAGGAGGCTCAGCAACTGTTAAACAGTTTCTTGCTGGGCGGTAGGCGGACTCTTCCGAAACGTCCTAAACGTCAAGAAAGGTTGAGGAATCACCATGAGAGACTGGATTAAAAAGGCTTTAACCAAAACCGTTCAGCGTAAAGGCTCTAGGGGAAAGACAGAAATTATTGTTGTGCAGCCGAATGAGAAGCTTGTGTTGGGCGTGAAATTTGCGATTGGCATGACTGTTTGTCTATCAGCTCTCGAGATTGCTCACATAGCTTTTCTGCATACGTGGAACAGCGAAGTGTTTGCAGCAATCACAGGCCTGAGCGGAACGGTTATGGGTATTTTTGTTGGACAGAAGGCTTGAGTTGCATGACTAAAAAAAATATTTTTTTTCAACATGTGATCTACCGTTCTTTTTGCCGAATCGCCAAGAAACTTAAGAGTAAAAATTTTGTTGATGCGGAATCTTTCAAGGCTCGAGACAAGATTATGCGAATATTTGCCGCTGAATGTTTCGAGTTAGCTCAGACATTCGCTGAAAAAAACAAACAGAAGCTTGCGCTTCAATACATGAAGTTAGCTGCTAAGCTTCTAGGCTTGTCTCTGCGTCCGAAAAAACTCTCCGATCTCGATGAGATTAAGAAGGCTTTAGCTAAGTTGCAAGCTGAGGCTCCGCCCGAATGACTGTTTCTTGGAAAGGATTGCCTGATAGCCAGCAGAGTCTTTGGCGTGAAATTGAAAAGTTGAAGAGGCAACGTGAGAAGCCAAAACCTCTGCCTATTCCAGAGGATTCCATAGGGTTTTTCAAAAAGATTTTGCGTATTACTCCCTTTCCTTATCAAGCTGAGTTTCTGCAAGACAAGTCACCGCTGAAAGTTTTGCGTTGGTGCAGGCGAGCTGGCAAAACAACCGTGATGAGTGGAAGCGACATACATTTTGCTGCAACTGTTCCAAACTCCACAATTCTTGTGATAATGCCCAAGTACCAACAAATAAAAGAAATATACTTCCAAGGCGAAGGGGGTCTTCACGAGCATTTAGCTCGAATGGAAAAGAAGATTTACAAAGCGTTAATTTTGGAAGAACTGCAAACGATAATCCGCTTTAGGAATGGCAGCAAAATTTTGGCTGAAGTGCCTGAGCCATTCACAATCAGAGGACATGGACCCCGAAAAATCAGCATTGACGAGATGAATTTCATTCGTAAAGACAAGGATCTCTGGTTAAGCGCCTTATTACCCATGACTCTGACTCGGACAGTTTACATTAATGTCGCCAGCACACCCTGGAACAAGGATAGCGTTTTTTGGAAAATGTGTTATGATAAAGGCTTCAAATTTTTCAGCGGTAACATTAATGAAAAGGATCCACCTCGATACCTTCGCACTTGGGAGCAAGTTCTGAAACCAAATGGGCCTCTTGATTCTGAGCAAGTTGATGTTATGCGGGAGCAATATGGAGGCGAAGTTTGGCGCTGGAAAAGGGAAATGGAATGCAGTTTTGTGGATGATGAAACCGCCTTCTTGCCAAGTAGCCTAATTATCAAATGCCAAAATGAAGATTTGAACTTCGCACAGTTTGAAGACAATATTAGCGGTGAATTTTACATTGGCTGGGATTTAGGGCGAGAGAGAGATCCAGGCGCCATAGCCGTTGTTGATAAGCGTGCTGATGTTTTAGCCTTAATTCACTGTGTGAGGTTCCAACTTGGAACGCCCTATGTTACACAGATGGGCTACATAAAATCGCTATGTGATCGTTGGAAATCAGTCTGCGGAGTTTACTATGATCACACAGGGACCTTGGGGATGGATGAGGAAATTAAAAAGTGTGATTTCCCAAGTCTGAAGGGTGTAGACTTCACCATGCCTTCAAAACATGGTATGGCGACGTATCTGAAGCAAAAAATGTTGGCAGTGCGAGAGGCTGATAAAACGGTTTCGCCTGAAGAGGCGCGGAGACAGTTTGAGCTTCCGTTTGACATGGATGTGCAGGCAGAACTGAATTGTGAGCAGTGGGAGCAGAGGCCGGGAAGCGAAGTTTACAGTTTTTCTCATCCTCAAGGAACACATGATGACCGGTTTTGGGCCATCGCCCTCGCCTGCCTTGCATCAACTGGAGCTGAACCGGAGCCCTTCCTTTCCATTATACCTCGTAGGGCTAACAAGTTGCAGCGGTTAAGGGACAAGGTTTTGAAACGTAAATTTGAAGGTGCTGGAAGGTGAGAAGACACGAGTTTTTCCGCATATGTCAATACGCTCGCCGGTATGATCGGGAAACAGCGAAATTCATAATTAACCTAGCTTACGAAACTGCAGCTCCAGAGCCAACGGAGCGAGTGGTTTCAGTTGCTGAAGGCTTCGGACTTGGGCTTGACCAATGGGAGAAGTTCGTGGTTTATGATAATGTTGAGTTGAAAATAGGGCCAACGGACGTCGTTTACATAACTGGCGATTCAGGCTCAGGCAAAAGCGTTCTACTCAAAGCCTTAGAAAAAGACATAAAACAAGACATGAAGTTAAGCTGCATCAACATTGCGAATATCCAGCCAGAACCAAACAAGCCACTAATCGAAACTGTTGGCGAAACTCTTGAGGAAGGCTTGGAGCTTCTCAGTAAAGTAGGCTTAAACGATGCTTTCCTTTTCCTTCGCAGTTATGAGCAGCTGAGTGATGGACAGAAATACCGCTACAAAATAGCGAAAATGATGGAGAGTAAGGCTCAATTTTGGATAATGGATGAAGCTATGGCTACGCTTGACAGGGACACAGCGAAAATAGTCGCATATAACCTTCAGAAACTCGCAAGACAGCAAGGCAAAGCGGTTTTAGTAGCTACAACCCACACCGACCTATTTGAAGATTTGAACCCGAGCGTGCATATTCATAAGCGATTCGGAAGAGAAATCTCCGTAAAATATTTTCCCAGAAATGAGAAATCAACATGCAGTTTAGTCTCAGAAATGAGAATCGAAGAAGGCACAACAAAAGACTGGAGAAGCCTCTCGGGCTTCCATTACCGAAGCCACAAAATAGTTGGTCCTCGCAAAATCTTCTGTTTGAAACGTGGAGAAGAACTGTGCGGAGTTATCGTTTACTGTTATCCGCCTCCAACATGTTTCGGAAGAAGACTTGTTTTGCCAAAAATGAGCATGAAAGAGCTGAATGAGAAGCTGAGCATTATAAGCCGTGTTGTTGTGCATCCAAAATACCGCACCATAGGCTTAGGCGTTAAGCTTGTAAAAGAAACATTGGCTAAGGCTGGAACGCCTTACGTGGAAATGCCCGCTGTCATGGCCAAATATAACCCGTTTGCAGAGAAGGCTGGAATGAGGAAAATAGCCGAGCAGCCACCGCCTAAAGAAGCCTTAAAGATTGCGGAAACCCTTCAGCATCTCGGCTTTAACATTCAACTGCTCGGAAGCGAGAAATACGTTTTAAACAAGCTCCAAACCCTAAGCGAAGCAAAAATACAAACAATTAGAGAAGCATTCATTAAACATTGCCATACACGCTTCATGAAATACTTCTTTCCGCATCTGCTTTTCGGACATAAGAAAGTTTACGTTGAGGAGATAAAGAAAGTAAGTCTTGAAAGACTTGCACGTTTAATTAAAGTGTGTGGCTTTCTTCTGCAAACGAAGGTTTATCTATTTTGGAAACAGCGTTAGAGAATATGAAGCCAGGAGAATCTGGCGAAACCAAATTGAAAGTCTTTTGGTACGAATTGGAAAATTGGATGCATGCATGCATGAAATTTCTCTGTAAAGAGGCATCCTAAACTGCATCGCAGATTGGTTGAAATGGCAATACATTATTTCGAGGAGCACAACGCTAAGAGCGAAGAGGAACTGGAGCGGGAAGGAAGCATCAAATATCAATGTGGGAAATGTGGATATATAAGCTCATTGAAGCGTGAAGATGTTGATGCCGGACGTGCAAAATGCAAGCATTGCGGATCCAAATCATTGAAACAGTGGAAAACCAATGTTTCTCTAGGACAAAACATTTAGAAAGTAAATCAACAGAACCCAATTCTAGGGAAATAACATGAGTGATATTAAGTCTTGGGAAGAGGCTGTTGCCTACTGCAAGAGCGTTTTTGAAAAATTTACGCCAAAACATAAGCGTGTAAAAATTTTCATAGGCTTCGAAGTTGAGCCTGCCGTTTGGAGCGATTGTCCCCATGCCGAAAATCCAAAAGAAGCCTTGAGAATGGCCAAAAGTGAAGACAAAATGGAACAAAGATTTATGAAACGTAAGTAATATTTGACGGGTTGAGTTGCTTTAAAAATGTAAAATTTGGCATGTTTTAACGTTCTTCGCGGTTTTTCGTCAATTTTTAACAGAAAACGAAGAAAATCGAACCGTCTTAACGTTTTTATGTTTTGCTTCTTGAATATTACATGTTTTAGCGGTGGGTTCTTATGTTTGAGCAAAAAGGCTCTCTCAGTAATTTCAAAGTGGTTTGGAGAGTGGCTGGTTTTGTTGTTCTGGTTGTTTGGGTTTTAGCAATGGTCTTCTCTTTAACTATTTTTGTGCTTGGTTTTCCCGTTCCAGAAATCTTGATTTCCCCAGAATTCATGGTAGCCGGTTGCGGGTTCTCTTTTCTCTATAGCAGCTTCATGTATGGTCAAAAAACTGAGTTAATCCTTCCAGTTTTAGGCTTAATTGTTGGCGTATCGATTCTATCTCTCGGAGTGTTTGTAATACTGTTCACGACGCCAAACTTTTTCACACACCTATGCCTCATAATAGGAACAGCCCTTGCCTTTTTTAATGCGAAACGAATCTTAGTAAAGTAGTTAATTTTGATGATGGAATATACTGCCGAAAAACTTTTCGTTCTTTTTTAACCATTCAAATACCTTTTTCACGGGGATTATTAAGACATCGTCCCGTCCATTGTCCTCCTCGCAGTTGCAGAAAAGGATCAGATGGTTTTCTTTTCCACTGAACTTCTTCAGTTTTTCCAATTTTTGCTTACAATTATTGGAGCCTATGTTCTCGTATGTAACTTGCGCAAAGATCTTTTTCCCATCGCTGGCGCAACCGTAAATGTCTATATCCTGTAAAGTTCTTCCTACTGGTAACAGTAGGAAATCAAGTTTGGGGCAGTTTTCAATATCTGGGTTCCTTAAATATTCGGCGCAAACTGCCTCTTGTTGTTCGGTGATTAAACTGTCCCAGTTTTCAGGAATTGATTTGCCCTCAACATAATATTTTAGGCGATCCTTGATGTTTTTCCATTTGGTAATAGTGCACATCCTCGGTCTTGCTCCAACCAACTCCATAACCTCGCCTTTTTTATGTGTTATTACATTTTCCATTTGAAGCGTTTTCAATATTGCCCTATCGCCTTTCTTACGTTCAGGATTCTTACAAATCTCTGACCATGTTATTTCAACGTATTCCACTTCACTGTTCGGCTTTATTTTTCCCATCTTTACTTCCTCGGGACAAGTGTAATATTCAGCCCAAATATAGCCACCATTTTCCTCAAGTTCTTTGAAGCATTTAATTGCTCTCTTGTCACCCGGTTTGTAATAATCTTCTGGTTCAATGCTTTTTGAATCTTCCTTTCCACCGCCAGGGAAGTGTATTGCGACCTTACCCTTAGCACAAATTTCCTTGATTTTCTCAGGATCAACAAGAATTTTATTCGTATGCCTGATAAAATACGATTTCAATTCCTCCATTTAACAACACCACTACGATATTTTATTATCTTGCATGTATATCTTACTTGTGATATGATAGCACGTGCTCTCATTCTGGTTCATGCCAACTTCACGCTGAAAACTGAAAAGTAGGCTTCTCAATTTTTAAATTTCACATGAAAAATCAGCATTTCTGCACCGAAACGTGAAATCAGCCCGTTTTCTAAGCTTTAATTTTAGCTTGGAAGCAGCTCTAACTCATTTTTAGAAAAGCCGACAAAGTTAGAAGGCGAGAGTGAAAAAATGCACAAAATAATAAGTGAAAAAGAGTTTGTAAACTTGTTAAAGGAAATGAGGAAAATATACGCATTGAGTGATAGGGACATCTGTAAAATGTTACGTATGAACATTCCAGGGAGCTGAAGAAGTATGCAGGTTCAACAGTTAACTGAAAACATGAAAGCGGTTATCATCGAGGTTGCCGACATTTTCTATGAGATGGACGTGGAGGAAATTTCAGAAAACTATCCAGATGAGAAAGAATTTGAAGCCCATAAAAAAGTCATCAACAACGTCTTGAAAAAGGCGAAGGCCGAAGGTTACACAAAATACGCGTTGCTCACACATGAAGAAGCCAAGGCGAAAGGACAAGACCTGGGAATAAACGGCATGTACTTACTCATCGTTAAAAGGTGAAAAGCAATGCCCAAGTATTTAGTGGAATTAATCCTCATCGTTGAAGCAGAAACCACAGAAGAAGCCAGAAAAATCGCAGACTACGTTATAGACATTCCCATTCCAGACAAGAAAATCGAAAATGCAATAGAAACTTTGAGGTATGAAGAAATTGTCGAAATCCGAACCTAAGATCTGTCCAAACTGTCCCCTCATTTCTTTTCTGCCAATAATCATGGCTGAACGAGCCTGCTACACCCGACAGAAAGAGCATTTAACCCCGCATAAGATCTGTCAAATGCTCCGAGCCTTCGCTAAACAACACCAGCTAACATCAGACGCCTGCCCCTATTTTTCTGAAAAGGAAACGATGGAGCGGTATTTAAGTGCCGAAGCAGAGGCAGCCTGGTAAATTTTGGCCTTGGGTAAGACCTATGATTTGGGAGAAGGCGCAGGAGCTTTATCAGATGGAGCAGGCGAAAACGATGGGCGAGGATTTCAAGGCTATAACGGCGGAACGGAAAGAGCTCCGTGAAGGCGGATACTTCTATCAGGCTAAGCTGATTGTTCTGCGGAACCTTTGGCGAGAAAAGAAAGGCTTGGCAAGCGTTGAAGAAAATCACACACCTTGATTAAAAGCCTAAATTTCCACACTCTTCACAATCTTTATAAGTTCTTTTGGCTGAGCGATGACTTCGCCACATTTCTCACATTTAGAAACCTGCAAAGGCAAATACATGGGAATGAAAACTTTAACCTTAGGCTCTGAAGAAGGTTGTTCAATGAAAATCTTGTTTACTGGAATTCTATTCCAATGACCACAAGAACTACATTTCATTCTGAGACTTATTTTTGGCAATTTTTCAACCTAGAAATTCTTTGTATGTATAGAACCTTACTCTTGATTTCACTATGTTTGGATCCGCTATTCGTTCAAGCAACTCGCTAATCTTTCCTAAATCGTCTTCATCGGACACAATGTCTACTCTTGTAACGAAAGGTAGAACAATGCTAACTCTAACGCACAAATCCTCTCTTGATCCCTTGTGTTGCACTTCTAAGATGCTTTGATATATAGGTTGACCACCAATTTCCAACTTAGCAAGTCCATCTACGTATTTTGTGTTCTCTTTCAACCAGATACCTTTCGGAAGTATCTCATTGATGTCAACCGTATTAGTCTTGATATTCGGCTTGAAAAGACCGAATTTCCCTTCCTCTTCAAGTCGCCATTTATCTATAGCTCTTTGATGTCTTCCTGCTTCAATTCCTGCGATTCCAATGGTTTTCTTTCCATATTTCTTATGCCATTTAGTTACTGTTGCCTTCGTTTCATCAATGCTCTTTAAGTAATTAGTTTTGGACAAAGCTTCCCGAATTGTAAGAAAGTCTCTTTCTGTAAGTAGTCTACAAGTTTTGCCTTGAAGGGCTTGTCCCCATTTCTTCTTGTTTGGAAACAAGTCAAAGGATGCGCTAGGGTCTCTAATCAGTTTCTTGAAGTCTAGATAATTCCCAACTGGAGGCATTTCATGAGGTTTTATCTTATAAATCATGTCTTCTTTCCAATATTCATCATCAGTAAGATGTATTATGTCAGAGACAACTTCGAATATTCCTACAACAACATAGTCTTTAGTGGCATAGTAAATAACAAGATCACCTTTCTTAATATCACCAAACGCAGAGAATCTAGGTTCTGGGATCCCTGTTTTCTTAACTATATTACCAATCATATTGGGATGTTGATTATAAGCCAAGAGGTCATGCACTATGAACCATCGATTCAAATAACTTCCCTCTCAAGTACTGGCATGTCTTATCAGATTATACTCTCTACAATCACTATTTATAGTTAAATCTATGCTAACATTTTGGACCTATAGTTACGCTTATGTATCAAATCCTTCTAAAGGTCTAGCTTATTTTTTTCTTTTTAGGCTGGGCTAGGTTGTTGAATTAAAATCTTTCTACTGGAATCCTTTTCCTAAGATTATCTTTTCAATTTCGCTCATAGCTTCCTTTGTAATTTCTTTTGCTTCTTTCCGTAATTTCGCTGCTTCTTTTTTTCTTCTTCTGACTTCATTTGCAATTTTTTCTTGAATAGTGGATGGAGGAACTGGGACTTCAATGGCACTCACTTCTTCCAGATTTATATTTGCTTGAACAACAGGGCGACTAAATCTCTGTGTCAACATTTTGCCGATTTGGCTTTCTAAGAACGCAGCTACATAATAAGGATTTAATCTGACTTTGTCTCCGTTTATCATAATAGTATCCTTTAATCTTATCCTAGCTAAGGCTTGGTTTATATTTGCCTCCTTTATGTATTCAGGAACTACTGCAGTGATTCCAATTGTACCAGCAATTGACAATAGAACATCCATGGGTTTTAACTGAGACCTTCTTAACATGGTTTCATGAATCTCTCTCTTGATGTACAAAACATTTTTAAGGCTAATTTCGCCATTTTTGACATTAACTATTCGCACAAATGGTACACCTTTATCTTTTGATGTGTAATCTTTTCCCTTTGCTAGTGGTGTTGCCCCGCTTACAATAGACTCTGAAATTTTACCTAAAAAAAAGAGGTGGAAATATCCGTTCTTTAATGCTTCCAATGCTTTGATGTACTTTGGATGATAAAACAGGGGCTCTATTCTTTTGTAAAGTTCACTCTCTATCTCTGCTAAATATATTCGTTCGTCTTCAACTTTTGGTAGCTTTATACCTAATTCAACTAACACAAATCTATTTATCCCTTCAAGTAACTCTTCTGATTTCTTCAGTTTCTGTTTTCTTTCTTTGAAAACATTTATTATCAAATCAGAGACTTTATTCCGAATTTCTTCTCGTGGAATAGGTATTCGTATGGTCTCGATATCCTCAGGATACAGTTCAATCTGACCAGTAGCCCCCCTTATGCGTTGTTCTTCTTGTAATTGTCCGTATTTTGACCTTAGAAACGCAAGTACATAATAAGGATTAACCAACTCTTTGTTGAGTCTGATAATGGATATGTGCCCATCAATTACAAGTCTTTGGTCACTTTCTACTATGTCAACTTTTCCTATTGAGCCAACACCAGTAGATGCTACCAAGATATCATATTTTTCAATTGCACATCTTTCATTTTTTTCATAAAATTCTTCGGAAACATAAGAAATAGGGTCGAGAACAATTTCTGAATTTTTTAGATTTATTGTTTTTATTACAGGAATGCCTTTGTCCGTATATTCTGGTGTCTTTCCTCTATGGACTGGGTCTTTACACAATTCTTTGATTTCTTTTATTTCCCAATTTGCTTTTTCTAGGACATTATAAACTGACAGATATTTTGGCTGGTAAAAAACAACATCTAGCCTATTTTCCATATTTCTCAATAGGTCTGGCTCTATGGTAATAATTAATGGAGTTTCACTCAGAATTTTCATGATGTAATCCTTCTTGTTTTTTATAAGATTCCAAGATTTTAGGTAAATCGTTTTTTCCTGTAGCTCTACCTGTTGCATCATAACCAACATTTTCAGCTATAGCCATGAAGACTTTACCTTGTTTTAATTTTCCTTCCAAATCTTTTTTTTGCAAAAATAACAGACTTGCTTTTACGCCAGAACCGTAAGGTAAAAATGTTTCTCTTGGAATACTTACTATCGCCCGAATAATAGCATTTTCCCTTATGAACGCTCTAACATTCCCTAAATGTACGTTGCTCAGAACGCCATCGGGAACAACGATGCCTAGCATTCCCTCAGGTTTAACTAGTTTCAAGCATCGCTCTATGAATAGGACTTCGGTGAGCTGTGATTTTTTGCCTTTGCCAAGTTCATATCTGGTTAGAATGTCTTGATTCTTTATCTGACTTCCAAAAGGTGGATTAGTTAGGGCAATGTCGAATCCATCTCTCGTTTTGATAATGTCAAGTATTGGCTGTATTCTCTCAGAATCCATTAGCCCATCATGTGTGAAAATGCCACCATGTCCATCTCCGTGCATAACCATATTCATTTTTGCTACCCATGTCATCCTTTCATTCAAGTCAACACCATAAAGATGGGTCGTAGCAAATCGCCATTTTTCCTGTCTAGGATTGTCTAAACCCCTTTGCCTATATAGCCAATCAATTTCATCAAAGACTCTATCCATAGATGTTATCAGAAAACCGCCTGAACCACAAGCAGGGTCTAAAGTAAAATGCTTTCTTTTAGGTTCAACCATATCAACCATAAATTCTACAATTTCTCTCGGTGTAAAAAATTGACCTAGACCTTTACCAGTAAATGTTCCTTTAATGAATTGTTCATAAGTTGCCCCTTTGATATCTATGGATGTTTCTTGAAGAGTGTAGCTTTGCAAAATTTGAGCAATATGAAAGATAGTCGGAAATCTTAATTTTATGAATTTTATATCCTCTGTTGTTCCTTCAAAAATTTCGGGATATTTATTCTTCGCTCTTTCAAATATTTTTTTGATTCTTGAGCCTACGTCTTCTGGTAGTTCATCTTTGCTTATTCTAAATTCATAATCGCTTTTTGGTGTTCTGTCCTCATCATCCTTGAAGCCCTGTTCAATTTCCCTCTCATCTTGCATCTTTGCGAAAAGTAATTTGCTCATCTCGTCAAATGCAATGGTAGGGTCAAAACCCTCAGCGTTTCTTATTATATCATGACATCTACCGACCACTCTCTGCAATTCATTGAGGTCTTCAAATGCTATCAGCACTTCTTTTTCTAAATAAACTGGTGGCATAGGAGCTTTTTCGATTCTTTTTGATTCTCCTTGTCTCTCTCCAGTTTGGTACCAATGCCATATTTTTCCATCGGTAACCAAAAAATAAAGTGCTTTTAATCTTTGAGCATAAGATTCAGCTTGCTCCCAATCTAAAGGCTCATTAGGTGCCTTAGACTCAACAACTATATGAGGAACCTTTTTGGCATTCTTTATGATATAGACAACAGTGTCGGCATATTTAGTTTCCCTCCCAAAACGGATAGGTACCCTTTGAAGTCGTGGGTCAACAAGTTTATAACCTAAATCTTCTCTCAAAAACGGAATAACTATGTCTTCTAGAACCACTTCCTCTGGTTTCTTTTTTTGGTGTTCCTCTTCGAAAAGTTTTCTTTGCTTAGCCATCTTTAGTTACCTCATATTCTTATTTTTACACCTGCTAAATATTCAAACAATTTACATACCGCTTTTAAGTAATCTTCCAAATAACTTCTTTCTAAGGTCAGACCTGTAGTAGTTCCTTTCAATCCTTTTTCTATTCTTTTGATATTTTGATGACTGAAACCATCTCTGACCAAGCGAAACGTCTCTATTGTTTCTACAACGTCTGGAGTTGCCTTGGTTCTGCTGCAAACATTTTTCAATAGTGAAAGGTAATCATAGGGAGGATTCTCATTACACTTAAGAATCAAATAGTTTCTCATTATCGTCTCTGTTGCATGGTCTGCAATCATAAGAGCTTGTTTAAAGTCACCTTCGTCTCCACGTTTGAACTTTTCTATGGCGCCTCTCAAAGTAACTATAGCGTCACGCATCCACCTATCATCCAATTTACTACTTCTCGCCATAGGATTCTGACCAATTTCCTATTAATTGATAGCGTTTTGTTATTTAACTTGTGGTACCATGGCTTCTATGGCGTCTTGGTATGTTTGCATCTTGCCTGTTTGAGCCATAAGCGTTCCAACAGTTGCCGTCATTTTTCTGCGGATGTCGTCCGATATTTTAAGCGTTTTTACCTTATATTTCCTTGATTTTTTTGCGTATTTCCCAGCCCTTCTCCCTTAGGATTTTTCGTACTTCCGGCAGGCTTAGGGCGAATTTGACGTGGCGGCAGTCGGTGGACTCGCAGTACTCGCACCAGGCGTTTTCTGGCCTGAAGTAGACATCTATTATGCGACCTCTCGAGTGTTCGTTTGCGAGGCTCCTATCCAAGACTCGCACGCCATTCTCGCTGATGTTGAAGTGTTCAAGGGGTAGCTGTTCAAGAACTTCGCGCGGTAACGTCTTCAGCTTTTCTCTCATTGCCTCTTTTATGAATTCAGCCCTGCTCTTGTATCCCATAACCCCGCGTTTCAAGATTTTGTCTACCTCTTCCATGAGCTCTTTCGGCAGCCTCACAGTTGTGTATTCATCTGTTGACATGAGACTCACATTAGTCAGTCATGAATCACATAAACTTAAACTTTTCTGTGTCAAAAAGCCAACGGCTCCTAACTGGTTGTTTGAGCATTTTCCATAGACAAGCTTTAAGTTTAAACCCTCATGATTCAGAAATGTGACAGACATGACAGAATATACGACGGTGAGGCTCCCCAAAGAACTCATGAACCATGTAGACGCTTTCCTTCAAAGGCAAAATTTGGGCTATACCTCGAGGGCTGAGGTTGTCAAAGATGCCGTGAGGGACTTTCTCAGTAAGGTGAAGGGAAAAGGCGAAATGGAAGTTGAGAGGTGAGCGTTTGGTCAATCTGGTTGAAGATTGGGAAGTTCTGGAGGAGTATGCTGGAGACAAGCAGGGCTTCTACCAAGTTCTAGGAGACGGCGAAGCTGTTGAAATCCGTGTAGCCATCGGCAGACTTGGCTTCAAAAAGGAATTCAACAATAAAGGAGACACGTTGCTTAACCGCATCCTATCCTTCTGCAAGTCTCGAAAACTCATCAAAGTAAGCGAAACCGTCAGAGACGAATTCTTCTTCAAATAACCGACCTCAGAAGCGTGACAGAAGCAGTGACAGAGGGAATGGCTGGACTTACACAACAGGCTACAATGGCTAATCGCATACTTGGCACAGAAGCCGGTACTAACAGCAGTAAGTCGGGGCGCATGAGCCGCTCCGCCGGCGCCAGCCCCCTATGCCCAGAATGCGGATCTTCTAGGCTCTTCAAGGATGGCTTAAGATATCTGTGGGATGGAAGCGCGGTTCAGCGCTGGTTATGCAGAAACTGCGGATACCGCTTCTCTGAAAAAGCGCCCCAGAGCTCTACTCAACCATCACAAAAAACGTCTCAACAGTCTCAACATGTCTCAACTCTCTCAACGCAGTCATTAAAAGGCAAGCTGGACATACTCTATAATCGCCGAGTATGCGACTTGGCAGAAGAGTCGAAAAACTTGGCCGAAGTAGTAGGAAAGACGGCAACGGACGCGGGAGCCACACAGACACCACAGCAAGACACAAAAGGAAAACTCTTAGAATACG
>Ga0315282_10003781_pt1 | contig 26928 bp, 31 predicted proteins | sample YL17G07_20_MG_FD_203693 | JGI IMG/M metagenome (GOLD analysis project Ga0315282, IMG submission 203693) | Sediment microbial communities from Yellowstone Lake, YNP, Wyoming, USA - YL17G07_20 | ecosystem: Environmental > Aquatic > Freshwater > Lake > Sediment | place: USA: Wyoming | collected...
CAATTTAACGCAACATTTTGGATTAATTAGCAAAAACATATTATTCCAACTTTGTTTATAAAGAACTGCCAAAATTTTCTATACTGCAGAATATAGATCGATGTTGCGCAATATCGGTACTATACAGATATTCTTTTAATCTTCTTTCTAACCTTCTCTCCCTTTCTGACATTTTCGTTCTTAAAGCGACATTTCGTTCAAAAACGCCACTTAAAGCACTAATATTAGAAGCTAAAGAAACATAAAGAACCATTAAATTATCTGTTGGAAGTGATCCAACAAGCATGCCTCCATTATTGTATATACTTTTTCTTTTGTCTATATCATGATTTATTCTTCCTGCTAAGTATGGCCACCCTCCTTTTTTATGCTCTCCCCATCCAAATCTGGTAACTATTTCAAAAACTTCTTCTACTTGTTTTTCAAGATAGAAATAGCAAGCTATTTGACCACTTTTTGCATAATGAGTTGCCATCTGCAAAGCAAGAATGGTTTTACCAGTTCCAGTATCCCCTTTTATTTGAATAATAAAGCCCCTGTCTTTAGGAATGTCAAATCCACCCTCAAGAATATTATCTAAGCATTCAATACCAGTAAGAAGTTTTTCCATTTTTAACCCCCTAATTATGTAGGTGGTGTAATCTTTAAAAATATTTCTGTGCATTGAAGTAATAATTTACTACCTTTAAGTAAATATAAAAGGAAAGGTTTAAATATTACTTTCTTCCCCTGTCAACAAAAATGGATGGAGATATCGTTAGAAGAAGAGCAGACGATTTCAGGGAGGAAAACCTACCTCTGGAATCCAGAGCAGGAAAACCTCTAAGATTCACAATTTCATTAGATCCTGATAGTGTTACTCTTGCTACTATGATGGAATTAAGTTTTGAAGGGCACATGGCTTTTAATACTGAGGAAGGAAGAGAGGCATTTTTTGCTAGATGTGAGATGGATCCAAGATATGCAGATTACTGGACTGCGTTAAGTCACGCCAGATCAACCAATCTTGGAATATGGGGGAGCGATGAAAGATTGTATGAAGACTGCACTAGAATTATGGCTTATGAACTAAAAAGAACGCAAATGGAATTAGGAATCCGAGCAGATGTTACCACGGAAGATGTTAGGAGATCACATCTTTTTAGAGAAGCTTATCGAATTATGAGATACCCCAAAGAAGCTGCTATGCATAATTTTGTAAGGGCATTGGATGATAATAGACGACATATGGAATATATGCGCATAGAATCAGACGACCTACCGCAAAGACTGGGATATCTGCACATTGATATGTTAATCGAGTTAGGGAGGGTGCGAGTAACAAAAGAACTGCTGCGAGAAACCCCCAGATTACCCTGTCCAAGAGACTTATTAAATCCTGGAAGTACAGATAGACCTTATTGATTGGACTTACCTTTCTTAGTTTTAAATGACAGAACAAAATAGTTATCTATATTTCAATGGTTATTTTCTTGTCTTTCAAATTTATTTCTTTTATAATCTTATGGCCTTTTAGTTTTTCTTTTATTTCCTGCCAGCTATATTTCTCAGATGCTTTTTGGATTTCTTTAAGGATTTCATCAATTAATTTATAATTATTATAGATTAATTCTGCTTTTTCCCTCTCTTTAGTCTCCCCTATCTCCAATTCCCTTATTTGCTCTTTTTGCGTGTCTATTATCCTTTGTAATTTTTCAATCTGGTTCTGCTTTGCTGTTTTTTTGATTTCCTTTTTTGAACCCACATAAACATCCAATGCTTCGCTGAATGTTTTGAACTCTTTTTGATTATATTGAGCATATAGTTTTAAATCGAATGGAACAGTATCAATAGGCTCATTATTTTCAAAAATTATTTTTGCGCTAATATTATTATTCAATAAACTGGAAGCAGTATCCGCAAGTTTATTGATGTCTTTATCAGTAAGTTTGCCTGGTGGGGTATTTTTATCAATATTTGCCAATAGGCATATTTCTTCAGAATAGACTCCTCCAAATCCCAGATTAGCAGCTAAGGTCTTCACAATACTTTCCTTATCGGAACAATTTATTGCATCTTTGAGGTCTTTTAACTTTAAATCAAAAATGTTTGCTGGTTTTTTTGGGTATTCATATTTTAGTTTTGGATTAATTTCCCTGTCTTTCCATTTATGGTATTCCACCGCAGACAAAATCTGATATTTATCATCTGTACATATTATATTCCCATTGCCAAAGAGCTCAATTATCAATATTTCCTTACCCTCTTTTTTCTCAAAAACAAATTCCACAATCCTTTCAGACTCAAGCTGTTTAAGAGATCTTAATCTTGCGTTATCCAGATGTTTTCTTAAAAACATGCAGAAACCAGAAGGTTCACTATGCTCTTCTTTCAAATCAGTCAAAAACATGAATTTTCCTGCGATTATCCTTAGGATGCGCTTGCCTTGGCCAATTATGTGAAATTGAAGCAATAGCTCTTTTTTTTCAGGGTGGTATATCTTGTCTATTTTTTGGTCTATTAATACAGTTAATTCTTTCAACAGATAGTGGATGTCCAAAGAGGATAAATCTTTTTTCATAGCATAAGAAAAGATTTGGTGTTATATAAAGTTAGTTATTTTTTAGAGGTATCTTACAAACTTATTCTTTTTGTTGACAAGAATATTCCGTGCTTTAATTTTCCTATCAGTTGCAGCAAAAGCCATAATAATAATCTCATCGTCAACTTTAACCAAATGCGCAGCTGCACCATTCATACAAATTATCCCAGAATTTGGTTTTCCTTTAATAACATACGTAAAAAGTCTTGCGCCGTTTGTGTTGTCTACTACCAAAACTTGCTCCCCTTCCCATAAGTCAACAAGGTTCATCAGTGTCTTATCTATTGTAATTGAACCAACGTAACTTAAATCTGCCTCGGTTACCTTGGCTTTATGAATTTTTGATTTTAGCATTATTCTCATTTTGTTAAAAGATATCCTTGGTAATGAGGGTCACCAACCTCCAATTTCTCAATTTTGGAGAAATGGATTGGAACACACATTTTCCGTAACTCTTCTCCTGTTATCAAAAATGCTTTTTGTGTAACCCTGAGTTTGTATCCAGGATATGATTCCTCCATTACAAAGGTTCTCACTTTTTGATCCCAATCATTAAGAAGACTATACATAAAATCAATTTCTCTATTCTCGGCATTCAACCTTATTCTATGGCTCCCTGAAATTTCGGTTTCTTTTGGTAGATCTACGTACCACCTACCTCCTTTTTTTAATACAGCTGCAATCCCTGCAATTGATTTTTCAATTTCTGCTCTGGCTTTGGACAAGTCTGGATGTCGCTGAGCCCAACTGTTGGTGTAAATCAAAGAATTTCCTTCTGTCCATTCAAAATCAAAATGTGATGAAGGGTAATGTTTGGGTAAGTCTTGCCAACGAAGATTTGTTGGCTTTTCCCAGTGTTGTAATGTTTTCATTCGTTTTTCAAGGATTTTTAACATAGCTCTGCTTCCATCGTTTCCGTAAACCTTATCTCCTTTTCCTAATAAAAGCCTGTATAAATCCCCAGGACCAGTACAAGTACATAGCGAGACATCTTCACCAGTATAAAATTCACTACCCTCTAAAAAAGCCAGTAAGTTTCCATAGAATCTTTCTCTTTGTAGGATTTGGGTTTCTGTTATTTCCCAAAGTCTTGCAATTTGTGTTTCTAATTCGTTCATTTTTATTACTGCATAGTGGATTCATGCAGGAATATATAAAATTTAATATGCAAAATTTGTTCAAAATGATAAAATATTTAAATATAAATATAATATTGGACTAAATATGGAAAAACTGGACCTTAAAGATAAAAAAATATTATATCAGCTAGATCTAAATTCAAGACAGTCTTTATCTAAAATTGGAAAAAAGGTAAAGCTTCCCAAGAATGTTGTTGCATACAGAATCAATAGACTAAAACAAATTGGAATCATAAAAAATTTTTATACAGTGGTCGATGCCTCAAAATTAGGATACATCAGCCTAAGGCTTTACGTAGCATTCCAGTATACTACACCCTTGATAGAAAAGGAAATAATTGATTATTTTACCAAAAATAAATACACATATTGGGTGGGTAGTCGTGAAGGTGAATATGACTTAACAATAATTACCTGGGTAAAAAATGTGAATGAGTTTTACTCTTTTTGGGAGTCTGCTTTAAAAAAATACAGAGACAATATACAAAATGAAAAGCTAAGTTTATATGTTGTGTTGTTCCATTACAGGTACTCTTATCTGATTAATGATAGCAAAGATAGGGCAAAATTTGAGATTACCGGTGGTGGTAAAGAAGTAAGCGTAGATGAACTGGACTTTCAAATTCTAAAAATTATTGCACCGAATGCCAGAATTAATATAACGGAAATAGCTGAAAAATTGAATTCAACTCCAACAATAATCAACTATAGAATAAAAAAACTAGTAAAATTTGGAATAATCCAGGGATTTAGAGTGAATATTGACTTTTCAAAACTTGGTTATCATTATTTTAAGGTTGATGTCTACTTAAAGGACTATAACCGAAGAAATGAGATTATGGACTATATTAAATTCAATCCTAATCTTATCTATATTAATCAAACTGTAGGGTTTGCAGACTTAGAAATGGAATTTCATGTAGAAAGTCTTGAAAAGCTTCATGAAATAATAAAAGACCTTGTAGTCAAATTTTCTACTGTAATCAAGAATTGTAAGTATTTTAACATATCAAAGGTTCATAAATTGCATTATATGCCAGAAGAATAGTTTATTTAAAATCAAAAGGAGAAATAAGTTCCTTACCATATTTTTCCTGAGCGTCCCTTAGCCTTGTTTCTTCCTGGATAAGATGCTGTAGGAATACCTGCGGAAGATCCTCTTCTTTACTATAGATCCTTCTCATTCTTTCAAGCTTTTTTATGATTTTTGAAATCTTAATGCTGAACTGCTTTTCATAGTCTTTTTTTGAATATTCCCTATTAAAAATCTCTTTGAAAAGTTTGTGTAAATCATCATACTTTGGGATAAATCCTATTGGGGTCTCTATTGCTTCAAATTCATTATGAACCCTGCCTTCCATCCACATAAGCCACACTTTCTTATCCAGCTTTGAGTTTAGGAATTTTCCATCCTCTTTAAGGAAATAGTTTGTGTGGAATATTCTTGGCGGCTTGTCAAGCATCTCTCCGAATGCCAAATGATTCTTGATGTATAAGGCTAGCGGCACAACAAGGAAATCTATATTTGCCATTGGGTCATGCCTTCTTACTCCAGCCTGGCCGATTATAGCTGTAGTGGTTTCTGATTCAACAACAGCACCAATATACACTCCATGAGACCAGCTTAAGGATTCATAAACAGGCACTGTTGTGTCAGAATCCCTGCCCCCATAGATAAAGCCGCTGATTGGAACCCCATTGGGGTCGTCAATATTAGGATCTGCATTTTCAAGTTCACTAATCCTTATGCAGTATCTTGCGTTCTTGCTTGCTGCATCTATTAAATTTCCATCTTTGTCTTTTTTACCTTCATACCATTGCCCTGAGAAATTTATTCCCTCTTTAGGCAGTTTTTTTCCCATTCCAAGCCAATACGGAACATTATCAACAATCAGCACATTTGAGAATATTAATTCCCTTGGTGTTGTTATTGCCTTGTGGATCACTGGATCATCTTCAGGATTTACGTCCTGGATAATACCAAATATTCCCTGCTCAACATTAACAGCATATGCCTTGCCATCTTCTCCTGCCCTAACATAGGCTATATCATCCCCAATAATGCTTTGACCTGGAATCATTGCAGTAGCAGTCTTTCCACAAGCACTAGGAAATGCTCCTGTAAAGTAAGTCACTCTTTTTTTCCGATGGGCTCCCATGATAAACATATGCTCACAAAGCCAGTCTTCCTGGTTTGCCTTATTTATTCCAAGCCTTAATGCTAATTTCTTCAATCCAACGCTATTTCCAGGATACTGGTTATTTATGGTAAATACGCGGTTTTCCTCCAAATCCATGTAAATCCTTCTTTTGTCAAGGTTTTTAGTTTTATTTTGATTATCAAGCTCTCCAGCAGAATGCACAAAATAGAATAAATTTGGAGAGCCTTTAATTCTCTTAAACTCTTCATAACCTGGCCTATATAGTATAGACTCACTGTGGGCTACAAATGCAGAATCTGTAAGCTGCAAGGCTGGGATTGAAAATCTTGAATTGACAGGTCCAAGGCAATAAAAGCATACCAGCATTTCTTTTCCCTTCATAATGCCTTCCATCAATCCAAGGACTTCCTTTAAGCCTTCCCCCCTTTCCATTGTGTTTATACCCTGGCTTATCTTCTTTCCTTTTGGTAACAGAATCTTAGTATCCTTTGTAGCTCTTGCTAAATCGTTTATTCCATCAAAATGTACAGTATGGCCTTCCATCTTTAGCTTGGTTTCTTCACCATTCTTAATGGCAAGACCTCTAATATATTGTATATCTTCTTTAGAATCAGTAAGAACAGTAACTTTAGCTGGCTTACAATGCTTGATATACGTCTCTATTATTTTAAGTACCTTTGGATTTTTAAGCGCCTCTAATCTTCTTAGATTTTCTTCATTTAATACATTTTTATCTATATTCATTTTAGCTATACAGTTAAAAGTGTACTTAAAAAAGTAATGTTATAATAATAACAAATTATGTCAAAAACTACCATCAAATATGGGTGGCGTGTTGTATTAGCTGCACTAAAAAAGCAGTGGTTTTTGACACTCAATATTCCACTTTGGGTAGTTTTTGAGCACAACAAATTCCACGCACCATGTGTGTTGCAGCTAAACCACTAGTCATAGATTAGTGGAATATTGTTGTTTTATAGTTATGGTTTCTCCATCATTTATTGTTTTTAGGGCTTCTAGATTCCCAGTAATCCTGCCAAAAACATTAACAGCAGAAGCAGGTCTTATCTCTTCTCCTTTTGATGCTGGAGTCTTCCCAAAAAATATACAAAAGCAGTTTCCGCTTGGCCAATACCCCAAATCTCCTTTTTTAACAATATCCTTAGCTGAGCTATCTAAATCAAGATGCAATGGTATTTCAAAATAGATTTCATCACCCCATGTGCTGACAATGCTTTTTATAGGGAGGATTTCACATATTTTTTTGGCTGTATAGTTGTCTAGAAGAGTAGCCTCTAGTTCTACATCGTCGGCCTGAATTTTTATTTTCATAATTCTTTACAAGCCTTATATATATTTTCAAACAGATACGGAATCTGATCTGTAGGTACAGAAGAAAAAGCTAATCTTAAGCCGTCATTAACTGCAATGACTCCTGTGCTGTATTTATTCAATAAAAGCTGCCTGACTTTTTCTGGATCTTTTACGAGTTTGATGCACATAAAATATCCTGAATTATAGGGCAAAGGCAGAAATTCCTCTCTGTATTCTTTATGCTCCTTAAGGGTTTTTTCCACAGCCTTATATCTTTTTTTAAGCAAGCCATGTTTTTTCTTTTTTTCACTCCAATATTTGGCGTCATTCAATGCATGATATACCAGCGATTGCGATAGATTGGAATCATTTGAGATATTTCCTCGAACTGCTCCGGCTGTTTTGCTTTCCAGCGCTTCGTATAATTCCTTAGTTCCTCCTTTTACTGCAGAGGTTAGAAATCCTACTCTAAGGCCCCATACATAGTCTTCTTTTGTTGCACCGTCAACTTTGACTGCCAATACATTTTGATGCATATCTGCAAGTTCGGAGAATAGCGATTGTGTGTAAATCCCTTTTTTATAAACCAAACCAAAGTACGCATCATCTAGGATTACAACCAGTTTATTTCCTTTCTCAGCTGCTTTTTTAATGGCTGCTATGATCTCTTCTGCCTCTTTTTCAGTTGGCGCATAACCTGTGGGATTGTTTGGAAAATTCAAGAGGACAATTTTTTTGCATTTTTCCCCTTCGAGCTTTTCTTTTAAGCCATCAATATTAAAGCCGTTTTCTTTTTCATTAAATGTCTTAAATAAATCGAATTCAGCATCGTATGCATTCTCAAATATTATCCGGTAATTGCCCCAGAAACGATCTGGCATGATTATCTTTTCTTTTGGATTAATAAAAAGATATCCGAGCATGCTTAATCCGTGGGTCAATGCATTTGTTGTTACAGGCAGACTTATTCCCTTACCTTGCAAAGAAGGGTTTTTTTGATAGATTAATTCTTTCCACTTCTCCCTCAACTCGGGCTTTCCAAAGCTCGGGGCATAAGGGAATATTTCCGTTGGATTGAGCTTGATTCTTTTTGCGATTGATTTTAAGCGCATAGGGCTCCCATCTTCTTCAAGGGCTATACCGATAGTTGCATTTATTTTTTTTCCTTTGGCATCTGCTGACTGCCCGAGAATCCCTTTTTTTGGGAAAAAGATAGCTTTTCCTTTGTCTGAAAGCAACTCGAATACAGTTTCATTATTCTTCCTAATAATTCCGTTTAATTCTTCTGCCTGGGGGTTCATTTTAATAATACCTTTATTTTCGAGGCTAAATTACCCATATTTATACCTTTTGTTGTATCAATAACTAACACATTATGGTTAAGCGCTTTTGCCTCATTCAAACATGTATCAAATATTTCAACAGTGAGGTTCTCTTTTACCTTGTTTTCATCATAATTCCTTTTTTTAAGCCTTTTTTCAAGAATTCTTAATCTGCATTTTGTCACAATGCACAGATCAACATATCTGTTTGGCAGATAATGGCTCAAATGGGAATCAATTATTAAGTTTTGTTTTGAATTTTTAATCAATTTGATTAATGATTCGTTTAATATATTAACGTCAATAATCTTGCATTTTCTTTTCTTGTCATAACCGCAGCCAAGTTTTTCTTCTTTGATTAATTTGTTTACGTCAATATATTTTAGATTGAGTTTTTTTGCCAGTTTCCTGCTTACAGTAGTTTTTCCAGAGCTGACAGAGCCTGTAACTATTATTGTTTTCATAATAAAAATAAGAAAAAAGGATTTTATTTAAATATTTGGAAATTAATCCTTATTTTTCTTTGATTTAATTAACTCAAAAATTACAACCAAGACAAGGACAAATATGCATCCTAACAAAAACCATAAAGCATAGTTCGGAATTGTATGGGTAAAAGTTTTTGCAGCTTCTGGTGCTGTTCTAAGTGCAGTTTGTGTTAGGGGAGGTGTTGCTGCTTCGATTGATTTTTCAGCTACAGTATTCACTGCTTTTTCTGCTACTCCCTGAGCCAATGGGGCTCCAATGTTTTCTGCTCCTCTTGCAACAGCTTGTTCAGCCTGAGGGGCTATCTCTTGAGCTACTTTCATTGCTCCAAAAGCCACTTTGTTCATATATTTTAAGTATAGCTGAATAAATCCTGCCGTTACCACAGCAATTAAACCGATAGGAAGTATTGATTTTAGCTTTTCTTTGATGCCATAAGTGGTTTTTGGAGCTATTATTATGTACTTATTGGCTAATTTATAGTGATTTACTTCCTTGCCCTTTTCACTGTAATGGAATTCATCTGCAGTGATCAATCCGCCTGCCAGTAGATGCTTTAAGTTATAATGGACAGTTGAGATTGGAAGCAGTAATTTCTCTGATAGGCCTGTTTCTGTCGCATCATTATTCTCGGCCAGATAATCCAGAATTTTCCTGCAGCTTTCATTAGAGATTACTTTAGCCAGTTCTTTAGCCTTATTTTCCTGTAAACTGACCAGAACAAATTTTTCTTTTGACATTTTAAAAAATATTTATAACTCTGTGCTAAGAATACCCATGCCTTTAGGCTTGGGATGAATTGGCATGATACCACAACCCACTGGACATTTAGCACCGTGGGGTTTATATATTCCAATTTCTATAAAATTGTTAATATGAGCTTGCTGATGTATAAATATCGTCTGTATCCTTCTCGAAAACAGAAGGAAAGATTGATTAATTCTCTTAAAGTTTGTAAAACAATTTATAATGAACTTCTTGCTATTAGCATAGATGGTTACAAATTTGGTAAAGTATCTCTTAGCGGATTTGATTTTAACAAATACCTCACTGGCAAATATCCTGAAGTCTATTCCCAAACCAAGCAGAATGTTTCTGATAGGGTGCATAAGGCATTCCAAGGCTTTTTTAGAAGGGTAAAAAATAAATCCTGCAAAGAGAAGGGCTTTCCCCGTTTCAAGTCGAGAGTTAACAGCATCACTTTCCCTCAAAGTGGATTTAAGATTCTCTCTGATAAGAGGATCAAACTTAGTAAGATTGGAAATATACCTGTCGTCTTGCACAGAGTCCCTAAAGGCAAGATTAAGGCTCTTACTATCAAAGAGAACAAAGTCGGACAATGGTTCGCTACTTTTGCTTGTGAATTGCCCACCAATGCAAGTACTCATATAATTACCAACATAAGTTCCCATGTAGGTATTGATGTCGGTCTTGAAAACTTTGCTGTTCTTAGCGATGGAACCAGCATCCCAAACCCCAGATACTTGGTTAAATCTGAAAAAAGGATTAAGAGATTGCAGAGAAGATTGAGCAGAAAAAAGAAAGGATCTAATAATAGAAGAAAAGGAAGGTTTAGGTTGGCTAAACAACATCTCAAAGTTGCTAACCAAAGGATGGATTTCTTGCACAAACTGAGTAGAAATCTTACTATGAGATATGGAATAATTGCTGTTGAAAAGCTTAATATTGAAGGAATGGTTAAAAATCATTATCTTGCCAGAAGCATAAACGATGTTGCATGGAAACAGTTTCTCTCTATGCTCCCCCTACAAAGCTGTAAAAAGCGGTGGAGAGATTAGGGAAGTTGTTGCTAATGGAACTACAAATAGGTGTTTTTGCGGACAGAAAGTTGATATGCCTTTGTCTAAGAGAATCTTTCATTGTCCGTCTTGTGGTTTTACCGAACATCGTGATATTAAATCAAGTTTATATATCGAAAGTAGGGCAGGACTTGCCCGAACTTATACGCCTGTTGGACATAATGTAAGACCAACTTTGTTGGCTGTTGTGGATGAAGCAGGAACTATAACAGCAAAACCTTCAACAAGCTCTGCTGTTGGAAGCCCCACCCTTTAGTGTGTGGGAGGGTCACTTTACAATATAAACCAAATTTATGTTTGCTGTAACTGTTACATCCTGCGGCAAAACATTAGCTGCTTCTGCCACCATGTCCCCACCAGCTTTGGCTTCCATTGCATACGTATAAGGCCTAGCAAAGTAGTTTGCTTCTGAAACAGTTTTTATCTTTCCTAGCTTTACACCTAGGCTTTCTGCAATCGCCTCTGCCTTTCCCCTGGCATCCTGTGTTGCCTCTGAAATTGCCTGTTTTCTGTATTCCTTGTCTTTTACGTCACTAAGCTCGAACTGTATATTGTTAATCTGGTTAGCCCCATTTGTAGCTGCAACATCCACTATCTCCCCAACCTTGGTTAGGTCTGTTGTCTTTATCTTCAATGTCTGTGTTGCCCGCCATCCAACCAATTTTGAACCCTCTTTGTCAGTCCAGGTTCTTTCTTCATTGAGGTTAAGGTTTTCTGTTGAAATATCCTGCTCACTGATTCCCTTGTACCTCAAGCCATCTATTATATCATTCACAACTTTATTTGCCTCATTTTGGGCCTCTTGGGCAGTATCCTTAACTATAGAGATACCCGCCCAGACCTCTGCTTTGTCTGGTTTTACAGTCAACTCTGAGCTACCTGCAACATTTATGGTGTTGCTTTCCGCCTGCTGGCATCCTGTTAAAGCTAATAAGGCAATAACGACCAATGCAACAAATATGTATCTTATTTTCATTTTAGCACCTCGATGAACTGCAAAGCAGCACATTTTATATTGATTAAAGTTATAGAAGCCTTTATAAATAGTTTGCTATAGGTTTGAAATGAATTGAAGTTATTTTTTGGTGAATAGGGATGGTTTACGCTAACAACAAGTATTTATATAACACTGAATTCCTTAACAACTATGCCATCCATAAACCTCTCAACCTCAAAAAAACACGAACTAATTGACATAACCTCTGAAGTTGAAAACATAGTAAAAGAATCTAAAGTCAAAGAAGGGATATGCTTTATCTATGTTCCTCATGCAACAGCAGCTGTAACGATAAATGAGAATGCTGACCCAAATATTGAAAGGGATATAATAAAAGCCATTAATAAGATAGTTCCGGAGCATGATGATTATCTGCATGACAGCATTGATAATAATGCTGCTGCACACATTAAATCAACAATTATTGGAGTTAGCAAATATATTCCAATAGAGAGTGGAGAGCTTCAATTAGGCAGATGGCAAAATTTATTTTTTTGCGAATTCGATGGTCCAAGAAACAATAGGGAAGTCTTGGTGGAAATAATAAAAAAATAAAGTTTATATAGTTTGGATGTAATTTGGATTTGAGGGGATAAAAATTCTGTGTGATATGTGCGGGAAGGAAGACTCGCTTTTTAAGACAGAGATAGAGGGAACTTTGCTAAATGTGTGCAGCAAATGCAGCAAATTCGGTAAGGTTATGGCCCGTGTTGAAGTTGAAATCAAAACAGAAAAAAAGCAAAAAAAGATTTCTGAGAAAGAGGAGCCAAAAAAGGAGGTTGCATTTGCGATTGTTGAAGATTATGCAGACAGGATAAAAAAAGCAAGGGAGAAATCAGGAATCTCACAAGAGGATTTTGCAAAGAAGATAAACGAAAAAGAGTCTTTGGTGCATAAGATAGAAACAGGGCATATTGAACCAAGCATAAGCTTGGCAATGAAGATTGAAAGATTTCTCAAAATCAAGCTCATCGAGCAGTATGAAGAAAAACATATCAACAAGAAAGGTACAGAGAGTGAGGAATTTACTATTGGAGACATCCTCAAAACAAAATGAGTTACTCCAATACTGCAGTTATAATACCAACTTTAAATGAAGAAAAAAATATCGGAAGATTGATTGATGTTCTTAATGGTTTATACAAGGGAATTAAGATTTTTGTTGTTGATGACGGAAGCATTGATAAAACAAAAGATGTTGTGAGGAACAAAAAAGTTAAGTTAATTGACAGAAGTAAAGAAAAAATAAAGGGATTAACAATTTCTGTGATTGATGGAATAAAGTTAGTTAATAGAGAAAATGTTATTGTGATGGATGCGGATTTCCAGCATCCTCCTGAAGTAGTTGGAGATATCATTAAAGCTTTGGAGCATAATGATATTGTTGTTGCCAGCAGAAAAGGGCTGCCTGAAAATTGGCCTTTATCAAGAAAAATAATATCATTCATTGCAATTTCCATTGGAAGAGTAAGGCTGTTAATGGAGAAGTGCAGGATAAAAGATGTTGCATCTGGTTACTTTGGTGTAAAAACACAGTTAATGAAAAAAGTGCTAGCTAAATCTGGCAACAAGTTTGAAGGAGAAGGATATAAAATATTGTTTGACCTATTGAAGTATTATCCAAAAGATACAAAAATTAGCGAGGTTTATTATAGGTTTGGATTGAGAGAAAGAGGTAGTTCAAAGATGAATAAAAAGCACCTTATGATTTACTTTAAATCTTTGTTTAAGACCATTTAGTTCTGCGAAAGATTTTTATAAAGTATGGAGTTATTGTTTGTAGAATGGCTAAGAACATTCCATCAAAAAAAACAATTTTCATTGTAGCAGTAGTGTTGTCCATCATAATCTATTTCTTAGGCGTACTATCAGGACTTTATGCAAATAAACTTATTGAGAAAAAAGTTGAACTTGATTTGGACCAATTGAAAGGCGAGATAGACGTAGCTTCTCTTGATCTTAAAAATATGTTACTGCTTCAAGAACTTTCAAAAGAAATGACTGATGAGTGCCGTTTTTCAGAGCTGTATCTTGGCAAGCTAAGACAGCAATTGGAGCAGGTCTACTGGAAAAAACTGCCTTCAAGACTTGAAGCCTATGAGCTCCAGGGCGGAGTTACGGAGGAGTATACCACATTAAAGAGAGAATACACAAGGATATTGATTAGGATGTGGCTGATAGCAAAAAATATTTATGAAAAATGTCATTCAGACCTTATCCCTATTTTGTATTTTTACAGCTCTAATTGCACAAGCTGTGTAGAGCAAGGCCAAATATTTGACCAGCTTAAAGTAAGGGTTGAAGAGAAAGGGAAAAGCCTTGTTGTTTTTCCAATAGATGTTAATTTTGATGATGACAGCGTTTATCTTCTGAAAGAATATTACAATATAAGCTCTGTCCCTTCAGCAGTAATACAAGATACAGTAATATCTGACACCTTAATACCACTTAGCACCCTTATTTATGCTGTGGAATGACTCTCAAAAATATAATATTGGCACTGAGTGTAATTCTGATAGTAAATTAAATCCATTTTTTTTTTAAGAATGCCCAAAAGAAGCTGGGTTTCCTTAAGGCAGGATTTATCAGATGGTGGGCAGGGAAGAATGTCACATGTATTCAACAAAACTGCTTTTGCATTCTCCGATTTATTTTGTAGTTCCTTTGCTTTTTCTGAATAGTATAAAGGATAATATATCAGTTCTTCTGCTTTTTTATTAGAATATACAATGAAAGATGGATTAGTTATCCATAGACCATCATTTATTTTAGAGGTATTCATATATTCATAGAATACGTCTAATTTATCATTATATTTATCAAACATATGAGTAGTGTATGCTTGAACTAACCATATCATAGTTAGTAGAGATAGTATATATGTTTTATTTTTTTTAATAATGTTTATTGATACAATTATGCCTTGAGCGGTTAAAATGTATAAAAATGGAAAGAGGGGTATGAGCAGCCTCATTTCCTTATGTTGTTCTATGCAATATAGAATAAATGGAAATAGAAAAAGCAATAATATTAGAACCTTATTTTTTTTTCTTAGTATTGAAGATATACTGATTATTGAGAATACAATAAAAATATTTTCTTTAAAGAGATTCAAAAAATAAAAGCTAAACGGCTGGTGGTATATCCATCCTGTGTTTCTTGTCATATAGGCTTGAACGATGAAAGGATAAATGGGATTTTTGTATAGGGACATATTAATTATTAAAAATAATATTAAAGGGACTGAAAATGCAACAAAAAAAGACAAAATTTCTTTTTGAGATACCTTTTTTTTGTACCAATAAGAAATATATAGCGCAATGACAGGTATGACTGAAAAAATGATAAAAAATCTTGTCATAAAAGCTAATCCAAAGAATAATCCAGATAATTTGTGCTTATCATTTAAAAAGAAATATACTCCAAAAAGCAATAAAAAAGCAGAAGGTATTTCTGAAAATAGTATGTTATTAAACCTTAAGAAAGTTGTTGAAAATGAAAGAAACAAGATAGAAAAGAGGGCTATTTTTTTGTCAAAAACTTTTAATGCAATAAAATAAGTAAGACTTATGATTGACAGGCTAAAAAAGGTAATAATTATTTTTGCCGCTAATATCGTGTTTATGCCTATTTTCCAAAAAAAACCAAGAAGCAAAGGCCAGATTAAAGGCCTATTTGGCTCCCACAATCCAACTTTGCCCAATGAAAAGATATATTTACCCATGCCTATATAGACTGATGAGTCCCACCATAGATCATTAGGTGTTAAGACTGAGAAAATCCTAATAATAAATGATGCCAATAATATTATGAAGAATGTTTTATGTGGTTTATTCATTCTTTTTCCATATATTAAGCTGCTCTTTCTTAAAATATTCTGGAAGACAGATTATGTAAATTAGCATAACAATCAGCCAGAAAGGGAACATAAAGAAAAAACCGATAAAATGTAGCAATGAAGGTTTTTTGGAGTATTTGAATATAGCATAGATGTATAGAGGGTAAGTTAATAAGGTACTTAAGATACCTGCTGCGCTTACAAAAGTTAAGGGGGTCTGGCCTGTAATAATACTTATAGCCCACTTAAAGAATCCAACTATAGATAACCATTCAAAAAAAAACTTTATAGTGTATATGTTAAAGATAATGCCCTTGGATATGAAATAGGTAATATAGCCCGATATTATCTGATACAAAGTAAAGCTGCCCATTATAATGGCTTGGAAGTAATTAAAAAGAAACAAAGGAAGGGTATATATGTCTATCATAGTTTTGTTTAATTGAAGATGTTTCTTAAAAATGTTAATGATACCTCTGGCGAATCTTGTTCTTTGAGCTAAAAAGCCTTTAACAGTGTATGGCATATTTGTTTCCGTTATTGCCTTATTAGAAAAGCCTATCTTATACCCTTTTCTAATTAATCTAATACTAATGTCAATATCCTCTGAGAACCCCTTTGTGCTAAAACCACCTGCATCTATCAGTTCTTTTTTCCTATAGATGCTTAAAGGGCCTGGAGTGACTATATTCGCATTTAATTTCGAGAATAGTTGTCTTATTAAGGAATTGTATAACTGTTCAAGCTCCAGCCAGATGCAAATAAACTTATTCCTATTCCTAACTCTAACAGCACATGAGGATGCCACAACATTTTTTCTTTCCACTTCCTTTGTTATTTCTATTAGTGATTTTTTGTCTATATAGCTATCTCCATCCACAATTGCAATTAATTGCCCTTTTGCTAATTTCAAAGCCTGATTAATGGAATCTGCCTTGCCAGTATGCCCTTTTTTTAGCAGTCTTACGCTTTTAAATTCTGATATTATTGAAGATGTACTGTCTTTACTCCCATCATCAACAGCTATTATCTCTTTTTCACCATGAAATTCAGCTTGTTCCACTGATTCTATGCATTTTCGTATATATTCTTCTTCATTATGGGCTGGGATTATGACAGTTATACTTGAAAATTTTTTTTCAAATCTTAGTTTCTTTTTTTTGATGAAAATAATTATGTAATAAGAAACCACAACAAGCAAAAAGAAAAAAGTAGCTAGGTTAGGCATGTAGTCAATCATTTTTAATTGCAAATTCATTGGCTATCTTTGGCGTACAAAACCAATGCAGTTTTCTGTTAAAAACCGCTTTGGTAAAGGCTATTGAGTTTGATGCAGCAATAACCAGACCGATGGTGAAGAAAGTTAATAAAAGATATCCTATTTCATTCAATTTTCTTCTTTTTATCAAGGTGGTAAGCCCCATGAACAGGAAACCTGCGGTTAAGCCTATCCGGGTCCAGAAAACCATGAAATCTGAAAGAGTAAGGAGCTTAATCTCTCCAAGGAACCAACCTCCAAAGCCAAAAAGAGTCATCAATACTACAATAACAACTGAAGAGTTAGATAGCGTGATGAACATAATGGCAATTCTTTGGCTAAAGGTTAATCCTTTTTTAAATAAAATTGAATAGGCATTATCAAAAAATACCCTTGCATTCCCATAGCACCATCTCATCTGTTGTTTAATGAAACTTTCAAATGTATCAGGTACTTCACTAGGCGTTTCATAATCAAGATAGACACTTTTGTAACCCTTCATTAGCAGTTTGACGCTTAATTCAGAATCCTCAGTTATGCTTTTTATATTCCAACCACCGACTTCATCAAAAGCAGAGCGCCTTAATGCACCTGCTGTCCCGCAAAAGAAAACGCAATTTAATTTATCACTTATAGGAAGGACTATTGTATGGTATATCATAAGCAAGTATGCTGCAAATCTTGAAATCAAATTTGTTTCATGATTATAGAATCCCTGCCTTGTCTGCACTATAGCCACTTTTGGGTCTGAAAAAGGACGAATAATCTGTCTTAAAAAATCTTTTTTAGGTATCCAGTCTGCATCAAAAACCACTATTATCTCTCCTTTTGTGAGTTTCATAGCATTTTTGAGCGCTCCTGGCTTGAATCCCGCCCTGTTATCCCTGTGGATATATTTTACAATTGAAGGATTTTTCTCCGCAAGCCTCTTAAGAATCTTTTGCGTCTGTTTATTGGTACTGTCATCTGCAATTATAACCTCATATTTATCTTTGGGATAATCAAATTTCATGCATTGCCTTACACAGCGGGCAGCAATAGGATCATTGAATGTGGGTACATGCACAGTTATAAAAGGCGTACTATTAAGAGGAGGGTATTGTTTTGTATTTGTTTTATCGATAAATAGATTAATCATTGTTAAAATGAAAAAAAGTGCTGAAAAGAAGATTATAGGGAATAATGTGAGATTATACAATATAAGCGAGAGGTCATATGCATTCATACAGACTCACCAACCCTAAAAATAAAGGGGATTAATGATTTTCTAAACTGCGAATAGGTGGGTATTCCATCAATTATCAGATTATTAGTATTGTCAATACCTAGATACAACCTTTGCTTTTTTCCAAGTATACCCAGTTTTTGCACTTCCATAATATTATTCATCAACTCCTGAGGTTCAGGACCCTCCATGCATTTTTTTAATTGGGATTCAGAAATTCCGTATCCAGCGTATTCTGTGCCATTAAAGAAACCTAAATTTATATTAAAATATGCGCTTTTATTTAATTTCATAATGCAATAAAGCATCTTTGTATTTATAAACCTGTCTGTATTGGCCAGATAATCTTCCCTGGTCACATAATATTTTTGGTAGTACCTTAACTTTCCAGTGTCTATAAAGTCTCTTTTAACCTGGGGAAAAAATTCAGACATAAATAGAGAAGATGATGTAGAGTTTAAATCCAGGTATGCGATTAGTGTAACGCCAGCTTTTGAATCTCCATAAAAAGGGAGCTCTCCTATTGAGGGTTTGTTTGCCGTATAAAATCCATAAACAGTAGAAAAATCGAGAGAGTTTTCTTTGAGTGAGGGATTGTTTTGTAGTTCTCTTTTGTATAGGATCCAGCTAGAGGCAGTTAAGAAGAGTATTATAACAATTCCAACGAATATTAGTTTGAAAACAGCCACCTTAATCCCTCTGCCTAATTGAAGTGGATTTTATCTCACCAGCCTTATGAAGATGCAATCCAATAAAGAATAAGAAAATAGACCAAGCTAATAAGGATATTAAAAATATAGGCACCCAGCAAAAAAGGAGGATAGGATATGCCGAATATAACGTTATTTTAAGAAATTCCGTATATTTCAGTTTTTTACAGAATATTTTTGCAACAATACTTACAATAAATAAAATGAATGTTCCAACAAGGACATAAGAGAATACGAGGGCAAAAGATTCTGTAAACGTGTAATTTAGTAAAACCATATAGTCTACTTCAAGTTTTCTGAATATATTGAAATAAATGGCCCTAAGTAAGGAAATGATTATATTTAAGGCTGCTGCTGCTATAGACAGCAGTAATAAGATGGTAAGGTAATCACCTACTACCTTTTCTAATGATTTTTTAGCCAGCTCTTTGAATCCTTGCTCAGGATTTTTCAGGAGAACTAATCCATCTTTGATTACGTTTTTTATTTTTAAGACTATTTTAGTCCTTGATTTACGCATAGCCATCTTGATAGTATGTTATATGCTAAATATAAAAAAGTATCTATTCTTGCCCAAAAAGTATTTATAATGCAGAAGATTATTGTATTGATATGGGAAATAAAGTTTCATCTGGCTCAAAAGCTATAGATAATCTGTTATCAGGGGGGTATGAAAGAGACATAATTAACTGTGTTTATGGCCCTGCTGGCTCTGGAAAGACATTATTGTGCCTTCTTTGCTGCATTGATGTTGCAAAGTCAGGAAAAAAGATAATATACTTTGATACTGAGGGTGGTTTTTCTGTTGAGCGGTTACAGCAGTTGACAGATGATTATAAAAATATTCTCAACAATACTGTGTTTTTTAAGCTGCTCTCTTTTGAAGAGCAGAAAAAGGCCTTTGAGAAATTAAAACAAGTGATAAATGATAAAATAGGGCTTATTGTTGTTGATACTGTATCAATGCTCTATAGATTGGAGCTGGGCCAGACCAATGATGTTTACGAGGTTAACAGGGAATTAGGACAGCAGATATCTTTTTTAGGAGAGATTGCCAGGAAAAAAGGCATCCTGGTCTTGATAACCAACCAGGTTTACAGCGACTTCGACAACAAGAACAATGTGAGGATGGTTGGCGGAGATATTTTGAAGTATGGGGCTAAGTGCTTGATTGAGCTAAAGAAGCTAAAAGACAGTAAAAGAGCGTTTATATTGAAGAAGCACAGGAGCATTGCAGAGGATACTGCCATGTTCTTTAAAATAGTAAACAAAGGGATAGAAGGCATACAATTAGGCAAGGATATTTAAGAAAAGTTTTTTAAATAGGTATTCACTTATCATTGCGGGGTGCTTAAATGAGCCAAAAGAAAAAGGTTGAGGAATACAGAAAAAGAGTAGATGGATTAGAGTTAACCAAGGATTTGGTTGAATTTCAGCATAAAAAAGGCAAACTAACTGTAAAAGAAAGATTAAAAACCCTTTTAGATGAGGACTCTTTTAGGGAAGTGGGGGCATTTACACAGCTACAGAGCAATAATTTTGATCTGCAGAGCAAGAAAAAAGCCAGAGATGGTATTATAACAGGATATGGTGCTATAAATAAAAAACCAGTATACATTTATGCGCAGGACTTTACTTTTATGGGCGGTTCAATGGGTGCCATGCACACATCTAAGATTGCTTCTGTCATGGATCTTGCTTTGAAGAACGGAACTCCTTTAATAGGCTTGTTTGATTCCGGCGGAGCCAGAATTCAGGAAGGTATCAAAGGACTTGATGGAGGCGGTAAAATATTTTACAGGAATACTATTGCTTCTGGCATCATTCCACAGATTAGCGTGATTATGGGGCCATGCGCAGGGATTGCTGTCTATAGTCCTGCCCTAACTGACTTCGTCTTTATGGTAGATAAGATAAGCCACATGTTCATAACGGGGCCAGATGTCATTAAAAGCGTTACAGGGGAAAAGATTGATTTTGAAGGGCTTGGAGGAGCTGCAATACACAACCAAAAAAGCGGAGTTGCCCATTTTATTGCAAAGGATGAAAAAGAATGCTTCAATAAGATAAAGCAGCTGTTGAGCTACCTACCAAGCAATAATCTTGAGAGCCCTCCTGTAATTAACATGGGGGACAATCAAAACAGAAAGAATGAAGTACTGAATAAGATTATTCCAGATGATCCTAAAAAAAGTTATGATGCAAAAGATGTTATTAAGGAAATTGTTGATAAAAATTCATTTCTTGAGGTGCATAAGCATTACGCCCAGAACGCTGTTGTCGGTTTTGCCAGGCTAAATAATGAAGTTGTTGGAATTGTAGCCAATCAAACTAAGATTCTTGCAGGAGTATTAGATATTAATTGTTCTGATAAAATTTCCAGGTTTGTTAGATTTTGCGATTGCTTTAATATACCGTTAATAAACTTAGTCGATGTTTCTGGTTATTTACCTGGAACTGATCAGGAGCGTAATGGCATAATAAGGCATGGCGCTAAAATACTTTATGCATATTCTGAAGCCACTGTGCCGAAGATCAGCCTCGTAATGCGAAAAGCATATGGCGGGGCTTACATTGCTCTGGTATCAAAGGATATGGGATATGATATAGTTATAGCCTGGCCAAATGCTGAGATAGCAGTTATGGGTGCAGAGCAGGCTGTAAATATAATCTACAGAAAAGAGATTACATCGGCAAAGAAATCAGATAAGATAAAAGAAGAAAAAATAAAGGAGTTTTCTGATAAGTTTATGAATCCTTATCTAGCTGCTGAGAGCGGCAAGGTGGACATGATTATTGAGCCAAAGGAAACAAGATCAACATTGATTAAATGCTTAGATATGTTACGCAACAAAAGAAGTTCTATCAGTGAAAAAAGAAAATATAAGAAGCATGGCAATATTCCTTTATAATGGAAGAGCTAACTATTAAGATTGACGGAAAGGAATTTAAGGTTAAGGTGGAAGAGTCTTCTAATGGCAAGCTCAAGGTTTATCATGAGGAAGAGGTTTATGATGTTGAGACCAAAGAAGATATCGAATTGTTTAAAGAGAGTTCTGAAGAATTGGATGCTAAGGGAAAAGACATTATAAGAGCCCCATTACCGGGCATTGTTGTTTCAGTAAATGTCAAGGTTGGCGATATTGTTAGGGAAGGAAATTCATTAATGAAATTAGTTGCCATGAAAATGGAGAATGACATTCTTGCAGAGAAAAATGGAATTGTAAAGGAAGTAAGGGTAAGGAAGAACGACAATGTCAACAAAGGAGACATTTTGGTTGTGATTAACTAAGAAGCCTCCAATTCTGTCCATCTATGTTCTCTTAGTTTTATGCCCTGTTTAATTAACAATTTCGTCATCTTCTCATTTTCCTTCAATAGCTCTTTATCCTCGAAATAGGTCAGCAATTCCTCGATCTCTTCTCTTTCAATCATTTTTTTCTACCGTCTGCAGATTTGCTTCCAAATAAAATCGATGTTAAAACAGTCAATGCCCACGCCTGAAAAACATTAATCCACAATAACCCCCCAAATACATAATTCCAGAGCCACATGACTGGAAATGCCAGGATCAATCCAACCAAAACACTTAATAGAATTATCAGAAACATCGTGTAGCCAATTTCCAGCGCTCTTCTCAAGACGGGAACGTTTTTTAGTATTGGCATGTATATTTGAGGAAAGCTGGTTGGTATTTAAAGATTGTTGTTTTTGAAAATAAGGTTTGTTTTTGGTGTTTTTATTTTATAATTTATATAATATTTTTTTGAAGATTTTGGTTTGAAAAATACATAATTTATTTTGGGATAATAAAAAATAGGGGGAATATTATCTGTTGGCTCTTTATGTTTTATTGATAGTTCCCCACCCCCTTAAGATTATGTTTATTTATGTAGCTCTTCTGTTTTTACCTCTGTTAGTAATTTCTGCAAAAATTCAAAAATCTTTTTTTAAATTGTGAATTACGAAATTATTTTCAAAACATTTATATAAAAATATTGAGTAGTTTATTTAGATGAAAAATTTAACTGAGCATAGAATAAGGTATGGAGACACAGACCATTTTGGTGTAGTGTATTATGCAAGATATTTAGACTGGTTTGAGGCAGGAAGGACTGAGATATTAAGGGTAAATGGAATAACGTATTCTGAGCTGGAGAAAAAAGGATTGTTTGCTCCTGTTGTTGAGATTAAGGTTAATTACAAAAAACCCCCAAGGTACGATGATTTGGTTGTTGTTGAGACTTCTGTTGATAAGATTGGCAATTCTAGCATTAAGTTCAATTACAAAGTTTTTAACAAGAAAACGAATGACTTATTAGCAGAGGCTTATACGGTAAATGTTTTTATCAATAAAGAGATGAAGCCAGTTAGGATTCCTGACGAGGTTAGGAAAGCGCTGGAGTGAATTCTCTAAGAATTAACTACGGTATAATAGATAAATTTAAAAGACGATTCTTCTTTCTATATTCAAATGATAAACCCTGAATTAAAAAAACAAAATAGAATCATGATTCCTGGAATAGATGCAGTATCCTATGAACAAGCATTTCCGCATATACAATCTGAATTAAGTTTAGAGGATGCAGTACCTTCATTTAATGCAGGGAATGGGCCATCTTACATAACACGTAAAGATCCAAGTTCTGCAAACGTTGGCTTGATAGATTTGGGTAATATATGTGTTCAAGCCGTCCTCAAAACAATACAAGGAGCAGGAGATAACTATTTTTCTCCAGGAATTACTCGCTTTCTAAATCCTCCTGAATTAGGGCTAGATTGTACAGATTATCCTGAAAGATTGCGAGTATTGACCAAAATCATTGCTGAGTGTGAACGCAGAGTAAATCCCTTTGATGAGTTTAGCGGACATATCCAAACCTCCGGATCTATTTTAGATGAGACTTCAAACAGAATGATGCAATTCGATACAACTGACTTCTTTTATTTAATGAACAAGGATTTGTCATACGAACTTCTAATAAACACCAGGTATCCTGCTAATGAACTCCTATTAAACTGCGATGATTGGCATCATGGTAGGGACAATAGAGTATTATTTGAGAAATTGAGGAGAGGGCATGAAATATTTAATCTATTTCAAGACGGACCTGCAGAGTTTGTATATTGGTTGGGTGCTGGATGCTATTTGCCTTTGATAGGAATACAAGCAATTCATAAAATAGAAGGCGATGGAAAAGGATTTGAAAAAACCACTTTAAATAGAACAGGTATCCAATGTCAGGAAACAGAAAGGTTGGGAAGGTGGATTATCGATCGATTTCTTCAAATACCGGAAGAATAAATAAAAAGATAATATGTTCTGTTCTTAACCTCTAAAAGTCAGGTATTTAAGCGATATATCTTATGCATCACTCCAAAAAAATATCCCCTTCCTTAATTGTGATTTTTTTCCCGTATTTATCTTTTATAATCAAAAAACAATCTTTGTCAATATCATATGCAATTCCAGAATAATTTTTGTTCATTGTTTTTACCTTTATGTTTGAACCTAAAAAAAAATTCTTTTTCCAATCTGAGATTATTTTTGAGTATTTTTTATTTTTTAATAATTTAAAATATTTTTCAAAATTTTTTAATAAACTACTGACTATTTTTTTATTATCTATTTTCTTTTTTAAAAGTTTATTTAATGAAATTGATTTTTTGCTTAAACTTAAAGGAATTTCATTATTCGTATTAATTCCAATACCAACAATTGCTAGCTTTTTCTTACCAATCATTGATTCTGTTAAGATGCCGCATAATTTCTTGTTATTATATAGGAGATCATTTGGCCATTTTATAACTGATGATAGGTTGCAAACTTCTTTAATTGCTTTTTGGGCAGAGATTGCTGCAATAATAGTGAGATAACTTAAATCTTTTGCATCCTTAATTTCAAGGATTAATGACAGATAAATGCCTCCTTTTGAAGAGCTCCAATTGCGATTGAATCTTCCTTTTCCTTTTAGCTGTTCTTCAGCCATTATAACTGTATTTGGTTCTAAAATCTGTTTTGCCCTATCATTTGTAGAATCTAATCTCTTAAAAGAAATTGTCTTAAACATCTTTAAAATCCTGTTTTGCCGAAGCAGCCCAGTTTGTTGTTGATGCATGCACTGGCTTTTTTTCCAGATATTTCATGGCAGCAGTTGTAATCAATAGAATCTTTTCCTTTTTTGACAGCTCTTTTTTTCTTGCTTTGTTTCTGCTTAAAATCTTAATTATACTATTGTTTTGAATGAAGTGTGTAGTCAGCCTTCCTTTGATGAAATTAGGATTATCCATAATCAATTTATGGAATGGTATATTTGTTTTGATTCCGTCAATGATGTACTCTGATAGAGCGTGCTTCATTCTTGTTATAGCTTCGTGTCTGGTTGTACCCCAGCATATAAGGTTAGATATTAAAGGATCATAATGATGAGATATTATATGGCCGGTATAGGATGAGCTTGATACCCTTATGCCCTGGCCAGAAGGCGGAAGATAATTTGATATTGCCCCAGTAGATGGCACAAACTTATTGTATGGATCTTCAGCATTTATCCTGCATTCTACTGCCCAGCCATTAAATTTGATATCCTCCTGGGAATACGCTAGTTTAGCTCCTGATGCTATCTTTATCTGCTCTTTTACCAAATCAACACCAGTAACCATCTCAGTAACGCCATGCTCAACCTGGATTCTGGCATTAACCTCCATAAAATAGAAGTTTTTTTGCTTATCAAACAAGAATTCTACTGTCCCTGCGCCTTCATAACCTAATTCTAAAGCTATTTTTTTTACAGCTGCTCCCATCTTTTCCCTTAGCTCATTGTCCAAAGCAGTTGAAGGAGACTCTTCAATTAGCTTTTGATGCCTTCTTTGTATGCTGCATTCTCTTTCTCCCAAATGGATTACATTGCCTGATTTGTCAGCAAGTATCTGGAACTCTATGTGGCGGGGCTCTTCAATATACTTCTCCATGTAAAGTGTCTTATTCCCAAATGAAGCCTGGGCTTCAGTTTCTGCACTTTGAAATGCTTTTTCGAAGTTTTTGGCATCGCGTACAACACGCATCCCTTTTCCCCCGCCGCCTGCAGTTGCCTTCAAAATTATAGGGTAACCAATCTCGTTTGCGATTTCCAGAGCGCTTTTGTAATCTTCCAATGCTTTTATTGTACCTTTTATAACAGGAATGCCTAATTTGGAAATAATCTCCCTTGCTTTTACTTTATTTCCAGTTAAGCCCATTGTTTTTACAGAAGGCCCAATGAACTTAATTTTCTTTTTTATGCATAATTCTGCAAATTCTGCATTTTCTGATAAAAAGCCATAACCAGGATGAATTGCATCTGCCTTTGTTTTCCTTGCAATTTTAATGATCTTCTTTATATTAAGATAGTTTCTTGCGGAGCCTATTGCATAAGCCTTATCTGAAAATTTTACAGCCAAAGAGCCTTTTTCATGCGATGAATAGAGCACTACTGTGGATATGCCAAGCTCTTTGCATGCCCTTATTATTCTTAAGGCTATTTCACCGCGGTTTGATATTAGGATTGTCTTAAATCGCTTATTTTTTGAGAGTTTAGTGTAATCTATCTGCTTTCTAACGCCCAAAAGCATGTCAAGCAGAGATTTAGATGGCTTATTTGGAACTAACTTAGAGATTACTTCATCATCTGACACTGGAAGTCTTTTTATTATGTGAGATGTAATTAAATCTTGGAAGGTCTCTTTTTGGTCATCGCTTAAAGTAACTATATGAGATTGAAGCAGGGAATCTATCTGGTTATATACATAAGGCGCTTTTTCTTTTGTATGTTTGACTAACCTGCGCGCAAATTTATAGCTCTTTTCAATAGGTTTTAGTATCTTATTCAAGAGCTTTTCTGCATAGCTAAGTCTCTTCTTTTTCATGAGAAATAGGATAGTTTTAAGCTATTTAAACATTGCCATTTTTAGTAAGAGTTTAGCTTTCTGAAGTGGATCTTAATTATATTCTCTACAAGCGAAATCTTTATTTACTAGTGTAGTTACTTTGTAACTACAAATGAAAAAGGCAATAAAGATGCAAATGGAAGGTTTTGA
>Ga0315282_10003782_pt1 | contig 26928 bp, 31 predicted proteins | sample YL17G07_20_MG_FD_203693 | JGI IMG/M metagenome (GOLD analysis project Ga0315282, IMG submission 203693) | Sediment microbial communities from Yellowstone Lake, YNP, Wyoming, USA - YL17G07_20 | ecosystem: Environmental > Aquatic > Freshwater > Lake > Sediment | place: USA: Wyoming | collected...
AGGACGTCTTTAAACTTTTCCTTTATTTCTTTAGGCATCCAGACGATCCTCGCCATGCCACCATCCGCCTGGAGGAATTTTTGGGATCTCAGTTGTTCGAGGCCGGTTCCAAGCCTGCCTTCGATCTGTTTTCCTCCAGATGTCTCGCCGGCCATTCGTGAGAAAGTCGTTCCGATGACCGTCTCGCCTTTATACTCCCTGTTCACGATACCGAAGGCATCCACTTCAGGGATGTAGAAGACGATTGCCTGGAAGCAACCGCATGAGGTGTGGGGATGTTCAAAGGCACTATAAAGATAGACTTTATCGTAGGCACCTAAAGATTTCTCGGCCACGACTTTGTTGACTCCTTCATATTCACCCCTCACACCGCTGATCAATTCTCCTTTTTCTATGGCGAAGATCGGACCTTCAGGATCGATTTTCGCGGCCGCCCTCCCATCAAACCAGTTGATGGCGCCGCAATTGCCGATCCGATTCGGTGAGATGATGGAGCAGTGAGTCGGAGCAAAACTCTGACATAAGACACAGCCATAGAATGAATCCACATCCTCATCCTTGAGCTTTCTCGCCCTTTCATCTCTGGCCTCGTATCTCTTCAAGGCCTCGGGCAGGAGTTCCTGGATCTTTTTCGGATCGGTGATGATCGTGGTCTGAATCTTTTCGATGATCGGCATCTCCGAGGTGAAGAGGAAGTTAAAGATTTCACCCAATTCTTTCAGGGAGGTAAAACCTTTTTTGTAGGCATCCGTGCTCAACCTCACCCACATGTCCTGTCTTTGATTCATATGGTACCAGCCCTGAATAAAATTGAGGTACATGTGAATCTTTCTTTCGATGATCGCTTCCGCATCCTTATCCAGGTCGGATCCGGCGACATCGATCAAAATGGCGATGGGATAAGTTCCCCCTTTATCCGTTTCAGGATTATAGGGTGTCAATTCGTTGACGTCGGGGCCGATGATCTCAACCTTCTCGTTCTCTATCTCATCGACGCTCTTTACGGTGGCCAGTTCAAATTTAGTCGCTACCTTGGGACCTCCAAACTCAATAAACAGATTCTCCTTCCTAATGACTTCACCTTCATATTGCGGTCCGATGTCAGTATGAAACTCCATCTCTACTCTCCTTTCTTTAGGTTATCTACCAGACTCACCAGGAAATTTTTCCATTGGTCATCTTTTCTCATATTGGGAAGCGAAAAATCGGCATGGGGGTAATAGTATTTGCACAGGGTCATGGTCTTCAGATGGGGAGCAAAATGCTTGAGAACAGACAGTCCCTGCTCTCCGAGATCGGTTCTGAAGCCGAAGAACATCACCAGGTCGTGATTCCCTTCCTTTCTTACCCCTTTCCACTCCGGGTCTTTCAGGGCATTGATAATCTCAACGATGTCATAGACACTGTCGGGTTTTACCCCCAGCTCCACCATCTTCGATTTGACCGTTGCCGTGGCGCACGTGGGGATGTTTTTGGCCTTCGCAATGTCGAGGGCATATTCCATGAGCAATTTTTCGCCAAGGGTTAATTTGAGCAAACGCGGGCCGAGAACCAGGAGGGGCCGCTGCGCCTTCGCGATCAGCTTGGCATATTCGACCGGGTCCTCCACTAACCTCGCTGTTCTCGTCCCCGTAAGGACATTGACTCGATGATAGGGCATTAAAGGGGCTAATTGACTCATGCTCTTTTCCTCCTTTTAGTGTATGACCGAATCCAGCGGGACCTTGGTCGGATAGGTTCCGATGAGAGTGGGAAGTCCGACGGGCTCTTTTGGTTTCCAGCCGATCTGGGTAAGGTATACTTTGACTTCCTTCTTGTAAACGAGAGGGATGTCGGCATCTCTTCTCACATAGAGGGGAAGATCTTCCGGGAGGCCGCCTCCCATATACTTCTTGTAAAGGGAGATGTAGTGATTCAATTTGATTCCCCTTCCCTGAGGCGTATCATTCTTCCGGATGCAGAGTTTCGGGATCATCACCATGGCCTTCTCTTTTGTCTCACAGACATAGGCGAGGTGTTCGGGTGAAGGCTCTGTGGTTTCTACGATCTGCCTCTTTCTCGCATCCATCACCTTCCACTCGTCTTCTTCTTTTCTCGAGAGATAGAGCCTTCGATACTTAGAAGAGTGAGGACCGAGGATGACCGGAACTCCCAATCGGTTAAAACCTGTACCGATGGCGGCTGCCTTTTGAGAATAGGCACCCCAGGCAATGCCCACCGCTCCGACCCGGTTGAGAACATAGTCCGCCATGACTTCATAATTTGCTCTCAAAGGCAAGGCGGCAAAGATATTGGCGATCTTTATCGCTGCCCCAGAGATGTGAGCATTAGCCACGCAGGAACCGATGTTCACGACTCCTCCCGCATCAAAATCCGGGGGATATTTCTCGTATACCGTCTTCCCATCTGCATCCTTCCACATGCCAGCCACCATGGCAGAACAGCCGGTGAGAACCACGATGTATTTTCTCCGGGCAAATTCATCCACGATTTCAGCAATGTCCCTAATATCAGGAAAATTGGAGCAACCCACTATGGCGACCACTCCAGGAATCGTTCCTAAAGTAATGGGTGCACCCACTGTCCTGATCTCCGTATCCATAATCGGACCACGACCGGCCCTCATCTTCCATGTCTCTTTACTCGCTCCGACCTGCATGATCTTGAAAATAGGAAGATGTCGAGGACATTCCTCCTCGCATTTGCCACAACCAACGCATAAATTGAATATTTCTTTTATCGTGTCGAAATTGCCTTTTGCAACTTCACTGATCCCCTTTCCGATATCGAATAAGTTGGGACAAACTTGTTCACACATGCCACAGAGACTGCATTTTTTCGCAAGCTCCGTAGCCTCCTGCTCCGTGATCCATTCCTTTCTTCTCTGAGGTGCAATGGCCATGGCCACCTTCACTGCCACCTCAGCCGCTTTTTTCGGGTCGAGGATGGCAAAATGCTTCTTCTCCTCCACCATCTTCTTCACGATCTCGTCTGAATTTTGCTCTGATGCATCCTCCAACCCATACATGGCCTTATCGAGAGCAGCAATGAGGGCTGAGCCGGCCTTCGTTGCTTCTTGTGGCATATCGGTACGGATGCACTGTTCATCCGTCATGATGACATCAGCGATCCCGCTTCTGATGAAAAAGAGCTGACGGGAAAAGGGGCCGACCACCTTGGCTCTAGCAGAATACCGGGTGGTTTCTAAGGCAGTGCAACAAACCCCACATAATTCAACATTGTCATAAAGGTTGTTCTCCTGAAGGTAATCCACAACAACCGTGGAGGTGGCAGGATTATGCCCGACAAATAGGATCACGGGTTTCGTCTTATCTACTGAGGCCCATCCCAGGTCTACCAGAGGTGTATCTGCAACAGAGGTGGGATAATTAAATCCCACAATCTGGGCTATATCCGCCACTTCCATGCCCACATGGTCAAGCATACCGGCATGCAAAGATTTTGACTCATAATCCAGGCAGCTCCCTTCCTGACCCATATGAGTGGAATCAAGAAGATGAGCGATCTCCTTGTAAACATATTCAATCGCAATCTTCAGATCACCCAGTGTTTCTGGCTTTAATCCGAGGACTGTTCTTATATTTGGTGCCTCGAGTTCAACGGATGTACCCAAATTGATTTTCTTATCGGGTCCATGCTTCTCAATTAATACCTCCAGAATATGTCCAGCATGAGAGGCATGGGCTGAACATCCCATGAGGCAGGCCAAAAGTACAAACCTTGCCTGTTGCGTGGCAATATCGATCCCACATGCTCCCCTCCGGTCTTCCGTAAGATCGCATTTACCATATGTGCAGAAACAACAAAGGTCACAGAAAGGAGCATACCAGGGTTTATATGTCTTGAGGAGACTCATGTCCCAGCTTCTGAGATCAGGAATCTCCGGCATCGGTGTATGACCCATCGGTTCCCAGGGGATTTCTGCCTTGATCTTTTTGTAAATCTCCTCTAATTTCTTTGTTGTCTCTTTTATCTCTGTCATGTTCCGGTCCTTTCTAACGTTTCTCTTTGCAATCTCAAAATCTCAGAAGGTCCTTAGAGAGTAATATTGGTACCTGCCAGAAGAAAGGGAATAATGGGGACCAACCTTTAGGAGATATCTCCCAAGAAATTTTGATTGATCCCCATTGGGTTCCATCGATGGCCCCCATGCAACCGCTGTTTTTATTTATCACCAACGACGGAACCCTCGCCCGCCACCAAAACACCTGCCACGGCCACCACCCCATGGAAGCCCTCCTCGGCCTGCGCCAAAGACAGAACCACAGAATGGCCGACTATAGAATGGGTGCATACCGGTAGATGGATAATAGGGCGCCTGAAAGCCATGTCGATAAGGCCCATAGCCCGTGTATGGCATGGCGCAGAAACCTCTGCCTGCTCCGGTCATCGGACCCTGACCCATTGGTCCTGTTCCATCAAATCCTGGCATAAGAATCCCTCCTTTCACTTCTTTAGTTCTTCGAGCCTTTTCTCAATCTGGCTCAAGTCTTCTCGAAGGAAATTGGCTTCTTCTTCAAGAAACCTAATTTCCTCTTCCTTGGTTGGACGTCCCCATGGCGGAACTGGTGCTCCGTACCACCCGGGATGCCAACACCATCCTCGACCGTACCCATAAGGACGGTTTCCCCATCCTGCAGGTCCCATTCCGTGTGGCATAATCATCCCTCCTTTTTCTGGTAAAATGATGCTATTCTTAGGTTATCAACATCTGTTAAGATTTGTTTTTTTCCATCTTGCGATTCAAGCACGACCTTGCTTTCGACGATTTTTTTAATAATGTATTCCTCGTCATTTAGAAGGCTTCTAAATATATCTCTTTCTTTAACCTTCATGGGATTGGTCTTTCATGACGCATCGTGTATGATGGGGCGCAATAAGGTCGTTAAGGGCCCCTTCGGCCACCCATACCTCGGCCTCCTCCCATACCAAAGTGAGGAGAAACCGTAGGCCCACTCGTTTCCTTGAGTTTTCCTGCTTTAAATGCTTCAGTAACTTCTTTCACTGTCCCTCCAGAAACCAAATGGACTTTAATCCCTGATGCTGAAAGAGCAGAGGCAGCATTGGGTCCGAGATTGCCGGTGATGAGAGCGTTAACACCTTTTTGAACAACCAATTGTGCAGCCTGAACCCCTGCACCACCCATTGCCATTAGCCCTTCGTTCTCTGACACCTCAAACTCCATGGTCTCAGGATCGATAAAGATAAAATACTGACATCTTCCAAACCTCGGATCGATTTGGCAATTAAGGTCTTTTCCTGTTGCGCTGACAGCAACTTTCATCGTCCCTCCTCCTCACATCCATGATCATGCCCATGATGCTCACAGGCAACAATTCCCTGAATTTCTCCTCTGAGATAAGCTTCCACGACATCCCTTACTTTTCCTTGGGCCCCTGTTGCGACGTCAATCCCAAATTGGGTGAAAAAGTCGATAGCCCTCGGTCCCATTCCACCAGCAATCATGACGTTTGCTTTTTGTGAATGGATAAACTGGGGAATGACTCCCGGTTGATGGTTTGGAAAGTGAGGATTCTTGACCACCTCAAAGCCCAGTATTTGATCTCCTTCTACATTAACGAAGGTATAGAAAGGACATCTCCCAAAATGGGCGCTGAGTGTTCCTTCGAGGCCGGTATTATCTTCCGAGGCCAATGCAATTCGTCTCATCTTTTCACCTCCTGTTTTTGAAAATGATACGGAGATTTCTCCGTCTCTAATTTCTTCTCTATCTCCTTAAACCCCACATACTCCCTACAGCGATCGGCTATCTCCTTGAAAACCTTTGTAGCCTCAGACTTCTGATGGGCCATCACAAAAGGCATCCCCCTGTCACAATCGGTGACCATCTCCGGATCAATGGGAATCCTTCCCAAGAAAGGAACTTTCAAATCTCGTGCTGCCTTTTCACCGCCCCCTTTCTTAAACAGGGGAATCTCCTTGTGACAATGAGGGCATTCCAATCCGCTCATATTTTCAACAATCCCGATCACCGGAATACTCAGCATCCTGCTGAAGATAACCGCTTTTCGAGAATCAAGAAGGGCAACATCCTGGGGGGTGGTTACAATCACAGATCCGTCCACATCTTTAATCACATGAGCTACACTCAGCGGTTCGTCGCCTGTTCCGGGAGGAAGATCCACGATGAGGAAATCGAGGTTCCCCCACTCCACCTCTCCTACGAATTGACTGATGGCAGTATGTTTCAGGGGGCCTCTCCAGACTACCGGGTTGTCCTGGTCTCCAATGAAAAAAGCCATGGAGATTACTTTCAGATTCGGAAAGACCTCGACCGGGATCATTCCTTGACCGGACCCGATCACCCGGCTCGACTCAATTCCAAGCATCTTTGGAATGTTTGGACCATGAATGTCGGCATCGAGAAGCCCAACATTGAATCCATCCATAGATAAGGCTACCGCCAGATTCGTTGAAACTGTGCTCTTTCCGACACCACCTTTCCCACTCATCACCATGATTCGATGGCTGATATGGGAGAGTTTTGACTTCAGTCTTTCCTGGGCGTGGGCTTCCTTCTCCTGCTGGCTGCAAGAACTGGTTTGGTTACAGGTATCGCAGACTTCATCTTTTTTACATTTTTCTTCTGCCATCTAAGTCCTCCATCATTATTTGAAATTTGACCTTTGAAATTTTTTCAATTTAAGATCTTCAATCTGAAATCCTATTTATGTCCTCTTCTCCAAGTGCAGAAACCTCTTCCTCTTCTCCTCTCACAGCAAAGGCCAGGTCGAAGTCTTCCTCTCATCAATAGATCAATGACAATCCCGGCATCCCCTATGACATCCTGGACAACATCGATGCCCCGACTCCCAAGTTGATTCCGAGAAAAAGAATCAATCCCACCGCAGATGAGTTTATCGACCCCGTTTGAGGTGACCTGCTCCAGACGTTGAGGAAGATTTAGGTTTGCAGTGGGAAGCTTTTCCTGCCCCACAACCTCGCCCCTCTCAACCTCAACGATCCACATCTCAGGGGAGAAGTCAAATCGAGGGGAAATCCGATTTTCATAAATGGGGATGGCTATCTTCATGGCTATGAATTAATTACAGCAAAAGGAATGCCAAGAAGCGGAAAGGTTAGGAAACTGCAGTAATTTAAACAGATTGGGGCATTTTGGGAAGATCTAAGGATAGATCTGAAACAAAAATTTATGTTTCAATAATGATACCTATGAAACATGAAGTTGCAGAATTGATACATTTCATCGCAGTTCGTATTTCTTTATCTTTCTCCAAAGCGTTGCTCTGCTGATGCCTAACTCCTGGGCTGCCTCGATCCTGTTGCCTCTATGTTTTTCCAGAGTCTTTTTCACTACTTCGGCCTCGGCTTTCTCAAAAGGGTGCTCCTCTTTTAGTGACACGAATGACTCTGCTTCCCTTTGCTTCATGGTCAGCTCTCGTGGCAAGTAGTCCACATCAATCCGATTTCCCGGGCAGAGGACAAAGGCGTGTTCGATCATGTTTTCGAGTTCTCTGACATTTCCGGGGTAGTCATATTTCAACAGCAATCGGAGAGCGGGATCAGATACTCCCATGATCTGCTTCTCCATTTTGGCGTTAAACTTCTGAACAAAGGCGTCGATCAGCAAAGGGATGTCCTCCTTTCTTTGGGAAAGAGGAGGCAAATCGATCTTCACAACATTCAATCGATAAAAGAGGTCGTCTCTAAATTTTCCTTCGTTAACCAAATTTGAGAGGTCTTTATTCGTTGCAGCAACAATTCGGACATCCGTCTTTCTGGGACTGGTTGATCCTAAGGGTTCGTATTCTTTCTCCTGAAGGACACGAAGCAATTTCACTTGAAGGGACGAAGACATGTCGCCCACCTCATCGAGGAAAATTGTACCCTCATTAGCGAGGGCGAATCTCCCTGGCTTATCTTTCTTCGCATCCGTAAATGCACCCTTGACATACCCGAAGAGTTCCGATTCGAGCAGCGTATCGGGTAGGGCGCCACAGTTCACCTTGATGAAGGGTTTTGTCTTTCTTCGGCTCAAATTATGAATGGCCTTTGCAAAAAGCTCTTTTCCAGTTCCACTGGCCCCCTGAATCAGGACGGTGCTATCGCTATCCGCTATATTGGGAAGAATGTTGAAGATGTCGTGAATCAGGTAATTTTTACTGATAATGTCACCGAGCGTGTATTTCTGAGAAAGTTCCTTTTTGAGTTCTTCAATCGCGGAGAGATCCCGGAAAGTCTCAACACCTCCGATAATCTGTCCTCGCTCGTTCTTCAATACGGCAGTGCTGATACTGATAGGGACCTTTTGTCCACCTTTCTTTAAAATGGTGGCAGGAAGATTGATGATTTCCTTTTTTGTTTTAAGGGTTTCCTTCAGGGCACATCGGGACTGGCAGATATCCGCCCTGAAGATTTCAAAACAATGATGGCCGATGGCTTCCCTTCTCAAAAACCCGGTGATCACCTCAGCTGCTTTGTTCATGAAAGTGATCTTTCCATCATTGTCAGTGGTGAAAACACCATCGGCGATGCTGTTAAGAATGACATTAAAAAACTTATCGGGGTCTCTTTTCTTCATAAGAAAATCATACCATAAAATGATTCGACCTGAAATAAACCCTTAGAAAGAGCAGGTGATCCATGGGTTCATATTTTCTGCTCTTCCTTTTCAAAACAAGGCTGACACAGGGTCCTTCCATCAAGTCTTCTTGCTCGGGACTCCATAGTCATCTCTCCGCATGATTCACATTCCAGGCTATGTAAAATACGGGCCGGCTTTGGAATAGAAAAGGAAGGTTCCATGACGATAAACATTTCCTCCATTTCTGCGTTCATATACCTATCTTCAAGTAACCGTCTCAGTTCCTCGTATCGGATCCGCTCTTCTTCATTAGCAGTACCGTTCGCCACTTTCCTACTCAAACTACGAAGTTCCGAACCAGCTTTGCCTGAGATATCCGGGCTTAGAATGGCACGAAAGCCTATGTTCTTACTGCGGTCGTAAAAGTTGAAGGCCATCTTTCCGTAATCCTTATGGATAAGATTACCCTTGCCAAACGTGCACCCGGTGAGGAACTGGATGGCATCCACTCCGCACATGTCCGTTTCGACTATGGCCACAAGATCGCTCTGGTCAGGGTGACCCAGTTTTTGAAGGGCAAGTTCCGCCGCCCGTATGCCAATGACCAGACCCGGGCACGAATGTCCGTGAAAAGCAATCGTTTTTTCGATCAATTCTCTGCTGATTGAGCAGGACATGGCTCATCCTCCTTTCTAATCTTTCTCCAAGGGTATTACCAGAGGGTTACTATTATAATAATAGATTTCAACGGGTAACCCGTATACCGCTTGAACCGTTTCTGCTGTGACTCCTCTCACCTCTCCGGCATCAAAAATAACCCCTTCCTTGAGGAACAAATATTTGTGTGCATAGCGTAACGCCTTATTAAGATCGTGCATGGTCATGACCGCCGAAACCTCATGCTCTTTTACGATACGACGGATGATCTTGAGAATTTCAATCTGGTTTTTCAAATCCAGATTGCTGGTTGGCTCATCGAGAAGAAGGAGTTTGGGTTCCTGGACAAGTGCCCTCGCAAGGGCAACTTTCTGAAGTTCCCCTCCGCTTATCTGGTCAATGTATCGCATGGCAAGATGGCCGAGGTCAAGCAGCTTGATGGCCCCATCCACGATTGCCAGATCTTTATCCGAAACCTTCCAGTTGACGTGAGGATGCCGGCCCATGAGAATGGCATCAAAAGCTATCAATCTACTGGTTTCGGCACGCTGTGCGACGTGACCGATACGGTGGGCGATTTCCGTGGAGCCCAACGAAAAGACACTCTCGCTCTCCACAAGCACCGAGCCAACGCTGGGACGTAAAATGGCATTGATACATTTCAGAAGCGTTGTCTTGCCCACCCCGTTGGGGCCGAGGATAGCAAGGATCTCTCCTCTTTCGACTTCAAATCGGATATCCCGAAGAACGTCTCGGCTCTTATAGGCAAAGGATAATCCGTTCACCTCGAGAATCATCGTCTATACCCCCTGATGATAAGGTAAATGAATACGGGCGCGCCCATAAATGCCGTGAGCACAGAAACAGGCAGCAGGTGCGGGGCCAAGACTAAGCGGGCGGCAGTATCTGATCCAAGAAGCATAAGACCGCCCACCACCAGGGTTGCAGGCATCAAAAACCGGTGATCACCCCCAATCAGCCGACGGACAACGTGGGGACAAACCAAACCTACGAAGCCGATGATGCCAAGAAAGGAGACGATGACGGCAGTAATAAGAGAAGAGGTGAATAATCCAAGCAGGCGGACTCGATCCACTCTCACTCCAAGACCCTTAGCCGTTTCGTCGCCCGCGTCGATTGCGTTGTAGTTCCATACGTTCGCAATTAAGTAAGCCCCAGCCGTAGCCGTTACAGCGGCGAGAATACCCAACTCGCTCCAACTTGCCCGGGCCACATCTCCAAAGGTCCAGAAGACCATGGCCGCCAACTGGACGTCATCCGCAAAAAATTGGAGCACCATCGTGCCCGCAGTAAAGAGCGAGGCTAGGGCGATGCCCGTCAAAACCATGGTTTCAGGGGAAGCTCCCCGAATCTTCGATACAGCAATAATGACCCCCGCCGCTACGAGGGAGAAGAAGAAGGCCATCAGGGTTGTCATGTAAGGATTGGAAATAGTCACGGCACCCACACTCGTGCTCGACATGGCCCCTGATCCGAGAATCATAACTGAAAAGGCGGCACCAAAGCCCGCCGCATGGGAGATGCCCAAGGTGAAGGGTGAGCCGAGAGGATTTCGGAGAATTGCCTGCATCGCCGCTCCTGCGACGGCCAATCCAGAACCAGCTACTATGGCCGCAAGTGCCTGTGGGAGTCGAATATTCCAGATAATGGTTTCAGACTGTTTTGAAATGGTCTTGCCGAGAAGGGTCAAAACCACATGCGACAGTGGAATGTTTGCTGCTCCCATCGATACGCTGACAACAAGGAGAAATGCCAGTAAGACAATGCTCCCTCCGATAAGGGCTGTTTTTCTTTTTATATACCTGGTGTATTCTAAGGGAACCTGACCGTCAGCGAAATGCATGGGTGTCCTCCTACTTCACCGGAATTCTCTTAAAGGCCAAGCCCTGAAACATCTTATCCATTTCCTTAAAAACGGGTTTCCCCACGAGAAAGGAATAGATCTCATCTGCCTTGGCTGCTGGGTCGATGTCCCGGAACCGATGGGGATAAAGAAGTTTTCCAATGAAATATGCATTCGCAAGGATGGAGCCGAAATTTTGTGCGTACCAGTTGTAAGGGAGAACCCCATAAACCTGCCCTTTTTGAACCGCCGTCAGAGCCCGATAGGCGGGATCCGTTTTCAACTCGAAGAGACCACCGGCTTTATCCCCCATCTGCAGTGTCGACAGGTCCAGAACGAGAATTTCCGGGTCCCATTGAACGATTTTTTCTTTGGCTATACTGCTTTGCCCGACGGTTTTCATTAACGGTTCATATGCTATATTTTTTACACCGACAAAAAGAAATGGCGGGTAATCAACTTCTGTGGACTGAAATCCATGAGGCCCTTTGAAGGCGATCCCGCCCACAAAACATGATTTTCGTTCAGAGTCCAAAATATCCTTGGTTCGGCCTCTCAACTCCTTTATATTGGATTCGAAAAAAGAAATGATATCCTCGGCTCGTTTTTCCTTATCCACGACCTTTCCTATAATGCGAAGCGCCCGATAAAGAGAATCGCACTGACTCGCCAGGTCGCCGTATTCCAGCACCACGACCGGAATGGAGGTCTTTTTCTGAAGTTTCTCAGGATCGTACCCCATGGTGCGGAACGTTTTAAAAATGACCTGGGGTGCTGGATTGAGTGCCATGATCAATTCGGGGTTATCATAACCTCGGAATTCACCAAACATCGGATAATTCTTAAACTGGGGATTAGCGAGCGCATAAGGCCTCGCATCGAATTTAGGACGACGCTTTTCCATATCGTCAACGGCAATGATCAGTTTTTGAGCCTGGAGGTAGGTTAAAAGGCGTAAACAACCCGCTCCGGAGCAAATGACATCTTCAACGCGATTCGGAAGCTTAAGTTCTTGTCCGGCCGCATCTATCACAACCCTTTCCGCAGAGAAGGAGGGGATCGGAAAAGCGAATGAAGCGAGAATAATTGTAACGAGAAGGTTTTGCATCACATCCCCGAAAAAAGAAAGCCACGAAGTCATCCTCCTTCATGGAAGCGGAATGCCTTCGTGGCCTTAAATAAGTTCTATTCTATTAACTTAATCTTTGGATTGATCCTTATATATCACGATTTCCCCAAATATGCAAATTCTGTTGAAAAGCGCCCACCAACAGGTAATTATTCCAGGTTCTTGTTAATGTCCGCATTCGCCCTGATGGGATCGGCAAGAATTATATACTGAAAGTTCCTGGAGCTTATCTTCGCTCAATAGGGAAAGGTTTTCTTTAACCGTCGAAGCCCCGGCTCCATACACCTTTATCCCCAAAGCGTTTAGTTTGGTCAATGCGCCTGCACCGATCCCCCCGACAATCATCGCATTCACAGCCTTCCCATCAAGGGCCATGATCGGATTGCATGCACCATGGACGTGATGGAGATCTTTGTTATTCACTGTCAAAACTTCTTTTCCCTCGGTATCGACGATGATAAAGGCCGGTGCCGAACCGAAGTGATCATAAACTTTGCTCTCTATTCCTTCGTTTGTCTGAACCGCAAAACCTACTTTCATGACTTTCTCCTTTCTAAGTTGATATTGGTCTCTATTCTTTTCTTCGTTATTGTTTTTGTTGAGTTCCACGGCAACACCTGCCTTGCCCCCTTCCAACTCCTTTGGCATATCCTCTCTCTTCCTCCGCTCTTCGAATGTTGCCACTCTTGCAGGATGGACAGTTCCCTGATCTACCCGTTCCGTAAGGTAGCTCCCAGGAGTGTTGGCAATCATAACACTTGAATTTTCTCATCCCGGCCATTTCAAACTCACCTCCTTCAATTTTCAGTGCTTTGCCTTGAACCAATGCCTCCGCTACCTTTTTATGCGCTGAGTCGATAATCCGACCAAACGTTTGACGCGAGACATTCATCTTTTTCGCTGCCAGCTCTTGGTATAAACTCTCAAGGTCGGCAAGCCTAATAGCCTCGAACTCGTCAACAGTCAAGATAACTTCTTCTAACATCGTGAGTGGAATACCTCTTGGTTTAAAATAGTTGCTCTCCGGCATGGAACCAACTCGCCTACAATTTCTCGGTCTCGCCATGCGAAAACTCCTTCCTCAATTAAGCTAATTATAAGCATATGCTCATAATTTGTCAAGGGGGTAAACTGCCCGCAAGTCGTTGAACGGAAAATCGGGGGGACCTTCTACACGAGTGGAGCGAACTTGTACACGAAATAAACGGTAACGGAAGGGGCAATGAAAAGGCCCTGCGGGGCTTCTCTCAAGACTTGAGCTTAAGAAGAAATAAACTGCGTCATCTGTCCTGCATAAATCACGATATATCGCATGGCAAACCCTCCGATGAGGACAGATGTTGTAATGATCCCCGAGATCCAGGGATTGTGCTCCCTCAATTCCACCTGCCAGATGTAGTGCGGGATCAATTCATACACCTCGAGGGCCATAGGAAGAAGTATCCCCACGCCTACCACGAGAACCCAAAAAAGAAGTGTGAACTCACCGCCCATGATCAGGTGAACAGCCTCTGCCGAACTTCTTGTGGAAACATAGAGCCCCAGAATGAACAGAAAAACGGCAATGACTGAAAAGACCATGAGGGTAAAGTCAATCGAATGGATCATGAATTTATTCGTATTGACCTGTTCTCGGCTCATCCCTCGGAATCCTTTAACAAAACAGCCCACAAAACAGATCGCCGCCGAACCCGTCATCATCGCTGAAATGAGGAATAACATGGGCAGCATCGGATTGTTCCAGAAAGGTCTTGCGGTCAGCGCCCCCAAAAGCACACCTGTATAGATTCCCACTCCGATGGAAATAGGGATCCCAAATCCTGCCACCAGTCCCCTTATTTTGGTCAAATTATCCCCTTGAAACCGGCTCAGGAATTTATTGAATTGAATGCTTGGAATGATCCTCAGATAATCAAATTTTTTCGGAAGCCAGAGATAGAAATGGGCCAGGCTGAAAAAAGAGAAAAAGAAAAGGAGCCAGGATCCGAGAGACATCACTGAATTGGGTTGAAAGGTGAGAAATAATTTCCAGAAAAGGTGCGGCCTTTCGAGATCATAGACGAGAGCGAGGATTCCGACGATCACCGGGAAGGGAGCAATATAGGCCCCAATCCTGGTGATATTTTCATACTTGTCTTTCCCGAGAAAATAGGCTGTCGCTGATATGATGAAAGCCCCGGCACTCAATCCAGCAGCGAATAGGTCTATGGCTACAATCCAATTCCAATGAATATGTATATTTCCTTCCATGCTTAACTCCTCGATTACCTACAAAGTAAATAACCCCGCAGCAGAGCTGCGAGGCATTAAAAATCAAAAACTAATTGTTCTTGGTGCTGATACTTGATGTATCGACGGATGACTTCAGAGGTTACCTTGTCTCCAACTGACCTGACGAAATATCCATCATTCCATAACTCACCACCCCAAAGCTGTTTCTCAACCTCCGGAAATTCCCTGAACACTACCTTCGCCGATATGCTTTTCATAATCTGCACAATTTCAGAAGGAGAATACCGAGGAGGCGCACCCAGAAAAAGATGAACATGATCCTCTTTTACCTCCATCGTATCTATCTCAAACTCATACCGCTCAGCTATCTCCTGGAATACCTCCTTAAGCCTCTTCGCCAACCACCCCTTCAAAATCAACTTTCGATACTTGGGAACCCAAACTATATGATACTTGAGATCATAGACAGCATGCCTAGTTCGTTTGATGGGGCTCATGCCCAACGTATATCATGTTTCATCGCCTTCGGCGAGCCTGTTTTCATCCACCCAGCAAGCTGGGTGGTATTCAACAGGCTTTTTTTATAAAAGGTTTCGTCTCGCGGTAACGATGCCGGTATCGTCCAACGGTTTGGTTCTTCGTCTTAAGAAATAACGTAACCCTTCCACTCTAAACCAAACGGGCCTCGTGGCCGTAACCGTAACCTTAAATCATTCAGGGTTCTGATCCGTCTCCGACGAATCTCCCTCAGCTTCAGCCACCTGCAACTTTGGGGACGAAGGAGGGATCTGCTTTCCCCATCGAGGCATCACGGTATAAGGCAGGACCGTTCTTTGAATAGGCCAGATCAATCGGTTCTTCCGGCCTCTTCAGTCCGGTAGCCAATTGCCAAAGCTTTTCCTGATTTCCAAACCCCGGAGGTTTTTCCTTCTTTCCACAGCCTCCTAAAAGGAAAAGGCCTCCGAGGGCCAGGGCAGAGAACAATCCCTCAATGAATCTTCTTCTTTCCATTATCTTCCTTCCAGCCTTTCTCTCTCCCGATTGAGAAAGAGAGCAAGGACTTCCGAGGCACTGACATAAAATGGATTCGGATCACTCCGGTTAAGTTCTTCTTTCAGGAGAGGAATCCAGTTCAGATGATCCTCGATAAACATTTTGATCTCGATATCCGTTGCCCATCGGTAGAGATATGACAAGAATTCCAGTTCCATCGCAATGTGATCGGGACAGCCCTTAAATTCTTCAGAAGCTTCGAGGCCACAGCGATGGTAAACTTCCAAAAGATGTAAAGCAGAATCGCCCATGAGAAGCCCTCTTTGTGAAGCAAAGGGGAGCGGACAGTGAGGGTCCGCTGTCCAGGGTTTGTAGAAAGATTCGGCGAGAGAGATGGAGTCTCGGCTTAAACCAGAAAAGAGGCGGTCATATTCGTCTCTTAAATTCTCAAGGAGATTCTCAGAGCCTTCTTCTTCGAGAAATCCCTTCAAGATGTCCTTTTCCCCTCCCTGGGATTCAAAATATTTCTCGAAGAAAGAGCGGAGCGTTCTTTGACGGATCTGTTTTACCAACTCCAGGTCCGGAGGATAAAAGAGAGAAGCCAACAAATCGCAGAAACGTTGCTTTTCTTCTTCTGTCATCAATTGCATAAATTCGACCTTTGGCTCTATTCCCCCCACCCCTCCCTCCCCCTCAAGGGGGGAGGGTAAGGGTGGGGGCGTCATCTCATGCCTTCTTATAATAGATCCTCGGCTTCGTATTTAACTCAGCCTTGAATTGCTTCAACTTGTTTTTGATGATGTACTGAGAGATCTCGCTGTTGGGGTCATCGAGGTCACCGAACATCCTCACCCCTGTCATACAGGTGGTCACACAGGCCGGCTTCTCACCCTTCTCGACGAACTCGATGCAAAACCGACATTTTTCGATATAACCCTCTTTTTTGATAATCCTGACATTATAAGGACAGGCGGCGATGCAATATTTGCAACCGATGCACTTATCCTTATCCACCAGAACCACTCCGTCTTTTCTCTTATGCGAAGCCCTCGTCGGACAGACCTTCACGCAAGGAGCGTTATCGCAGTGTTGACACTGAACAGGCAGGAATTCCCGGTTGTAATTCGGAAAGGTCCCGTACTCCCGCTCTTCGAGATGGTTATACGCTTCCTTTTCTGCAAGGTTATTCTGGTTCTGGCACGCCACCCGACAGGCATGACAACCTACGCACTTTGTCTCATCGATGGCCATTCCGTATCGAGGCATGAATCACCAAATTTTGGATTGTCGATTGTTGATTGTTGATTTAAAACTCCGAACTCTTAACTCTGAACTTCTGATGCCTTGCTCACTTGAACTACGACTTCTGATGACATCGCATGTCCTACCGTTGGATCGAACAGGGTCGGAAGAAAATCGTTATAGGACAATCCCACATCAAAGGCTGTTTCCAAATGCTTTGAGAAGACTCCGTACCCGCTGGGCAACCAGACACAAGAGGGGTGAAGTCCTTCTGTCAGGCGGACTCGAATCCTGCCTTCTCCAACCATTGATTTGACCTGAACCCAATCCCCGTCTTTCAAGCCCAAACGTTTTCCCCTCTCCTTGTTCATCCACAGCCGGATCAAATCGTAGCGGCGGCTGATGGCCATGAGATACGGTTGATTGGCTGTCATGGAATGGGTATGAATCGCCTGCTTCCCATGGAGCAACCGGAAAGAGTGCAGGTCCTTGGGATCCGGCGAGACCAAGGGCTCTTCCCAGCGAGGAATCGGAGGAAAGCCCAGTTTCTCCAGAGTGCTCGAACGAATCTCCACCTTTCCCGAAGGGGTCTCCAGCTTGCTGAAACCTTCTTTCCACTTCTCTCCAACAAAAAGAATTCCCCTTTGCTTCAGCTCTTCAAGCGTCACCCCGAATGGTTTTAGCCTTAGACGATTTGCTTCGTCCATATCGAAATTAAAATATTTTCCAGCCCCAAGATGTTTTCCCAACTCAATAATGATCTGAGTTCCCGGCCGTGTGTCGAAGAGAGGGCTTACAACCCTTTGCTGGATACTCACCTGAGCCCTCTTACCGCTATGTTTCGTGTCCACAGCTTCATCACGTTCCAGATAAAAAGATTCAGGCAGAACATAATGCGCGATCGACGCCGTCTCGGAGAGAACGGTGTCAATGACGACCAAGAGATCAAGCTTTTTATAGCCCGCAATCACTCGTTTAGGATTCGGATTGGTCCGAAGTGGATTGTTGTGATAGACAAATCCAGCTTTCAATTCCCCCCGAAGGGCCATCTCAGGAATCGCATGGGTAATCCCGTCTCCATAGCTCCCCAGAGGGTATCTTCCCGGTACTCCGGTTCCATCTGCCTTTCCAATTTTTGGAAGTTCAGGGGCAGGATGTTTGGGTTGAAGCTCACCCAGCTGGGCAGCTTTAGCAAAGTAGATTCCACCTTCCCGGTTGATATTCCCCAAAAGGCTGTTGGCGATAGCCAGGACGCGGGCAGTTTGAAAACTGTTGAGGTATTGTGAGCCGAAAGCCGCGTGGTATCCACGATGAAGAAGAACTTTCGGTTTCAGGGAAGCGATCTCCCGGGTGATCCTGAAAATTGTCTTCGCGGGTATTTCGCACACCTTCTCGGCCCACTCCGGAGGATAATTGACGATCTCATCTTCCAGCTGTTCGAACCCCACTGTTTTCTCTTTGACGAATCCTTTATCGTACAATTCCTCCCTCACCATCACATTAATCATTCCGAGAAGGAAGGCTAAATCCGTTCCGGGTTTGATGGGAAGCCACTCATCCGCTAAAATAGCCGTCTCGCTGTGCCTGGGGTCGATGACCACAACCTTTGTGCCTTTCCCCTTTGCCTCGGCGATCTTCTTCACCTCACCCAGGTCGATCCCGCCCGCAGGATTACGGCCCACGATGAGAATATACCGGGAATTTGAAAGATCGTTCGAAGGAAGTTCTCCCACGGTCGTTACCCAACCCGCATTTCTTGCTGTGTAGCAGGTTGAACCATGAGTGAAGTAGTGGGGGCTTCCGAGGGCATGCATCAACCTCAACGCATACATGTGGTTCGATTGAGGCAGAAGATGCTCTGCGGACCGGCATCCATCAAAATCAGGTTGATCTTCTGTGCAATCTCCTTATAAGCCTGCTCCCAGGAGATGGATTCGAAATGATCTCCCACCCTCTTGAGGGGACCCTTCAGTCGATGAGGATTGTATAAATCATGAACATACCCGTGTCCTTTGGGGCAAATGACTCCGAGGTTGCCGTTGGCCTCAGGATTCCCTTCGATCTTCCACAGCCTTCCGTTCTTTACGAAAGCGAATATGCCGCAGCGATTACCGCAGCCGTTGCAGAAGGTTGGGATACGGGTCACCGGTGATTCAGCACTTGCGCGAGCCCAATTCTTGAAGTCGAGGATTTCATGGCTCAACGAAAGCGCACCAACGGTCGCTCCTGTTGCCTTGAGAAATCCCCGCCTCGTTAGCTTGAATTGATTAATATCCATAAATGCTGGTCTCTTAAAAAGTCTGAAAACACTACTATGTGCCATTCCTGCGCAAGCAGGAATCCACTCTTTTTAGGTTCCTGGAATTAACTGGATTCCCGTTTTCACGGGAATGACAACTTCTTTCAAATTTATCATTATTACATTCTTCTTAATCCCCCGGCCCCTCCCTTTAATAAGGAGGAGGCGGGGGATTAAGGTACTACCTCTCCACAGGATAGCCAGCCTTGATCCAATCCTCGAACTGGGCATCCATCAACACGACGTTCTTGTAACCCAGATCGTTCAGACTCCTGGTTGCAAAAGCGGAACGGCCGGTTGTTTTACAGTAGACATAGATCTTCGAGTTGTGATCCGGAATTTTATTCCAGATGTTAAACTCCAGCGTCCCTCTGGAAACATTGATCGCTCCAGGAAGGTGCCCTGCCGCAAATTCATTTGGATCTCTGACGTCGAGGAAAACGGCTTTCTCCTTCTTATCAATCGCTGCCTTCACATCCGCCGCAGAGACCGTCTTAATCGATGCCTTCGCCTTGGCGATCATCTCTTTGACGACCGGGGGAGGGCCAGCGGGTTTCTGTTCCTGTGCAAACGTCAGACTGGCCATTGAAAGAGCGAAGGTAAACGCCAACATCCAAACAAACAATCTCTTTTTCATCATTTCTCACCTCCTTTCTCTACGCAAAGCGCCAAACGCATAGCGCAAGGCGTTCTTAATACGGCTTTATTCCACATTCGGCGATCCGCATTCTGAAATACAGATGGCTTCTTCGAGTTGTTTCAAGTCAAAAGGCTTTACCAGGTAACCCCGAACCCCTGCCTTCAGGGCCTCCTGCCTCAATCTCTCGTCGCTCTGAACGGTCATCAGAATCGAAACGATGTTCGGATTCTGACCTATCCATTCCTTTAACATCTCTAAACCGTTTCCGTCGGGAAGACGATCTCCGCACAGCACCACATCAAACGGAATGGTTTGGAAAAGGGAGATTCCATCCTTCTTTGAGCCCACAAGAAAGACTTCAGAATTTTTGTAACGTTCCATGAAATAGGAGAGGGACTGCCGGACAGTCTTATCTTTTTCGATGATCAAAACTTTCATAGGCACTGTTGAATAAGAGCAAGGTTAATGCCAAAAGGGGTGTGAGATGGGAGATCTGAGAAGGACGTCCAAACCCATACCTAAATTTATTATTGAAATCAAAGGGCTGCGGATTATCAAAAAAAGTTTAAGCCCCGTTCAGACTCTTTTTTACAGAATGACTTGAATGAAAAAAATTTTGGAAAAAGTAGGAAAACAAACAATGGCAAGCCAACTGCTACGATAAGATGTAAGATTGATTAAAGAAATCCAAATCTGTCTGATTTCAAATAGTCTGTTCCTTTTCAGACAGACTTGGTATTCAGCAGAAACATTACGGTTTCAAAATGGAGGAGAAAAATCCCACGTATATTATTGAGTTTCGCAAAAGTAATGAAACTTGTTTTTGGGGCGTTGGTCTGGGGTAGGGGAGGCTTGAGCCTCCCGAAATCAGGGCGACTGAAGTCGCCGCTACCCTTGCGGGGATGGTAAAGTGTTTCCTTATTTATGCGAAGCTCAATAGATTAATTGCACACTGCAAGGTGCAAGAATTCGTCCACCGAATCGGGAAGGATAGGATCCCATTCAAATGGTTCGTAGGACTCTTTTTTTATAACATTCCCTTCACGTGAATGAAAAACCAATTCGAGTATCCGACTCTTCTTCTTTACACAATCTATCTCTCTTAAAGTAATCGCCTCACTCGCCTCCGCATATTCTTTTCCCAATTTTACTACTAAGTTCACTACGCCTTTATCGCTAAGAATCAATTTTTGCCATACCCTGGTAGAATGCTTAGAGGAATAATTGATATTTTCGGCCTCATAGTGATAGGACCCAAATTCGCTATTGGCATAAAACCTCCATTCCGCCACCGACACTTCCACGAACACAAGAATGAAGAGCCCCAAAATTACAGAAATAATTTTCATCGGAGAAAATTTCAAAGCTTCCACCCTTTGGGCGGCTTCTTATTTGATCCCGTACTTTCCCATGCGATAGAGGAGGGCTGATCTGGATATGCCGAGTAGCTTGGCGGCCTGAATCTTATTCCCCTTTTTCATCCTCAACGCCTCAAGGATATATTCCTTCTCGACCTCTTCCAAGACGACACCCTGGGATGGGATGGAAGGTTTGAACTCAAATTCTTCCTTCTCTCTTCCTCCATTCCCGAGAAAGGAGAGATGTTTACCGAGAATGGTATCCCCCTTCTCCAAAAGAATAATTCGTTCCACGGCATTTCTAAGCTCACGGATATTCCCGGGCCAGGGATAGGAAAGAATCTTTTCCTCCGCGTCTCTTGAGATCTGAACAAATCCCTTTTTGAATTGCTCGTTATATCGATCGATAAAGAAACGAAAGAGCGGAAGGATGTCCTCTTTACGTTCCCGAAGGGGCGGAATTTGTAATCTTACGACGTTGAGTCTGAAATAGAGATCGTCGCGAAAATTTCCTTTCTTGATTTCGGACTCCAAATCTTTGTTCGTTGCTGCAATAATCCGAACATCTGCTTTCTTCTTATCAACGCCTCCCACTTTAAAGTATTCCTTCTCTTCGAGAACTCTCAAGACCTTGACCTGCGCCGATGGGGAGAGCTCTCCCACCTCATCGAGAAAGAGGGTCCCCTTTTCCGCGGCCTCTACCTTCCCCATCTTTCCCTTTTCCAGTGCACCGGTGAAGGCACCCTTTTCATATCCGAAGAGTTCGCTCTCAAAGAGATCTTTGGGGATGGCGCCGCAGTTGATGGGGATGAACGGAAAAGAAGAGCGGGGGCTCAAAAAATGAATATATTCGGCCAGGAGTTCTTTCCCTGTGCCTGTCTCACCCTCGATCAGGACCGTGGTCTCCGAACCCTGGGCAACCTTTTCGGCCAATTCCAGGACCTCCTTCATCTTATGGCTGACCCCGACGATTCCTCCGGAGCGGAACTTTTCCTGGTATTGGGCCCGCAGCCATTCCACTTCCTTTCTCAGGCGAACTCGTTCAAGCCCCTTCTTGATCAGGTCTTCAACCTGTTCCAGATCAAAGGGTTTGATCAGAAAATCAAAAGCTCCCATCTTCATCGAGTTGACGGCCATCTCGATCGATCCTTGAGCGGTCATGATGATAATCGGGATGTTGGAATCTTCCTCTTTGATCCTGCGGAGCACTTCATCTCCGTTAATCCCAGGGAGCCAGTGATCCAAGAGGATGAGATCGGGATTCTCTTTATGAAAGAGGTCCAGACCCTCCTCTCCGGTCCGGGCAGTCAGAACCTTATAGCCGGATGTTTTCAAAGCAGCCTCAAGAGAGTCGCGCAGGATGGGTTCATCATCCACGACTAAGATCTTAAAGAGCATGACCTCCCCCTATAAAAACTTCGCAAAGCGCATAGAGCATAGCGCATAGCGAGTTTATCAAGATAGATTTGAAAATTTCTTCCCCGGGAAATGGATCGTGAAGGTGGAACCTTTTCCCGCTTCACTCACGACATCAATGGCGGCTCCGTGGCTCTCCAAAATCTTAAGGCTGATGGAGAGACCCAGACCCGTGCCCTCGGATTTTGTCGTAAAAAAGGGATCGAAAATCTTTTTCAGATGAGACTTCGCAATTCCAACCCCTGTATCTTTCACCTCAATCCCACCCCCCCCTTCGTTTTCCGGGAAAGTCCGAATGGTCAACGTCCCTCCCTTTTCCATAGCCTGGATGGCGTTCAGAATAAGGTTGATCAAGACCTGCTGGATCTGATGGATGTCAATCCGCAACCTGGGCAACCCCTGTCCTCCCTCAAAAACAGAGGTGATATTGCCCTTCTTTAATTTCGTCTGCAGAATGGCCAAACTCTCCTCCACGACCCCGTTGATCTCTTCCTCTTCAAAATGGGAGGCTTTCGGTTTGGCAAAATGAAGCATGTCGTCCACAATCTTCTGTATCTTTTCAATTCCCTCCTGGGTGCTGCTCAGAAGTTTTTTCTCCATTTCAGGAAGGTCTTTTTTTCTTGAAAGGATCTGGGTATTGATCTTAATCCCTGCAAGAGGATTTCTAAGCTCATGGGCCACACCCGCTGTCAACTCTCCCAGGGAAGACAATCTTTCAGCCAGGATCAACCTTTCTTCCGCCTTCTTCAGATGGGTAATATCTTTACAGATTCTGGAAGCACCGACGATCTTTCCCTCTGCATCCTTGAGTGGCGAGATGGTCATGCTGATAAGGATTTCCCGGCCCTCCTTGGTCTGTCTTTTCACCTCGACGTTGGGAACGACTTTCCCCTCCCTCACCTGGGTCATCCATTTTCCCATCAACTTCTCTTCTTCCGCTCTCGACCGTTCATCCCTGGGGTAAAGAAATTCGGAGAGCTTCTTTCCCGATACCTCCTTTTTCTTATATCCATAGATGTTTTCAGCTCCCTCATTCCAATAGACGACCTTTCCTTCCAGATCGACGACAGAAATGGCATCTCCTGCCTTCTCGACAATGGATTCAAGAAAATTTTTCGTTTCAATCAACTCTCTCTGAAGCCTCACCTTCTCCAGCATCAAACCATGGCCTTCAATGGCTCGGTTGACAACAAACGGGAAGGCCTTCGCACACTCTGCCGATCGGTTAATATAATCGAAGACCCCTTCCTTCATTGCCTCGATCGCCAACCGGGGATCTCCCTTGGCTGTCACAAAAATGGTGGGGATGCCGATGCCCAACTCGTTAAAATGCCGGAGCCAATTCAGCCCCTCTCCATCAGGAAGGGAATGGTCTAAGAGAAGGATGTCGAATCTTTCTTTCTGGAGTTTCTCCAAACACCCTTTCCCAGAAGGGACCTTCTCGATGTGATAAAGAGTGCCCGAGGCCTTCAAAGAATCTTCGAGCATCTTTAGAAAACCGGAATCTTCTTCCGCGACTAAAACCCGTATTTTCTTATCCAAATGACCCCCTCAGCTTAAAGTTTGACGATTTCGCCCCATTTTTAAAAATACCTCATTTTCTTATTGTTGACAATCTTCCGTAAATCTTTTTAAGATGGGCTATGCGCTTTTGGGTCGCCTTATTCATCCTCTTTTTCTCAATCCCCTCTTTTGCAGAAACCGTGAAGGAATCTTCCCTTCAGATCTGGAAGGTGGGAGACCGCCGATGGACGGTTGATGAGGAGCATCGATTTGGACGATGGGTGGAGAAGAATATCACGGAGGATTTTTTTATTCGTCATAAAATCCCCGTCGACTGCGCCGATGTCCCTTATGCAGTGCGATGGATCTACGCACGGATCGCGCACCTCCCCGCTGCCGCGACAACCAGGGATGGTCTATTAATCGGCCACTGGTCCACGCAATGGGGAAAGCTGCCGACCCATCCCGAGTGGCATAAGGATGCCCGGTTTCGCAAAGCCCTGCTTCACATGCTCACGGAGACGACCACTCGAACCATTCCTCTTGACACCTACCCCGTCCGAATTGACACGGAGTCCATCACCCCTGGAACGGTTTTTTTTATTACGGAGTCTCATTCCGGGATCATCGGCCGCATCGTTTTGGATGGAAGCACCGTTCATCCCCTTCAGACCTGGGAAGCAACGTCTCCCGTAAAGCTTCAGAAGATGAGTGAGAGGGATTTTCTGACCCCGAGGCCGGAATCCACCATTTACTCCGGCCTGGTAAAGTTCCGCTGGCCGGTATTTGAAAACGGGCACTGGAAATATCTTCCTGTCGGAGGGCACCCGTTCTATTCCCTGGAGCAGTACCCGGCAAGTTTCTCGGAGGGCCATGCTGATTTCGTCGAAGCCGTGGCAAAAAGGATCGACCCAACGGATTATGATCCCTGGGAGAAGATGGAAAAGGTCCTGGACAATACCGTTCAGTACGTCAGGGAGAGAGTTCCGATTGTCCTGGCAGGATACCAGCGGTGTCAAAGGGGAGGCTGCCCGGAAGGTTCGGACCTATGGGAGGTCCATAGCACACCGAACCGTGACGGGAAGATCATCCTGCTCATGGATCATCTCCATCATCTCATCGAGTCGACCGATCCCCACCAGAACGCGGTAACGGAGATGATGAAGGAGATTTCGATTCCCATCCAACAAGGTCAGTCGGTCACCTTTTTCCATCTCTATCAAAACTACCCCTGGCTCTCCCCCCATCCGGATGATTCCATTGAAGCCCGGTGGGGATTGAGGAAATGCGAGATGATTCTTTCCCAAATCCGGAGCGCGGAGAGGTCCGTTGCCTTCATTGAGAATACCTATCGAGAAAAGGACCCGAAATATGCTGATTACTCCGTCCGCCAGCAACAGGAGGTCACTCGAAGACTCCTTGAAGAATGGGATAAGTCCCCGTGCAGATTCTCATCGATCCCCTCTTCAAAGAATAGGGTTGAGATGCACAGGAATGGGGAGGGGGGGAGATAGGGCGATTCTGCACCTCAAACGGTCAGTCCCAATCTTCCCTCCCTTCACGGACAGATTAAGGGAGAGAAGATTGGGTTTACGGAGGAGGAAACGAGATCAATAATCTTGTGCGAAGCGTGTCGCGTGAAATGGGTGAAACGTGCCGTCACAAGGAGATTAAAACGGAGGAAAGCAGGCAGACCTTACCCTTCTGCTTTACTATTTTACCTCCGCACGATAGTCTTCCATCTGTTTCGTCATCGAATCAGACCGTATGTAAAATATTCCCATTTTAGAAAATTCGCTATATCGCAGCGCCATGACCGAATTCTTGCCGAGCCATAAATACTCCTCCCTGTTGCTGAACGATTTTGCCCCCTCACCAAATTCGTGGAAGACGGCCTCTCTCAGGGCATTCCAATCGGTCACCCCTTTCGTCATAACCATCCCGACATAAAATTTTCCTTTCCAAAAACCATATTCAAAGGGCAGCGCCTTTCCATTTCCCAGCTTGAATGCATCCCCTTCCTTCAAATAAAATTCTATCCCTCCATAGCTCCGATCTGTTCGAGTGTGTTTCATCCCCTGGAGAGCGGATAACGCCGTTTCCCATTTGATACCGTTGAACCCTTTTGGCTCTGAACCAGGGTTGAAATGAACGGGTTTCGAATTTTCGTTGGGCAAATAGACGAGAGCATCCGTTTTCCGGAGGGAAAAATTGTTCACACCTTCGCGGCTGCAGCCCAGGGCGATCACAAGACAGACAAAAATCAAAATGCCAATGAACTTCTTCATACGAACCTCCTTTCGTTCGATGGACAATTTTTGCTCACGATGGCTCGTAAAATATTTTTGGAAGGCAAGTTTAAGTATCCAAAAAAAATGCCATGTCGCCATTTGGATTTCTATTTGCTTTTGAAGTCGAATGGCATTAGGTTACCTCAAATCGAATAAAATAGCAGAAGATCGTTTTCCCGAGAGAGAAAATTGGGCGAACATTTTTGTTTTAACCCTGACAGAATTGTCATGGCAGAATCGACCTTTTTCTTCCGACTCCGATCCAAATTTCTCCGCAAACTCTTTTTCGATTGGGGACAATATGCTATGCTACTTTCCGGGAGAAGAAGATGAAGAAAATTTCGATCCCTTCGGGGCTCTGGCACGAGAACAAAGAATGGGATGTAACCTTCCCGGACCGGTGGGAGGTAGACAACCTGAATCCCCCCGGGTTTGATAAGCCCAGGCTCACCCCTGAACAGATCAGAGAAAAAATGGACCACCCTATCGAAGGACCTCGTCTCGAAGAAACGGCCAAGGGGAAAAAGCAGGCCGTCATTGTCTTCGATGACATGACCCGGCCGACGCCGGTCAAGGAAATCGCTCCTTATATTGTAGATACCCACGGGCAAGCCCGTGGCACTTTAAAATAAGTCAAGCTTCGCTTGACCTTCATCCTGGCGTCCTTGCCATCGGACGTATTTGAGGATTTGATCCTCATCAACTCCAACGGTCGAC
>Ga0315282_10003783_pt1 | contig 26926 bp, 23 predicted proteins | sample YL17G07_20_MG_FD_203693 | JGI IMG/M metagenome (GOLD analysis project Ga0315282, IMG submission 203693) | Sediment microbial communities from Yellowstone Lake, YNP, Wyoming, USA - YL17G07_20 | ecosystem: Environmental > Aquatic > Freshwater > Lake > Sediment | place: USA: Wyoming | collected...
TGCGGGTAAGTTGCCCACCGCTTAAATTCCCTTGTTTTTACGGAATAGATTTTCCTACTAAAAAAGAACTCATCGCCTCAAAACACGATATTACCTGGATCCGCAATTTTATTGGTGTAGATAGTTTAGAATATTTAAGCCTTGAAGGGATGCTGAAGTCTATGCCTTTGCCTCAAGAAAATTTCTGCACCGCCTGCTTTACAGGAAAATATCCCGTCTCGCCTTCATCTAAATTATCTAAACAGGTCTTAGAAAAATAAGGACAATTTACTTCGGCTAGAGAAACAGTCCTGCACGAGGTTGACTTACTTTAAAATACGATTATAATAATTATGTTATGGAGCAGGACCTAAATTTAAAATCCAAACGTTATTCGAACACAAAATACATATTGGCAACTGTCGATACTTTATATTTTCTGCTTCTGCTGATTTTATTTCAGGGTTCGGGGCTATCTTCAACTTTAGCCAAGTCAATAAGTAAATTGGTTAGCCCATATTATTTAGTCATTGCCATCTATTTATTTGTGGTATTCGTAGCTTATTATATCTTAGACTTCCCTTTCAATTTATACCGCTCTTTTATCCTCGAACACAAATTTAATCTTTGCAATCAGAAGATTAAAGACTGGCTTATCGACCAATTAAAGGGCATGGCTATTTCCTTTATAATTTTTATTATTTTAGCGGAAACCTTTTATTATATTTTGAATAGATTTCCATCTACGTGGTGGTTAATCGTATCGCTATTTTGGATATTCTTTAGCGTTATACTGGCTCGCTTGACACCCGTCTTGATCATCCCTTTATTTTTTAAGTATAGAGCGCTTTCGGATAGCGCCTTAAGAGAGAGGATTTTTAAGCTGGCAGAGCGGATGAAGGTCAGGATTCTAGACGTCTTTGAGATAGACTTCAGCAAAAAAACACTCAAGGCCAACGCCGCATTTGTAGGGATTGGCCGGACAAAACGGGTTATCCTTGCCGATACCTTAAAGGATAAATATACCGAAGATGAAATTGAGGTGATTTTAGCGCATGAATTTGCCCACTACCGCTTAAAACACCTTTTAAAACTATTATTAATCAACTCCCTCGGGATAATTCTCTCTTTTTATACCATCTTTAAGACCGGCGGTTACATTCTGGGAATATTTGGCATCGCCTCAATAAAAACGATAGCGGCACTGCCCGTAGTTTTACTATATCTTTTTTTATTCAGCATATGTCTGACACCGTTAGAGAATTATCTATCGCGAAGATTTGAGGGGAACGCCGATATCTTGGCCTTGGAATTTACCGGGCTGCGGGGTAGTTTTATATCGATGATGGATAAACTCGCCAACCAGAATCTCGCCGATAGAAGGCCCTCCCGTTTGATTAAGATATTCTTTTTTGACCATCCGCCTATTGATGAGCGGATAGCTATAGCGAGAGCGAGGGACATCCTTTGACCTAATCGGGAGGGTGTCCCTACGGGATTGGCTTTACAAAATGTAAGTCATGTATTATAATAAATTCAATAATTAAGCATACCAGAGATGAAAAAAATCGGCTTTGATAATGAAAAATACCTCAAAGAGCAAACTGCCGCGATTCTAGATAGAGTAAAAAAATTCGACAATAAACTTTATCTGGAATTCGGGGGCAAACTTTGTTTTGATTATCACGCCACACGGGTCCTACCGGGTTACGACCCCAATGTCAAGATAAGGTTGCTGCAGTCATTGAAGGATAAGATAGATATCGTACTCTGTATTTATGCGGGCGACATAGAAAAGGGCAGGGTGCGGGGCGACTTCGGCATTACCTATGATGCCGCAACTTTAAAGTTAATCGATGATTTAAGGAAATGGCGTCTGGATATATTATCGGTTGTGATTACGCGTTTCACCAATCAGCCGTTAGCGGTCATCTTTAAAAATAAATTGGAGCGCCGCAACGTTAAAGTTTACCTCCATTATCCCATTAAAGAATACCCCACAAATATAGACTTAGTGGTAAGTGAGGAAGGCTTCGGTAAAAACGAATATATAGAGACAAAAAAACCTATTGTGGTAGTTACCGGCCCGGGGCCGGGAAGCGGTAAACTGGCTACCTGTTTTTCACAATTATATCACGAGCATAAACGGGGGGTAAACGCCGGTTACGCAAAATTCGAGACATTTCCCATCTGGAATCTTCCTTTAAAACACGCCGTCAATGTTGCCTATGAGGCAGCTACCGCAGATATAGAGGATTTCAATCTAATCGACCCGTTTCATCTGAGTATTTATAACCAGACCGCCGTCAATTATAACCGCGATGTAGAAAGCTTCCCGATATTAAAATTAATATTGAGTAAGATACTAGAAAAGAACGCCAATGCCCCCCTGTATAATTCTCCCACGGATATGGGGGTTAACCGCGCGGGATTCGGCATAGTGGATGATGAGGTTGTTCAGGAGGCGGGGAAACAGGAGTTAATCCGCAGGTACTTTAGGTATAATGCTGAATATGTATTGGGGATAGAAAAGAAGGAAACCGTAGACAGGGCAATGGCCTTGATGGAAGAGTTGGGTGTGGCAATTACTGACCGGCCGGTAGTAGCAGTGGCCAGAGCCGCTGCCGAGGAAGCAGAGGCAAAGGGTAAGGGCAATGTCGGTATATATTGCGGGGCGGCAGTTCAATTACCCAACAGCCAGATTATCACCGGTAAAAATTCAAAACTTATGCATGCTTCTTCAAGCCTGGTATTAAATGCCATAAAAGTTCTTGCTAAAATTCCCGATGAGATTTTGTTATTATCACCTAATATAATAGAACAAATATCAAAATTAAAAGAAGGGATTTTAGGCGGAGAATCGGAAAGTTTAGATTTAGAAGAGGCCTTGATTGCTCTTTCGATAAGCGCTGCCACGAATCATACCGCCGAATTGGCGATGAAAAAACTCTCGGAATTAAAGGGATGCGAAGTGCATATGACCCATATTCCCAGCCCCGGAGACGAGGTCGGCCTTAAAAGATTAGGCGTAAATCTTACCACCGACGGAAAATTTTCCTCCCGTAATCTTTTCGTTACCTGAAGTTTCCCCACAATCCAATATTATGCGCTTAAATTTTTGAATATACCAATCGCCACTTTTACAATTTCGGGATCGAATTGAATACCGGAGAGTTTGCGGATTTGCTGACAGGCTTGTTGAGGCGTATAGGGTTTTCGGTAAGGGCGGTTTGAGGTCATCGCATCAAAGGCATCACACACCGTTAATATCCTGGCACCTATAATAGCCTCTTTTGCTTTTAAGCCCAGGGGATAGCCGCTTCCGTTGAAATATTCATGATGACCGGCAGCGATGGGCGCAATTTCTCTTAGGGTAGGAATCATATCCAACATCTTGTGGGTGACTCCTGGATGTTGCTTGATACGCATAAATTCATCTTTTGTGAGTTTTGTAGGCTTATCAAGGATTTTTCGTGATACGGTTAGTTTTCCAATATCGTGGATTAACCCTGCCCACCTAATGCGCGTTACTTCATCGTGTTCTAATTTCATAGCCAAGGCAATTGCCATGGCATAACGTGCTACTCTTGTAGAGTGTCCGGCGGTAAAGGGGTGCTTCATATCAATAATCTGCGCAATAACCTCTAAGGTTCTTCCGATAGTGTCAATCCCTTTGGCCATATGGATTTGACCCACATCCTCTTTTATTTCATAAAAGACCTTGGGAATATTACCCTCATTTAAGATAGTATAAAAAAATCTTTGTTTCTTAAGGGTGTTTATGGCTAATGTAGAAATATTTTTAGAAATTTCTTTATTGGCCGATTCCATTATTCTTATCCTTATCGCCTTTAATTTCTTATAGCGCTTATATCGCATGGCGATATCTATAGAATCCGCTGCTCTTATCAACTGTGAGCCCAAAGGAATATATTTGTTTATTTTTCCTCGCGGATATCCTAAGCCATTAAACCATTCATGGTGGTCAAGAATTAATTTTGCGCTCGGGTTCATCCTCGGTATTATAGATACGAGTTGTCCGCCAATAATCGGATGTGAAAGGAGGGCATTGCGGTTGTTTTTATTCTCCTGTTTTAAAAAATGTATTATATGTCTTACCAGACCTATCCCTCCCACATCGTGAAGCAGCGCGGCATAAAAAATCTCTTTTCTTTTTTTTGGCCCCACCTTAGAAGAAAATTTAGCAGCAAGAATCGCTACTCGCCAGGCATGGTAGAACTCTTCCTTTCCCTCTACGTCAATAATAAAGGAAAGGGCGGTGATTAATTCGTCAATTGTTTGGGTGGGATTTGTCTTCACCCTGTTAGACCTCCAAATTATCCCCGTTAGATGGTAAGGTTCTAACGGGGTTCATATCTTTCTAGTTCTTCTAATATAACGTGCGCTGCTCTGTTCGTTGCTTGTTTTTCTCCCAGGTGTGTCTTGATATCAAGCAAAAGTCTTTTTATATTATCTAACTTTTGCGGATTAGTCAAGGTTTCTTTAACATAATGAGCGATCATTTTTGGCCGTGCATGATATTGTATAAACTCCGGAACAATACATTGTTTAGCGATAATATTTACCATTCCGATGAAAGGAACTTTAATTATCATTCTTAAACAAAGCCAGCTTAAAAAGGAGACTTTATATATAATTACCATGGGTATTCCCAGTATCGCCGTCTCTAATGTTGCTGTGCCGGAGGTAACCACCGCAAAATCCGAAGCTGCCAGGCCGTCATAGGTCATATTATGCAATGTATAGACGGGCAGCCGATAGCCGGCTAACAAATGATTAAATAATTCTTCTTTTACCGTAGAAGATCTTAAGATTAAAAATTTTACGCCGGGTAATTCGCGGTAGAGCAGGGTAGCGGTATCCAGCATAATCGGAAGCATATTTTTTACTTCCTTTTCTCGGGAGCCGGGCAAGAGTGCGATAGTAAATTGGGAATCCGGAATATTGAATTTACGCAACAATTCTTCTTTGTTGGTTGTTGTTTTAACGTGCTCGATTAGGGGATGGCCGACGAAGGAAACCGGTATACCGCGAATTTTATAGAGGTCCTCTTCAAATTTAAAAAAGACAATCATTCTTCTAACCAGCTTCTTTATGGTTTTTATTCTCCCCCCACCCCAAGCCCAGACCTGAGGGCTGATATAATAAATGATGGGGATATTTCTTTTTTTAAGTTCTTCGGCTAATCTTAAATTAAACCCCGGATAGTCAACGAGTATGGCAAGGTCGGGTTTCCCTGCATCCACCTTTCTTAATAAATCATGGAAAATTTTTTTAAATTTATTAAGATTCCTTAAAACTTCAAATAGCCCTACCACCGCCAATTCCGTCATATTAAAAGATAAATCTACACCTTGCTCTTGCATTTTTTCCCCACCCAGCCCGAAGAATTTTATTTGGGGTTCAAGTTTTTTTATTTCGTTTATTAAGTCTGCGGCGTGCAGGTCTCCGGATGCTTCTCCGGCGACAATTAAAATATTCTTCGGCTTTGCCATATCTTTTTTTGAATCTGAAGAGCTACAGATAGCGCTACTCTGGCAACTCGGCCAGAGACGAGGGGTTCTTTATTAGAAGCAACACATTCCAGAAAGCTAGACAGCTCTTTTTTGAGGGGCTCCTCTCTTTCTATAGGCAAACTCTCCTTGGTAATAGAAGAACCCGCTTTTTTATAAATAAACGCTTCTTCATTACGGTAGTCCAGAGATATATAGGCATTTTCTAAAAAGATACGGATTTTACGCATCCATTCATCGGATACGCGGCTGGCGGTTAAGTTGCACACACAGCCGTTCTTAAAAGTTATTCTGGCATTAGCGATATCTTCCAGATTGGTTAGCACACAAACACCCACGGCCTCAATTTTTTTAATCGGGGAATTTACCAGGCCCAATACAATATCTATATCGTGTATCATCAGGTCTAACACCACACCGACATCCAGTGAACGGTTAGGAAAAGGGCTAAGCCTGTGGCATTCGATGAATCGGGGATTTTTAATGAGTTTAGCCGTGGCGGCAAAGGCAGAATTAAACCTTTCGATATGGCCGACCTGAAGGGCTAAGTTATTCTTCTTTGCCAATCGGATAAGAACATCTGCTTCTTTTAAGGTGGGGGTAAAAGGTTTTTCCACCAGCGTATGGATGCGATTTATCAGAAAGTCTCTGGCAACGGCAAAATGCAGTTTTGTGGGAACGGCAATGCTTACTGTTTCAACCCTTCCGAAGAGGTCTTTATAATTACTTATCGCCTCAACGCCTAAGTTAGCGGCTACCTTGGTTAGTTTTTCTCTGTCTGTATCGCATACGGCAACCAGATTTACCTCGGGCAGTTCTTTATAAATACGGGCGTGGATTTCGCCCAGCCGGCCAACCCCCACGACTGCGACATTAATTTTACGCATAATTGACTCCATCATAACAAACTACTCCGCCCCTTGCAACTAAAATTTATTTGATTAATTATTTAGCGGGTCCTGTCAGAAACACCCAAGCCACTTAAATTTCCCTCTCTTTTCTTGTCCGAAATTTAACCCTGAGGCGAAGCCGAAGGGCCTTGCATTACTATATTATTCTAACACTCGACAAAGGCCAATTAGTATGATATATTATAAAGCCAATTATATATAGGTAAAAAGGATAGCGTTATGCAAGATTATCGCAGACTTTTTAGGTTTGCCAAGCCGTATTTTAGCCTGCTTGTTCTGGCCGGCGTCTTTATGGGCATTGTAACCCTACTAGATGTTTTCCGTTTAGGCGCGGTCGTGCCGGTGGTGGATAGGATATTTACCAACAAGCCCATCATGTTTGCTGCCGGTAAGTTCCCTTTATTTGTAGAAAATATTTTAAACCAGTTAAATAATCTTACGCCCTTAAAGGTTCTCTACCTTTTGCTTATTGTCGTGCCGGTTGCCCTGATTATAAGAGCGGTATTTGAGTTTTTGCACTCCTATATTATGGCGGATGTGGGGCAGAAGGTAATTCGGGATGTGAGAAACCTCGTTTATGGCAAACTTCAGACCCTCTCATTAGAGTATTTTACGCAGAAGAGAAGCGGGGAATTGGTGTCGCGCATCACCAATGATGTGAGGCTGGTCGAGAATGCAGTTTCTTACGCCCTTACGGATTTGGTGTACCAGTCTTTCCAGGTAATTTCCTTCGCGGTATTGGCCTTTTTGATAAACTGGAAATTCGCCTTGATTTCAATTGTTCTCTTGCCGCTGGTCGCCGTTCCCATGGTTTCGGTAGGCAAGGTATTGTGTAAACTCAGCAGAAAATCGCAAGAAAAGATGGCCGATATCAATTCGTTATTAGTTGAGACATTTATGGGAGTAAGGATTGTTAGGGCATTTTGTATGGAAGATAAGGAGATCGCCAGATTTAAAGGCCAGAACCAGGATTATTACAAGATTGCCATGAAGTCCATTAAAAGGATGCTACTATTAGGCATTATTACGGAACTGGCTGGTGTGGCCGCGGCACTCCTGATTATATTCTATGGCGGAAGGCAGGTTATCGAAGGCAGGCTTTCCTTTGGGCTATTCGCCCTATTTATGGCGGCATTACTTTCGCTTATCCGGCCGTTTAAGAAACTCAGCCAGGTAAATTCCATAATCCAGCAGGCTATCGCGGCGGTAAAAAGGATTTATGAGGTTTTAGATGTTCAACCGCTTATAAAAGAGGCAGCCAATGCAAAGATATTGCCGCCCATAAAAGAAAGTATTGTTTTTAGGAATGTGAGTTTTGGCTACGCAGACAGGTTAATTTTAGATAATATTAATCTGGAGGTGGCTTTAGGGTCTAACTTGGCGATAGTCGGACCGAGCGGAGTCGGAAAAACCACGCTCGTAGATTTAATACCGCGTTTCTATGACCCTCTTAAGGGAGAGATCCTTATTGACGGGCAGGATATAAACTACGTAACCCTGCAGTCGCTGCGCCATCAGATCGGCATTGTGACACAGGAGACGATATTATTCAATGATACGGTAAGGGCGAATATCGGTTATGGCAAACCTGATGCCACCGATGCCCAGATCAAACAGGCAGCTCGAGAGGCTTACGCAGATGACTTGATATTACATTTGCCTCTGGGATACGATACGGTTATCGGCGATAGAGGAATGAAGCTTTCGGGCGGAGAAAAACAGAGAATTGCTATTGCCAGAGCCCTGCTTAAGAATCCGCCTATTTTAATCCTTGACGAAGCAACATCCCAGTTGGATACAGAGTCGGAACGGCTGGTTCAACAAGCGCTGGAACGGCTAATCCAGGGTCGCACGGTATTTGTTATTGCCCACCGCCTTTCTACGGTAAAATCTGTCTCCCAAATCGCGGTTTTAGATAAAGGTAGGATTGTTGAAAGAGGAACCCACCAGCAGCTTTTAGATAAAAACGGCTTATATAAGCGGCTTTATAGTATGCAGGAGCTTACTGAATAATTATTTGCATACTATAAAGATTATGGTATACTATAACCCCAATAGAGATAACCGATTAAGAACATTAAGCGAAGCCAAAGAAAAGGAGTGCATTGAATATGCCAAGCGAATTGATTAAACAACTTCTGGAAGCAGGGGTACATTTTGGGCACCAGGCTAAACGCTGGAACCCTAAGATGGCCAAGTATATTTTCGGCGAAAGGAGCGGAATTTACATCATTGATTTGGAAAAGACCGCGGATTGCCTTAATCAGGCCAGAGATTTTATAGTAGAGCTGACATCAAAGGGCGGTAACGTTCTGTTCGTGGGAACAAAAAAGCAGGCAAAAGACCACGTCCAGAAAGAAGCTGCTAGGTGCGGCATGTATTGGGTAACCGAGAGATGGCCGGGGGGGCTGCTTACCAATTTTTCTACGATAAAAAAGAGTATCGTCCGTTTAAAAGAGATAGAAACAATGAAAGAAGACGGCACATTTGCCAAACTTACCAAGAAAGAGGTAGCCCATTTGGAAAAAGAGTTATTTAGGCTCAAAAAAGACTTCTCCGGTATTGTCGAGATGCAACAGTTGCCCTCCGCTCTTTTTATAATCGATACAAAAAAAGAAGAGACAGCAGTGCTAGAGGCGAATAAACTTTCTCTACCCATTGTTGCCTTGATTGATACCAACTCTAACCCCGATAAAATTAATTATACCATACCGGGCAACGACGATGCCGTAAAGTCCATACAATTAATTACTACCCTTATCGCCGATAGCGTTGCGGAAGGAAGAAAGAGATTTTTATCGTATCTGTCTACCGAAGGGGTTCGTCTTGAACCAGCAGGAGAACCAGCAGGAGAAGAGGTAAAGGCAGCTCCGGTTGCCATAACGCCTGATGAGGAGACAAAAATAAAAGAGATTGAAGAAATCGTGGAAGTGGATAAGGAAAAAGAAGAAAAATTAATAAAAAAAGGCCGCAAGGCACAAATCGATGAAAGAGGCCGATTAAAAACTAGGCCGATAGCGAAAAAATGATAGACATAGAAACGATAAAAAAACTTCGCCAGATAAGTTCGGCAAGCGTGGGTGATTGTAAAAAAGCGCTTGAGCAGGCAAAAGGTAATTTAGAAGAAGCGGTCGTGCTTTTGCGTAAACGCGGTTTAGAGATTGCTGCCGCAAAAGGAGACCGTAAGGCAGGCGAAGGCAGAATCGAGTCATACGTGCATTTAGGAAATAAGATTGGCGTATTATTAGAGGTTAATTGCGAGACGGATTTTGTTGCCCGCAATGAGGACTTCTGCCGGTTTACCAAGGATCTGGCGATGCAGATAGCCGCATGCAGCCCGTTATACATAAAGAAAGAAGATATGCCCAAAGAAATCCTTAAGGAAAATCAAGACATACAGGAACTTTATAAACAACATTGCCTCCTCGAACAGCCGTTTATAAAAGACCCCAATATTACAATCAAGGATTACTTGGCCAGCCTAATTGCCAAGATCGGCGAGAACATTGTTATCCGCCGGTTCACAAGATATAAACTAGGCGAATGAAGTCACCCATATATAAACGCATTGTTCTAAAATTAAGCGGCGAAGCGCTGCAGGGTAAGAAACCGCACGGCATCGACGCCGATGTCCTGTTTTCCTTTTCTAAGCAGATTAAACAGATAAAAGATTTGGGTGTGGAGATTGCCATAGTATTAGGCGCAGGCAATATCTTCCGCGGCCAGGAAAATACGCAGGAACGCGGCCTGGATATGGACCGGTCGGTAGCGGATTATATGGGGATGCTTGCCACCGTAATAAACGGCTTGGCACTCCAGAATGTATTGGAGAAGATGAATGTGCCCACGCGCGTATTAACCGCGATAGAGATGCAGAGAATCGCCGAACCCTATATCCGCAGACGCGCAATCAGGCATCTGGAAAAAGGAAGAATTGTTATATTCGTAGCGGGAACGGGCAATCCCTATTTTACCACGGACACTGCCGCGGCATTAAGGGCAATGGAGATAAATGCCGACGTGATATTAAAAGCGACAAAGGTTAATGGGGTATATTCGCGGGATCCGTTAATAGATAAAACGGCAAAGAAATTTAGCGCCTTAAAATATATCGATGTATTAAAGAAAGGTTTAAAAGTGATGGATGCAACCGCGGTTAGTCTTTGTATGGATAATAAATTACCCATTGTAGTGTTTAATATCAATAAGGAAGGCAACATCAAGCGCGTCGTAATGGGTGAAAAAATCGGCACGGTGGTGAAGTAGAAGATAGGAGGTTGTGCCATGACTACCAAGGAAGTTTTACACAATACCGAAGAAAAGATTAAAAAGTCTCTTGAGTCTGTCGCGCGGGAGTTCTCCGAGATAAGGACAGGCAGGGCCTCTCCTAGTCTCGTTGAGGGTATGCACATTGATTATTACGGAACGCCTACCTTGCTTAAACAACTGGCCTCTATATCAACTACTGATGCTCATCTTATTGTCATACAACCCTGGGATCCTTCAGCAATAGAGGGAATTGAGAAAGCAATATTGAAATCTAATTTGGGAATTAACCCTTCAAATGATGGTAAGATAATCAGACTATCCATTCCTCCTTTATCTAAAGAAAGGCGGGAGGAGTTGGTTAAGGTTGTCCACAAGATGGCGGAAGAGGGAAGAGTGTCATTACGCACCATAAGGCGGGAAGCAAAGGAAAGCTTAGAGAAATTAGAAAAAGACAAAATTATATCGGAAGATAATAAATTTAGGGCTATCGATGAACTGCAGAAAATCATTGATAAATACATCGCCAAGGTAGATGAGATACTCAAGAACAAAGAAAAAGAAATAATGGAATTTTAGTTCAATATTAGATAGCTCTTTGAAATCCTAAATCCGAAATCCTAATTTCTAAACATCCCTCTTCGCTAAAGCTTCGGGGGATAGTTCTCCGAAGCCTTGGCGAAGGAGAACAAATCCTAATTCTCCAAATCCCAATGTCTTAAACTTATAAGTTTAGAATTTGGAACATTAGAATTTAGAAATTGCTTAGGATTTAGACATTAGGATTTAGAATTTAAATATGGGCCTCTAGCTCATCAGGTAGAGCACTACCCTTTTAAGGTAGGTGTGCCGCGTTCGAGTCGCGGGAGGCTCACGTAAATTAGCTACCGCGGGAAAGATCCCCCTGATAATTAAAAGACAGGGGGACGTCCTCCCCCCGAAGAAATTAAGGGGAGGCCGGTCGCGGGAGGCTCATTAAATTAGCATATAGCGTATAGCATATGGCTTATAGCTATAGGCAATTAGCCATATGCAATAAGCTAAAATGCGGACGTGGCGGAACTGGCAGACGCACGTGGCTTAGGACCACGTGAGGTAACTCGTGGGGGTTCAACTCCCTCCGTCCGCACCAGAGAATTATTATATTATTTTTGTTGACATTGCGGCGGTAATTCAGCGGTAGAATGCTTGCTTGCCAAGCAAGATGACACGGGTTCAAGTCCCGTCCGCCGCTTAAGAGATAAAAAAGGAGAAAAAAGGAGAAGCGTATGAAAATTATGGATTTTTTAGCGAGGGGAGCGATAGTTGCTGAGTTAAAGTCTTCCAAGAAGGAAGACGTAATTAAAGAACTGGTCGATGCGTTAATAAACGCGGGGGAAATAGAAAAACGCCACCGCAACAAATTAATTGAGTCGTTGATGAGCCGGGAAGAACTGGGTTCCACGGCAATCGGCCAGGGGGTAGCTATACCCCACGCCAAGAGCGATTGCGTGAGTAAACTGGTTGCTGCTTTCGGGTTATCGTCTAAAGGCGTTGACTTCGATTCCTTAGACGGAGAACCGGTATATATTTTATTTTTATTAGTGGCACCCCAGGACTCTGCAGGACCGCATTTGAAGGCTCTGGCAAGGATCTCCCGGTTATTAAAGGATAAATATTTTAGAGATAATCTAAGGTCGTGTAAGGATGATAAATCCATAATAAAAATAATTACGCAGGAAGACGAGAAGAAGATTTAGTTATGAGCACGATAAACAAGTTTTTAGGCATAATTAAATGGTTTTACCCGGGGCTGCGCGTAAAGCGTTGGATCCTTTTATTCGGTTTCGGAATTTTTCTCATTGTTATAGGTTCCGCCCGGTTTCAGCTTGAGCCGTTGTTTTTTATTAAGATATTATACGGGGTAGTCGTTGTTTCGGGCCTCACTTTATTAGTGCTGAGCGTTAAAAGAATATTGCGTTCTTTTATTGGATTATTCTTGCCTCACCGCGATGCTAACCTTATTGATTTGATGTGTCAGAGGCGGCAGTTAGAGCGGGGGCCCCGCATAGTCACGGTAGGAGGGGGGAGTGGGTTATCGGTTATTTTATCCGGCCTTAAGGAATACACCTCGAACATTACGGCGATAGTTACGGTTGCGGATAGCGGCGGCTCATCGGGCCGGCTTCGCGAGCAGTTTGATATAATCCCGCCGGGGGACTTCCGTAACTGTCTGGTGGCTTTGGCGGATGCGCCGGTTTTGATGCGCGACCTGTTTCAGTTCCGCTTTGATAAAAATTCCGAATTCTCCGGCCATAATTTTGGCAATCTTTTTATTACGGTTATGACGCAACTCACCGGCGATTTTGAAAAGGCGCTTAAGGAATCGAGCAAGGTTTTGGCTATCCGCGGCCAAGTTATACCTTCTACGTTAAATAACGTATCTTTGGTTGCCCAACATAAAAATGGTTCGACTACGGAAGGAGAGGCCCAGATACCAAAAAGCCATATGCCGATAGAGAAAGTATTTCTTAAGCCGAGCGATTCCCTCGCCACTCCCGGAGCAATAAAGGCGATCGAAGAAGCGCAGATAATAATTTTGGGCCCGGGCAGTCTTTATACTAGTATCATTCCTAATCTTTTGATAAAAGAGATTACCGAGGCAATTGTGGCTTCAGAGGCGGTTAAGATTTACGTTTGCAATATAATGACCCAGTACGGCGAGACAGACGGCTATACCGCTTACGATCACATAAACGCGATTATAAAACACAGCCATCCGAAGGTGCTGGATTACTGTATAGTGAATAATGCCCCACTTCCACCCGAGTTACTTGAGCGTTATAGGCAGGAGAACTCTTGCCCAATCGTCGTAGATACGCGAAAGATAAGGGCGTTGGGTTATCGCATAATTGAAGATGAAATAATTACCACCCAAGATTATATCCGGCACATCCCGGTAAAGTTGGCAAAGATTATATTGGGTCTAATCGAAGAGGCATAACTCGCTATGGCAGTAGTCAAAAAGAAGTTAATTATAAAGAATAAACAGGGTTTACATGCGCGTCCTGCCGCATTATTCGTACAGGTTGCCAACAAATTCGATTCGTCCATTACGGTTAAAAAAGATAAAGAGGTGGTAAACGGAAAATCAATTATGGGTATTCTTATGCTGGGTGCCGAAAGAGGAAGCGAAGTTTTCCTTGAGGCCGACGGTGAAGACGCGCATTTAGCGATTATAGAATTAGAAAAAATACTGGGTGAAGAATGAGCCAGCAATTAGAGATTAAGGGAATTCCTGTGGCACCGGGGGTAGCGATCGGGCCTGCTTACAAAATAGGCAAGGAAGAGATTGTCGCGCCGAAAGAGGCGATAAAAGAAGAAGAGATACCCTTACAGATACAGCTTTTTGAAGAAGCCCTGATTAAAACCCGCAAGGAACTCTTAGGGTTACAAAAGAAGATTTCCGAAGAGATGGGTAAGGACGCGGCAGAGATTTTTGACTCCCATCTTTTGGTTTTAGAAGACCGCATGCTAATCGAAGAGGTCATCTCCCGCCTTAAGAAAGAGCGCCTTAATGTGGCTTATATATTCTCCGAGGTTTTAAAAAGGTATGTAACTGTTTTTTCTAATATAGAAGACGAATATTTAAAAGAAAGGGTTGCCGATATTAACGATGTGGGCAAGAGGGTTCTAAAAAATCTTTTGGGTAAAGAGCGAAAGAGCCTGGAGGATTTGAAGGAAAGAGTGATTATTATTGCGCACGACCTTTCGCCTTCGGATACCGCAGCGATGCAGAAGAAAAACGTTGCCGGTTTTATTACGGATATCGGCGGTAAGACTTCCCATACCGCGATTATGGCTAAAGCCCTAGAAATACCTGCGGTGGTAGGAGCCCAAGAGGCGACCATAAAGGTTAAAGCAGGCGATACCGTTATCATTGACGGTTCGGTGGGGCTGGCTATTGTAAACCCGGATGCTAAAACCTTAGCTAACTACCACAAGGTAGAACAGAAATTAAAAGAACTCAGTAAAAAGTTCATGTCTCTTAAGAAATTACCGGCCCAGACCTTAGACGGTAAGAGAGTAGACATAGCCGCAAATATCGAATTACCCGCAGAGATAAACGCAGTCAAGCAATACGGAGGAGAAGGAATCGGCCTCTACAGGACAGAATTTTTCTACATGAACAGAAAAGACCTGCCTTCCGAAGAAGAGCATTATCAGGCTTACAAGTATGTTGCGGAGGCAATGAAGCCATACCCGGTTATTATCAGGACTTTGGATTTGGGGGGAGATAAGTTTATATCACAGTTTGAGATTCCTCATGATATGTTGCCTTTTTTAGGCTGGCGGGCAATAAGATTTTGTCTTGCCCGGCCGGATATATTCAAAGCACAATTAAAAGCAATTTTAAGAGCCTCGGTGCACGGCAGTTTAAAGCTGATGTATCCCATGATTTCCGGCATTGAAGAGTTACAACAGGCAAATAAAATCTTAAAAGAAGCAAAAGAGGAACTGCATAAAAGCGGTGAGGCTTTTGATAAGAATATTCAGGTTGGAGCAATGATTGAAGTTCCTTCGGCAGCGATGACTGCGGACCTTCTGGCTAAGGAATGCGACTTCTTCAGTATCGGCACCAATGACCTTATTCAATATTCCTTGGCCGTGGACCGTACCAATGAAAAGATCGCTTATCTTTATGAGCCGGCACACCCCGGGGTATTGAGGATGATTAAAAAAGTAATTGATGCGGCGCATAAGGCGGACATATGGGTGGGTACGTGCGGGGAGATGGCGGGTGATCCGGCGCTGGCGTTAATACTTCTTGGCCTGGGTTTGGATGAGTTTAGTCTGCCTCCTTTTGTCATACCGGAAGTAAAACATGCAATTCGTTCTGTAAATTTGGATGAGGCACGTAAGCTCGCAGAAGAGGCGCTTAAATTATCTACCGGCAGAGAAGTAGAAGAATTTAGCCACAAAAGACTTAGGGAGTTATTAAAGTGAACTCAAAACTCAATTCGACAACGATAAAACAGATTGATAAGTCCGATATGCTAAATTTGCTGCTTGATTTTCCGATACAGATAAGGGCTGCCGCCGACATCGCAAAGAATTCCAAGATATTATTCGAAAAAAAAGATTTTACAAACATTGTCTTTGCCGGATTGGGGGGTTCTGCAATCGGCGCGGATCTGGTAAGGTCATACCTCTATTCAGAAAGCAAGATAACGATTAATGTGCACCGGGAATATGACCTACCCGCTTACGTTGATAGTTCGGCATTAGTTTTTATATTGAGTTATTCGGGCAATACCGAAGAAACGCTTAGCGCCTACGTTCAGGCGAAAGAAAAAGGCGCATATTTAATTGCTATTTCTTCGGGAGGGGTATTAAAGGAATACGCAAATAAAGACGGCCTCGCGTTTATCCAGATTCCGCAGGGCCTGCCCCCGCGGTGTGCTCTGGGATATTTAAGTATTATACCTTTATGCATATTATCTCAGTTAGGTTTGATTAAGGATGTTAATCCGGCAATTAACCAGACAGTGAGGGTATTAGAAGAATTAAAGGATAAGAACATAAACCCCCGCATAGGCTTAAAGGACAATCTTTCTAAATTTATCGCTTCAAAGATATTCAATAAATTTGCTGTTATTTATTCTAGTTCTATGCATTTTGATGTCTGCGCAACGCGCCTCAGGGGCCAGCTAAATGAAAATTCAAAGGCCCTTGCCTCCAGTCATACATTTCCCGAGATGAATCATAATGAGATTGTCGGCTGGCAGAATCCCAAAAAATTATTTAAGGATTTTGTAGTGTTGATGTTAAGGGATAAAAATATGCATCCGCGTGTGGGCAAAAGAATGGATATAACCAAAGACATACTCAAGAAAGAAGGTGTGGTTGTGATTGAGATATGGTCGCGCGGAGAAGAGCTATTAAGCAGGATCTTTTCGCTAATATATATAGGTGACTTTATCTCATATTATCTGGCCATACTTTACGGAGTTGACCCGACACCGGTTGATAGAGTAACGTATCTAAAGAAAAAACTAGCGCAAGTATGAAAGCACTGATTTTAGCCGCGGGTTACGCTACCCGGCTTTACCCGTTAACCAAAGAATACCCCAAGCCGCTTCTTATAGTAAAAGAACGACCGATAGTTAATTATATTCTCGATAAACTGGAAAGAATAAATGAGATAGATGAGATTATCGTTGTTACCAACAGTAAATTTATCTCCCAGTTTAAAGATTGGGCAGGGGGCCTTAAGGTTAAGAAGCGTTTAACCTTGGTGGATGATTTGACTAAGGAGCACAGCGACAGGCGGGGGGCAGTTGGCGATACGAGTTTTGTTATTGATGAGAAAAACATCAGGGATGATTTATTGGTTATCGGCGGAGACAATCTATTCGACAGTGATTTAGAAGAATTTATATCTTTTGCGCATATCAATAAGCCTCACCCTGTAATCGGCGCTTATGATATACAGGATATCAAAGAAGCAAAGAGATACGGTGTGGTAAGGTTAGACGAAAAAAAACAACTCGTAGATTTTGAAGAGAAGCCCCCAGTTCCTAAATCAACACTGGTGGCAATGTGCCTTTATTATTTTCCCAAAGAAAGCCTTGGGTTGGTCAAAGAATATCTTAATGATAAGGCAGATAAAAACGACGCTACGGGTTTTTATATCGGCTGGCTAAGAAAAAAAGTTGACGTTTACGGATTCGTATTTACTGGCCGTTGGTATGATATCGGAAACCACAAGTTTTATAACGAGGCAAAAGAAAGATTTTTATAGACTAGGAGGAATTATGGCAACACGCAAGCATTTTTTTACTTCGGAGTCAGTAGGCGAAGGCCATCCGGATAAAGTTTGCGATCAGATATCCGATGCCGTGCTTGACGATGTATTGAAACAAGACCCTTATGGCCGGGTTGCCTGTGAGACATATATTACTATGGGCTTGGTAATCGTCGGAGGAGAAATTACGACCTCGGGTTTTGTGGATGTGCATAATCTTACCCGTGATCTTTTAAAAAAGATAGGTTATACCCACCCTAAATACGGGTTTGACTATCATACCTGCGCCATAATAAATACCATCCATAACCAGTCCCGCGATATCGCGCAAGGTGTGGATAAGGGTGGGGCGGGTGATCAGGGTTTTATGGTCGGGTTTGCCTGCCGCGAAACCCCGGAGTTTATGCCGTTACCGATAATGCTGGCGCATAAATTAGTCAGGCGCATCGCGGAGGTAAGAAGGGGTGGCATATTAAAATATCTCGGCCCGGATTGCAAATCCCAGGTAACCGTAGAATATCACGACGGCCATCCCAAGAGAGTGGATTCCGTAGTTTTGGCCTGTCAGCATACCGAAGAGATACTGGATTCTAGCAAAGAAAAGATTACCAAAATTGCGCGCCAGGAAATGATTGAGGCGATTGCCGAACCCATATTAAAGCAATATTTGGATAAAGATACGAAATATTACATTAACGAGACCGGCAAATTCGTAATCGGCGGCCCACAATCCGATACGGGGATGACCGGAAGAAAGATTGTGGTGGATACTTACGGCGGAGTGGCAGCTCCGGGAGGAGGTGCCTTTTCCGGTAAAGACCCCACAAAAGTTGACCGCTCAGCGGCATATATGACAAGGTACATTGCCAAGAATATAGTTGCGGCAGGGCTAGCTGATAAATGCCTGATTCATTTGGCTTATGTAATTGGCCGGGCTGACCCGCTGGCAATTATGGTAGATACATTCGGCACGGGAAAACTCTCTGAAGGCGCATTCATAAAACTAATCAAAGAAAATTTTGAATTAACTCCCGCCGGCATGATTAAATCATTGGACCTGTTGCGCCCGATTTATACAAAGACCGCCTGCTACGGCCATTTCGGCAGGAGCGAGCCGGAGTTTAGCTGGGAAAGCACGGATAAGGTAGCAGCTTTGAAGAAGCAAGCAACGAGATTGTAAGTGAGCACATAAGTTATGGAGTAATCTATTAAAGGCAGGCGACATAACTTATATGTGCGAACTTACCCTCGACATTTTTTCCAAATAACCGTGGTTTACGGCGTAAACCATACTCAAAAAATGTCAAGGGTCAATTCGCAGACGCATCAACATTAAAGAGATGAGAGCTACAATTTATGTTTACTTCGTTACATAAATTGTCTGTTCATTGAAAGGAGTATTTATGTATTACGACATAAAAGATATAAAATTAGCAAAAAAAGGCGCCTTAAGAATTGAGTGGACGCGCAATAACATGCCTGTTTTGGAATTGATTGCCAAAAAATTTGCCAAAGAAAAACCTTTAAAGGGGCTAAAAATCGCTGTATGTCTGCACGTAACTACCGAGACAGCAGTTTTAATGGAGGTATTGAAGTTGGGCGGCGCCAGTTTAGCGCTGTGTGCCTCCAATCCACTCTCAACGCAGGATGACGTCGCCGCATCATTAGTTGCTAATCTTAAAATTGCGGTTTTTTCGATTAAGGGAGAAGATACCAAGACTTATTATCAACACATTAAATCTGTTTTGGCAAGCAGGCCAGATATTACGATGGATGACGGAGCGGATTTAGTATCCACGATTCATAAAAAGTCTCAGGTCTCGGGTCTCAGGTCTCAGGTGTTAGGCGGGACTGAAGAAACAACCACCGGTGTAATCAGATTAAGGGCGCTGGCCAATCAAGGGAAATTGCGTTATCCGATAATTGCCGTCAATGATGCCCAGACTAAACATTTATTTGATAACCGCTACGGCACCGGCCAATCGACGATAGACGGGATAATCCGCGCCACCAATAAATTATTGGCAGGCTCAAATTTTGTGGTCTGCGGCTATGGCTTCTGCGGCAGGGGGATAGCTTTGCGGGCAAAAGGCATGGGAGCAAAAGTTATTGTTACGGAGGTTGATCCTTTGCATGCCTTGGAGGCAACGATGGACGGTTACGAAGTAATGCCCATTTCCGATGCCGCGAAGATAGGCGATGTGTTTGTAACAACTACGGGCAACATGAGTGTAATTCGCCGCGAACATTTCCTCCGGATGAAGGATGGGGCAATCGTGGCTAACTCCGGCCATTTTAATGTAGAGATAGATGTTCCGGCGCTGGAAAAATTAAGTAAACGAAAAAAGCGCATCCGCGATTTTATCGACGAGTATATTTTAAGGGACGGGCGCAAGATTTATCTTCTCGGAGAAGGCCGGCTGATAAACCTGGCGGCAGCCGAAGGCCATCCGGCGCAGATTATGGATATGTCTTTTGCCAACCAGGCATTAAGCGTTGAATATATCAAAAAACACTGCGCTAAATTAAAAAACGATGTTTATAAGGTCCCCGAGGCGATAGATAAAAATATCGCGGATTTAAAATTAAAATCCATGGGGATTAAAATAGATAATTTAACTAGCGAGCAGAAGAAATATCTAACGAGTTGGGAATTAGGAACATGATAAAGCGTATCGGAGTTATAACCAGCGGTGGCGATGCGCCTGGCATGAACGCTGCGATACGCTCTGTTGTGCGTTATGCCGCGCATAATAAAATAGAAGTAATGGGGATTTTCCGCGGATACGCGGGACTGATTAACGAGGAATTGAAGTTATTAGACCACCGTTCGGTATCCAATATTATTAATCGCGGCGGTACGATACTAAAGACGGCACGTTGCGAAGAATTTATGACCAAAGAAGGAAGAGAACGCGCAGCCAAGGTGATAAAAAATAATAAAATCGACGGCCTCGTTCTTATCGGTGGAGACGGCACTTACCGCGGCGGGATAGCACTGGAGGAGGAATGGCGGATACCTTGTATTGGTGTAGCCGCTACCATTGACAATGATTTAAACGGAACAGATTCTACTATCGGCTCAGATACCGCCGTGAATACTGCCTTAGAGGCAATAGATAAGATTAGAGACACTGCCACAAGCATGGAGCGGATTTTCGTCGTGGAGGTAATGGGCAGAGAATCCGGTTTTATTGCTCTACAGGTTGCGGTGGGCGGAGGTGCGGAAGAAGCGCTCTTGCCGGAGAAAAAGTTTGACTTTGAAACGATGTGCCATGAAATAGTAGAAGGTAATATTCGCGGTAAGGTAAGCTGGATTATTATCGTTGCTGAGGGCGCAGCCAAAGCCGCAGATATTGCCAAAAGGATCACGGAAATGACTAATCTGGAGACTCGAGAGGTAGTTTTAGGTCATATTCAAAGGGGTGGTACCCCTACAGCCAGGGATAGGATTTTGGCCACGCGCTTAGGTGCCGAAGCCGTAGCATTATTAATAAAAGGCCAGAGTAGCAAGGCCGTTGGTATTATTTCTGACGATATAAATATTGTCGATTTAAAATTTGCGGTGACTAAGAAAGACTTAAAACCGGATATTCTTTATCAATTGATCAAGATTTTAACTTAGAAAGGAGAAAGGGTTATGGGAAGAAAGCCGCTTGATGTTGAGAAAATTGCCATGGATTTGATTATGACCGATGATTTAGCCGCAAAAAAGAAATTAGCCAAAAAGATATCCGACCTGGCTTATGAAAAAGGGATTTATCTTTCCAGCATCCATCAGTTTTATATGGCCCGCGGCAGAGGCGAATTCGGCGGTTTTACCGTCCCCGCCATAAATTTAAGAAGCATGACTTACGATTTAGCCAAAGCAATATTCCGCGTAGCCAAAAAAAATAATTCCGGGGCGTTTATCTTTGAGATTGCCAAGTCGGAGATGGGCTATACCAATCAGCCGCCTTTCGAATATTCGAGCGTCGTTCTGGCAGCGGCAATAAAAGAAGGTTTTTTTGGGCCCCTGTTTATCCAGGGTGACCATTTTCAGGTTAACGCCAAGAAATTTAGAGAAAATCCCGAGCAAGAATTAGAGGACCTTAAGGTCTTAATCAGCGAGGCTATTGAGGCGGGATTTTATAATATCGATATCGACTCTTCTACTTTAGTGGATTTAGCTCAAACGGATATCAAGAAAGAACAGTATTTTAATTATGAAGTCTGCGCAAAACTTACCCAGTTCATCCGCCAGATTCAACCGCGGGGAGTAGAGGTATCGGTGGGTGGGGAGATCGGAGAAGTGGGCAGCAAGAATTCTACACCCCAAGAATTGCACGCATTTATGCAAGGTTACCGAGAGAGGCTGCGTAAAGGCAGGACCGGTATCAGTAAAATAAGTGTGCAGACCGGGACTTCTCACGGAGGCGTCGTGCTACCCGACGGGACAGTAGCGCAGGTAAAATTAGACTTTGATACATTAAAGAATTTATCGGAAATTGCCAGAAAGCAGTATGGTTTGGCCGGGGCAGTGCAGCACGGCGCATCTACTTTACCAGCCGAGGCGTTTCATAAATTTCCCGAGACAGAGACTGCCGAGGTGCATCTGGCCACGGAATTTCAGAATATGATTTATGAGAGTAAGCGTTTCCCCCAAGATTTAAAAAATAAAATTTACGATTGGCTAAAAATCAATGCTGCGCAGGAGTTGAAAGAAGGAGAAACCGAAGAGCAGTTTATTTATAAGACGCGCAAGAAGGCATTGGGGCCGTTTAAGAAAGAAATCATGGGGCTTCCCAAAGAAACAAGGGATGCCATTGCAGGCGAGATTGAGGATAAATTTGATTTTCTGTTTAAGCAATTAAATACGGTGAATAATAAGGAATTAATGGATAAACACGTAACCCTAAAACGGGTGATTATCCGCAAGCGCAAAGAAAAAGAAACAGTCGTGCATGATACAGAAGGAGCGGATTAATTTTAAAGTGAGGTAAAATATGCGTTCGGACAAAATCAAAAAAGGATTAGAACGTGTTCCTCATCGAGCACTTTTACACGCTACGGGATTAAGCAGAAAGGATTTGGAGAGACCCTTTATCGGTGTGGCCACTTCTTTTACGGATTTAATCCCCGGCCATATTGGCATGCGGGATTTGGAACGTTTCATTGAGCGCGGCATTTGCTACGCTGGCGGTGTCCCGTTTTTATTCGGTGTGCCGGGTATCTGCGACGGGATTGCCATGGGGCATTTAGGTATGTGTTATCCTTTGGCATTAAGAGAGATAGTCGCCGATACTATTGAAACCGTCTGTAATGCGCATCAATTAGACGGAATTGTCTGTTTGACGAATTGCGACAAGATTACACCGGGAATGCTTATGGGTGCGGCACGGCTAAACTTACCTGCAGTCATTGTGACTGCAGGACCAATGCTCTCCGGCCGCTATAGAACGCGAAAACTTGCTTTTGTGCACGATACTTATGAAGCATTAGCACGGGCGAGGAAAGGAGATATTTCAAGGCAGGAGTTATCCTGCCTTGAAATGGAGGCCTGCCCGGGAGCGGGTTCCTGTCAGGGTTTGTATACGGCTAATACCATGGCTTGCATTACGGAGACCTTAGGGATGTCTTTGCCCGGTTGCGCAACGGCGTTGGCGATTTCGGCGAAAAAACGAAGGATTGCCCAGGCCAGCGGCGAGCGCATTGTGGAATTAGTAAAAAAGAATATTACTCCTTTAAAGATCATAAATAAAAAATCTTTAGAGAATGCTATAGTTGTGGATATGGCTTTGGGCGGCTCCAGTAATACAGTTCTGCATCTTATGGCTATTGCCCATGAGGCAGGGGTAAAATTAGGCCTTAAAACATTTGATAAAATAAGCAGGCAGACACCGCATATCACAAACTTAGAACCGGCAGGGATGCACTTTATGGAAGACTTAGAATACGCCGGAGGTATTCCCGCAGTGCTTAAGAGGTTAAAGAATAAATTGAATAATAGTTTGAACGTTAGCGGCGAGAAAATATTTGATATTGCCAATAAGGCCGAGATTTTTGATGAAGAGGTGATCCGGCCGTTTAATCGCGCATATCATAGCCAAGGTGGCATTGCAGTTTTATTTGGAAATCTTGCGCCGCAGGGGTGTGTGGTTAAGCAATCCGCAGTGAGTCCTAAAATGATGAAATTTACGGGAAGCGCAAAAGTTTTTAATCGCGAAGAACAAGCAATGCAAGCAATTCTAAATGGTAAGATAAAGAAGGATCAAGTTATTGTTATTCGCTATGAAGGACCAAGCGGTGGCCCGGGTATGCGCGAGATGTTGGCACCCACTTCGGCGATTGTGGGAATGGGTTTAGCCGAATCTGTGGCCTTGATTACCGACGGAAGATTTTCCGGCGGCACCAAAGGGCCGTGTATCGGACACATCTCTCCTGAAGCAGCTAGCCGTGGCCCGATTGCAATCTTAAAAGACGGTGATATAATTACTATTGATATAGCGAAGAGAAAATTAGAAGTTAAATTAAGTAAGTCTGAAATTGAAAAAAGGTTCAAATCTTGGAGGTCTATTCCGCCGAAAATTAAAACCGGTTATTTAGCGCGTTATTCCAAATTGGTAAGTTCAGCGGATAAAGGAGCCATATTAAAATAACATGATAGGGGCGCAAGTTTTAATTGAGTGTTTAAAACGCGAAGGGGTAGAAGTAATATTTGGTTATCCCGGCGGACAGGTCTTGCCGATATTCGATAAACTTTATGATGCGGATATCAGGTTTATCTTGACGCGCCATGAACAGGGAGCTGCTCATGCTGCCGACGGATATTCCCGGGCAACCGGCAAGGTGGGTGTGTGCCTGGCTACCTCTGGTCCGGGAGCGACTAATCTGACTACAGGCATTGCCAATGCCTATATGGATTCAATCCCGATGGTGGCGATTACCGGACAGGTTAAAACATTCTTAATCGGTAACGATGCTTTTCAGGAGGCAGATGTTACGGGTATTACCCGTCCTATAACCAAGCATAATTTCCTTGTTAAAGATGTAAAAGATCTGGCGAGAATTGTGCGTGAGGCTTTTTTTATTGCCTCTACAGGCAGGCCCGGTCCGGTGTTAATCGACATACCCTCTGACGTCCAACAGCAGGATACAGAATTTATTTGGCCGGAAGAAGTAAAAATCCGCGGATATAACCCCACTTATTTTGGGCATCCCGGCCAGATTAAAAAAGCGGCAAAGCTTATCTCGCAATCCAAGAAACCGATTATCTATGCCGGCGGCGGGATTATTACTTCTGGCGCTAGTCATGAGTTAAAAGAATTAGCCGAGAAGATTCAAGCACCCGTAGCTATGACGCTTATGGGCTTGGGTGGTTTTCCCGGAACGCACGAGCTTTCTTTAGGGATGTTGGGTATGCACGGCACTGCCTACGCCAATCATGCCATAATGGAGGCAGATTTAATTATTGCCGTGGGTGCGCGTTTTGATGACCGGGTTACGGGTAGGCTCGATGCCTTTGCTCCCCATGCCAAGATTATCCATATTGATATTGACCCTGCCTCAATTAGCAAGAACGTTAAAGTAGATGTGCCGATAGTTGGTGATGCTAAAAATATTTTAGGGCAATTATTGCAAGAGATTAAAAAAGCACCAGATACCTCAGACTGGCTTAAGACGGTTGAGACTTGGAAGAAAAAACATCCTTTGGCCTATAAAGATGGCGGTAAAGTTAAACCCCAATATGTTATTGAACAGATTTATGAGGCGACAAAGGGTGAAGCGATTATTACTACAGAAGTCGGACAGAATCAGATGTGGGCCTGCCAGTGGTATAAATACGACCACCCTCGCACATTTCTTTCTAGCGGCGGATTAGGTACCATGGGTTTCGGATTTCCTGCGGCAATGGGCGCTAAAGTGGGTTATCCCCAGGCCCAAGTTTTTGATATTGCCGGCGATGGCTCAATACAGATGAACATTCAGGAATTAGCCACCTGTGTCTGCAATAAGATAAATGTGAAGGTAGCAATACTCAATAACGGATATTTAGGCATGGTTAGGCAATGGCAGGAGTTATTTTATAAAAAGCGCTATTCCTATACCTTTCTATATAATCCGGATTTTGTAAAATTGGCAGAAAGTTACGGCGCGGTTGGGATTCGCGTAACCAAAAAAGAGGAAGTGCGTCCGGCAATTGAAAAAGCGCTTTCTATAGATAATACGGTTTTCATTGACTTCCATATTGAGCCGGAGGAGAATGTCTATCCGATGGTGCCTGCAGGAGAGGCGATTGATCGGATGATCGACGGGTTGGCATAATGAGGCATACGATTTCAGTTTTGGTAGAGAATAAATTCGGAGTCCTCGCGCGTATTGCGGGTTTATTTAGCGCCCGCGGTTATAATATCGCGTCTTTAGCGGTTAGCGAGACGCTGGATCCCGCTATGTCTTATATGACGATTGTGGTTGAGGCCCAGGATGAAAAAATCTTGGAGCAGATAAAAAAACAACTCAATAAACTTATTGACGTCATTACCGTAACCGATTTTACGAAAAAAGAACACGTAGATAGTGAGGTGATTTTGGTTAAGATTAATTATTCGGCTAAAGATAAAGTTAAATTAGAAAGTATCGTCAATAATTATGTGGCAAAATTAATCCAGCACAAAGGCAATACGGCAATTATCGAAATGGTAGGCGGAGGGGAGCGGATTAAGCAATTGCTCGAGGCTTTAAGTCATTTTGGGATTAAAGAATTAATTAGGACAGGTAAAATTGCCATGGCTTAAGAGGAGGAAATATGGCGAAGATTTACTATGATCAGGACGCGGATTTAAATCTTTTAAAAAATAAAACAATTGCGATTATTGGTTATGGTATTCAGGGGCGCGGCCAGGCGCTCTGTCTTAAAGATTCCGGCTGCAGGGTTGTGGTTTCCGAGCTCACCGGCACACCCAATTTTGAGCAGGGAAAATTTGACGGATTTATTCCGGTTTCTGCGGATGAAGCAACTAAGGCCGGGGATATCATCCAGATTCTCACTCAGGACCACGTTCAGGCCAAGGTTTATAAAGAGGCAATCAAGCCAAACTTAAAAAAAGGAAAAGCGCTTTGTTTTTCGCACGGGTTTAATATCCGTTTTAAACAGATAAAGCCTCCGAAAAATGTAGATGTGTTTATGATTGCACCCAAGGGTCCGGGCGCGTTGGTAAGAAGAATGTATGAGGAGGGCAAGGGTGTGCCTTCGTTAGTGGCGGTTTTTCAGGATGCTACGGGCGAGGCAAAACAATTGGCCTTGGCCTATGCTAAGGCAATCGGCGCTACCCGCGCAGGAGTCATTGAGACAACTTTTGAAGAAGAGACAGAAACCGACCTGTTCGGCGAACAGGCAGTTCTCTGCGGCGGAGTTACGGAATTAATCAAGGCCGGTTTTGATACGTTAGTTGAGGCAGGCTATCAGCCCG
>Ga0315282_10003784_pt1 | contig 26918 bp, 23 predicted proteins | sample YL17G07_20_MG_FD_203693 | JGI IMG/M metagenome (GOLD analysis project Ga0315282, IMG submission 203693) | Sediment microbial communities from Yellowstone Lake, YNP, Wyoming, USA - YL17G07_20 | ecosystem: Environmental > Aquatic > Freshwater > Lake > Sediment | place: USA: Wyoming | collected...
CTTGGATGCGGAATACTCTCTTCATGGAGCGGCTCCTTTCGGTGTGGGGTTGGTGGGTGTGTGGCAACAGCCACTTCACCACACGGGAGCCGCTTCGTCAATTTTCAACTAAGAGTAGCACACCCTCCAACCATTCTTTACGGGTATACATTGATGAAGGAGAAGATGAGATGAAACACGTTGTCATCATAGTGGCCCAAAATTTCCAAGACGAGGAGTTCATCTATCCTTATCACCGGGTGATGGAGGAGGGATACCAAGTGGATGTGGCCACGCCTGGTGGGCAGGACATGCTAGGGAAATACGGTGTCCCAGCCAAAGCAACGAAGTCTACTGAGGATCTCAAGGCTTCCAACTATGATTGTGTTATTTTGCCAGGCGGCTTCGAATCCCCAGACAGGCTTCGCATCAGAAAGGAAGTGCTGCAGTTTGTGAAGGAGATGTATGAAAGCGGCAAGCTCGTAGCCGCCATCTGTCACGGGCCCTGGATCTGCATATCCGCTGGGATCATGAAGGGGAAAAGGTCCACAGCGTACATGTCTATCAAGGACGATATGTGCAATGCCGGGGCGATGTACGTTGAGGAAAATGTGGTAGTAGACGGTAATCTAGTCACGGCTCCTCACTATCGGAACAATGGCGACTTCATGAAGGCCGTCATAAACCATCTTAACAAACAGTAAGCGTAATCGGACCACGAATCTTTACAATTCGCTGTATTGCCGAACTTGAGCATAATCATGTTATATCAAGCAGCCAGGAAGCGCGTTGACGAGAAATACATCAGGGGCAACAAGGAAAAAGACAGTAGGTCCATGGATTACAGGAAGGTGATTGTCAAGAAGCCATGGGGGTATGAGTATCTCGTCTTTGAGAACGATTTCGTCGCTATATGGATGCTGCAAATCGTTCGCAAGCGAAAAACCTCCATGCATTGCCATCCCAGGAAGAAGACGGGGCTAATCCTGCTTTCGGGACATGGGACCTTCTACCACATGGGAGGTTCAATTGAAATCCACCGGATGGATGCCATCAACATCGATGCTGGCGCTTTTCACTCCACCGAAGCTACCAGTATCCTGCCGATTAATCCCATTTCCGAAAACGGCATCTGGGTTATGGAGGTCGAAACTCCACCTCTCAAAGAGGATCTGTGCCGCCTAGCCGATGCCTATGGCCGAGCTGCGGTCTCGTACGAAGGCACGAGCCATATGGTCTTCGAGCCCAAGGAAGTCCTGAAACTCGAGGAGCCGAGGGGACCAGATAATGTTTTCCGCAAAACGTACCAAGATCTCGGCTTCACTGTCTGCACCGGTCATATCCTTCAGGATAGAGTGTTTGCTAAGCCGAACGCACTAGTTTCGGTGATCAGTCGGCATCCTTCGATTGAATACGCCAATCCGTTTCTGAACGTGGGCGAGGTGTTTGAGTTCAAGGAGTTTTATGAAAATACGCAGGATGAGGACTTGAGTGGCATTTTGGTGCTCATTATTGACAGAGAGGATAAACTCATGAAATTGACAGATTATATGGCATCCTACATCGCGGATCTTGGCATAAGGCACATTTTTGCCGTATGTGGCGGTGGCGCGATGCACTTGGTGGATTCGTTCGGTAGCAGCGAAAGAATCAACTACGTTGCTACGCTCCACGAACAGGCTGCGGCTATGGCCGCCGAGGGATACGCCCGGATCTCAGGCGGTCCGGGAGCCGTGCTGGTCACTTCCGGACCGGGTGGAACCAACACTATCACTGGCGTGTGTGGCGCGTGGGTGGATTCAATCCCCATAGTCTTTATCTCCGGTCAAGTTACCCAGGATACTCTGATTAAGGACACAGGTCTGCGCCAGTTCGGCGTCCAGGAAGGCAACATTATTGACATCGTCAAGCCGATCACCAAGTATGCCGTGACTGTCACCGATCCGAACACCATGCGCTATCACCTTGAGAAGGCCTGCTACCTGGCAATGACCGGCCGCCCGGGACCAGTATGGCTCGATATTCCGCTGGATGTGCAGAGCAAACTGATCAATCCTGAGGAGCAACAGGGGTTCACGCCGGAAAGGGCGGCCACACCGCGGGAGGAGGATACGCTTCGAACGCTGGTTGCTGAATGCGTCGAGTTGTTGCAAAATGCCGAGCGGCCCGTGTTGGTTTATGGGTACGGAGTTAGGCTGGCTGGGGCCGAAGAGCAACTACGCAATCTGGTTGACCGGCTGAGCTTACCGGCCATCTCTTCATGGACTTCTTCGGACATTATCCCCACGGATGACGAGAATTATGTCGGCCGTAGCGGAATCATGGGCGACCGGGCAGGGAACTTCGCGGTTCAGAACTCCGACTTGGTCTTGATCGTCGGATCGCGCATGTCTATCCCGCAGGTTGGGTATAACTACAATCTCTTCGCCCGGGTCGCCAAGAAGATCATGGTAGACATTGACGGGGCAGAGCTCAAGAAGCCGTCGCTGAAACTTGATCTGCCCATCCAAGCGGACGCCAAGGTGTTTCTGGAAGAGCTCTTGCGACAGCTCGATGAAAAGAACGTTTCCCTTGACATCCACGAGTGGCGGGGGCGGTGCACCAACTGGAAGAAGAAATATCCGGTGGCCTTGCCGGAGTATAGAGACAACAAGCACAAGGTGAATTCCTTCTATTTCACCGATATTCTCTCGCAGAAACTCGACAGTGACGCTGTAGTCGTCACGGACATGGGTACGAGTTTTACCTGTACCATGCAAACCTTCAGAACGAAGGCCGGTCAACGCCTCTTCACCTCCAGCGGCTTTGCACCCATGGGCTTCGGTCTGCCAGGAGCCATTGGGGCTTGCTTCGCCCGCGGCAAGAAAAAAACGATTCTGATTACTGGCGACGGTGGCCTGCAGATGAACATCCAGGAACTACAGACCGTCATTCACCATAAGTTGCCACTCATTATCTTCGTGCTCAACAATGAAGGATACTTAACCATCAAGCTGATGCAGCAGAATCACTTTGGTCGGTACGTTGGGTCAGATCCGTCCAGCGGTTTGAGCTTTCCTGACATCATCAAGCTGGCTGCGGCTTATGGTATCAAAGCCGACCGGATCTCCAACCAGAAGGAACTGCACGAGAAGCTGGACGTCGTGCTGGCTGAGCCGGGGCCGTTTGTCTGCGAGATTATGATGCCCGAGGATCAGCCCCTCATTCCTAGGGTGTCATCTCTAAAGCTCCCCAACGGTAGTATCGTATCGAAACCAATGGAGGAGCTCTACCCTTTCTTGGATAGGGGAGAGTTTCTGGAGAACATGATCGTTGAGCCGGTGGAAATCCTGAATAGGTGATTCCGGAGGGAAAAGATATGTTGACACGAAGGCTCGAAGACGTCGCTCTCGTCCTCGATTCACCGAAGGATCAAGTGGCCATCGCCAAGGAGGACATCCCAGCGGACTCGAAGCTTGTTTGCGGCGAGGGCATCATCGAGATGGACAGCGCAATTCGCAAGGGGCAGCGTTTCGCCTTGTGGGATATCGCGGGAGGGGAGTTAGTCAGACAATACGGCTACCCGTTCGGCCGGTCTAGAGGTATCGCCAAGGGTGAGCTCGTCACTGCCGACAACGTGGAAAGTGTATTACCGGGGGCAGACCCCAGCAACTTCGTCGAACCCAATCCTACCCCGTATTCGCCAGAATACACAGGCAAGACGTTTCTCGGATATGTGCGCCGTACCGGCACGGTCGGCACGCGCAATTACTATCTAATCGTGCCGACGTCGATGTGTGCAAGTGAAACGGCGATGCAGATTGCCTGTCGCCTTGATAACTTGGAGGAAGTCCCCGGTAGCTTTGCCAATATCGACGGGGTGATTGCTGTCCCGCACACGGAAGGGTGCGGCTGCGTCGCCAACGAACAGATTGACCGTGTGTTGCGGGTACTCAAAGGATTTGTGCTGCACTCGAACGTCGGCGGTTGCCTGATTGTGGACCTCGGGTGCGAGCAGACCAACTACGGGAAGGTTTATCCATATCTGAAGAGCGCGGTTGAAGCGTGTGGCAAACCAGTGGACTGGATTACAATCCAAGACTGCGGTGGGACCCGGAAGACGCTGGAAAGAGCCTGTTCGATCGTCGTAGCGCGGCTGCCCGAGGTGAACAAGGCGAGGCGCATGCGGTGCCCCATAGAGCATCTGGTTGTCGGAACCGAATGCGGAGCGTCGGATTCGTTTTCTGGAATCACGCCCAACCCGATCATCGGTAATGCGGTGGACAAGGTAATCTTCGGGAGGGGGTCGGCTATCCTTTCCGAGGTGCCAGAAATGGTAGGTACCTTCGCGATGCTTCTGCCTCGGTTCCGGAACATGGAGGTCGCTCAGGACTTTCTCGGCATCGTCCAGTGGTACGAGGCACTTGCCCGCAGGCTTGGTCTGTCGCTTGAGGACAACCTCGTCCCCAAAAACAGGGAGGGTGGCCTGATCAACAATTTCATCAAGAGTCTAGGTGCTGTGATGAAGGGAGGAACAACAGTCATTGAGGACGTCGTTGACTATGGGGAGCCGCTGCGGGGGAAGGGCCTGACTGTGATGCAGGGGCCGGGTGGAGATCTCGAATCCGTAACCGGCCTCACTGCGTCTGGTGCGACTATTATCTGCTTCTCCACCGGCAAGGGCACCACTACAGGTAGCGCAATTTGCCCTGTCATCAAGGTTGCTTCTACCGACGAGTTAGCCGGTTCTTTGCCTGAGGACATCGACTTCAACGCGGGTCGGCTTTTGATCGAAAAGGTGCCTATGGACGCCCTCGGTGAAGAACTTTTCGAAATGATCCTACGCGTAGCATCAGGGGAAAAAACCTGGTCGGAAAAATGGAAACAGCGGCAATTCCAGATTTGGACGGCCGGGAAACTTTCTGTATAACTTTTTTCGTATATGGAGCGAGATTCTATGGAAGAGATCAAAGTGAACAAATCCGGGAAAAGCGTCACCACGGACATTCCTCAAGATATCTCTACGGACAAACATGGCGGCCACGCGGTCCGCACCGGGAGCAGGCGAATCGTTGACAGGAGCAAGCTATCTGAACTCCAAGTAGAGGGCCAGGAAAAGCGGCCGAACCAATACACTGGGCACACCTTTTTAAACGTACGAGAAAAGTTCCGGCTTGACGGCCACAAAATGCTCTACCATCTGGACCGGGTGCTTGCATGGCAGCGGGGCGAGCGCATCGCACCCATCCACATCGACATGGGCCTCACCAAGTATTGCAACATCGGCTGCATATACTGCATAGGCGTAACCCAGGGTGGAATGAAGAAAGGTCAGATGATCCAAGGAAATGCCTTGCTCCGCTTCATCGGGGACGCGGCTAGGCTGGGTGTGCGCAGCATAGGATTCATTGGCGATGGCGAACCCACCCTGAACCCCGCGTTTTATGACGCTGTCGTCCTGGCTCAAAAGTCCGGCATCGATACCGGCACAGCCACAAACGGGATTTTACTCGATATGGACCGCGCCCATGACGTCCTGCGGAATCAGACCTTCGTCCGCTTTACCGTTGGCGCTGGCGACAGAGACGGCTACCGCCGGATCCACCAGACCAGTCCCAAGAACTTCGACTTGTTAGTGGACAAGATCAGAGCCTTGGTCAATCTGCGAAGGGAAAACAAGTACAAATGCACCATTGGTCTCCAGATGGTTCTGGTCCCTGAGAATTTTGACCAGGTCGTTAGGCTTGCCATACTTGGTGCCGACCTGGGAGTTGACTACCTACAGATCAAGCAGTGCTCCGACACTGAGTACAAGGAACTCGGCATTAATCGGGAAGATTACAAAAACGTCCAGGACGTGCTCAAGGAAGCTGAAAAACTTTCCACCGACGACTACTACGTCCAGGTGAAGTGGAACAAGATCAATATCCTCAACGACACCGAGATCTATAGGGGCGGGCACAGAAAATACGACATCTGCTACGGCACACCGTTCCTGGGCCAGATCAGTGGCAGCGGAAAGGTGTACCCCTGTGGGCCGTTCTTCGCCAAAGATAGATTCTTGATGGGCGATATTCATGAGCAGTCGTACCACGACATCGTCACCAGCAACAGGTACTGGGAGGTCCATCAGGATATCGTTAACAATGTGGACGTCCATTGCGACTGCACCGTCGGCTGCCGGCAGGACTACTTGAACAAATTCCTGTGGGACATCATGAATCCACCGGAGCATGTCAACTTCATTTGATTGCAGCCACCTATTTCCATATCGGTCTCTTCACGCAAAATGGCGCAACCCCGGTTCGTGCTCGCGGTGCTTTTGGTGGATGGACGCTACGTCATGCAATTGCGTGATGACAAACCCGGAATTGCTGTGCCAGGAGTTTGGTCACTTTTTGGTGGCAGCGTAGAAGAAGGCGAGGAACCTCGCACTGCTCTTCTCCGTGAAATCGAGGAAGAGTTGTGCATTCAGTTGTGCGATAGCCACTTTCTCTGGAGCGCTGAGCACCACCTCGATTTTGCGGCAACAACTGCCCGTTACTGGTTGTTTGAGGCTGACATCACCGAGCTCTGGGGGCGGCATCGCTTGACAGAAGGACAGGCCGTCCAGCATTTTGCGTTTGATGAGTTGCGCGATTTGACGATCCCGGCCTTGATTCGTGAAGTGCTGGAGCGGCACTATCAGGAGAGGGCTTCCGTCTGCAGAAATGATCTTCTGCCGCGATCTGACTGAGAAAAGCAGATGCTGCGAATCCATTGTCCCGCTGGGAATTGGCGGTTGAGAGAGATGAAGACCGAGGGACCACAGACAAGGGAATCAGGAATTGAGAAACTTGAACGTTTTCTTCAGCGTCAGGTTAGCCAAATCCGCCAAGGGGGAATCGGGATCTTACCCCACAAGGCTCTGAAACTACTGGCTCTACTGCCGTTTCTACCATTCTTGCTGATCGTGCGCCTCTTACGCCCTTGGCTTATCCTACGCTTCGCGCCGCTGCCAAGCGAACGGATAGGGCACTTTGCAGGCAACATAGAGGTCTACCTGTGCGAACGCGATGCGGGGATAAATGTGCCCTCGCGACGGTTTGTTGACGTTTTTTACTACAACGCGCGAATCTCTAATTCTCAGTTGAAGCGGATGTGGGATCGCAGATTGCGTGTATGCCCATTTGACATTTCCCTATTGGATCGCCTTAATCGTTGGCTGCCGGGTGGCGAAGAGCACGGTATCCCGATGCCTCATCAGGACAGGGATGTTCATGGTCTTCTGGCGAGTACGCAGCCCCACCTTTCCTTCACCATTGACGAGGAACAGATAGGTTCAGTAGGTCTGAGAAACCTAGGTGTGCCGGAAGGCACGCCTTTTGTCTGCTTCCATGCCAGGGACTCGGCTTATCTGGAGACCATCTATCCCAACTTTGACTGCAGTTACCACGACTACCGCGACTCGAGCATCCATAACTACGTGCCAGCGGTAGAGGAATTGAGCCGGCGAGGGTATTACGCAATTCGGATGGGAGCGGTCGTCAAGGAAGCGTTGAACGTCTCCAATTGCAGAATTGTTGACTATGCCGCCAATGGCGACCGCACTGATTTTATGGATGTTTTCTTGGGCGCCAAATGTACCTTTTTCATTAGTTCTGGCACCGGGATTGACGCTATCCCAATGATTTTTAGGCGGTTGTCTCTGTTTGTGAATTTCGTTCCACTAGAGTATGGACGGTATGGGCAGCCAGGACATCTCTTCATTCCCAAGAAACACTGGCTGCGTGGCGAGCGCCGTTTTATGACCTTTCGCGAAATTTTGGGATCGGGTGCTGGACGGTTCCTTTGGAGTGAAAAGTTTGAGCAGCGCGGCATCGAACTTGTCGAGAACACACCGGAGGAGATCCGAGCCCTCGCGATCGAGATGGATGAACGACTCAAGGGAATGTGGCAGACTACGGAAGCGGATGAGGAATTGCAGCGTCGCTTCTGGTCACTCTTCAAACCGAGTGAACTCAATGGAGTTTTCCGTGCTCGCATCGGTGCCGAATTCTTACGTCAGCATCGACACCTCCTAGGGTAGAAGGCTCAATAGTTATGAGGTCCATTGAAGAAGTGCAGATCATCCTCGCTTGGGGGACGCCCAGGCTCTCGAACATCTTGACTTGGGGGATCCACCTCCTGCGTCGAGCGCAAGTTAATCGGGCGATGTTCTACGGCGTAGTGGGGTACGGCTGGAGGTTTGTGGCGGGTCCGGTATCGGTCATTCTGATTGGAACCTACTTCAGTCCGGAGGTGCAGGGGTACTACTACACCTTCAGCAGTTTGCTGGCCTTGCAGCTTTTCTTCGAGCTTGGTTTGAGCGGCGTCATTACCCAGTTCGCCAGCCACGAGTGGGCGCACCTGAGCTTGGACAATCACCGACGGATCGTAGGGGATGCGCACGCATTGTCGCGCTTGGTGAGTCTTGCACGAGCGACCTTTCGCTGGTACCTCGTCGCCGCGGTGATGTTCGTGGTCGTCGTCAGCCTCTGGGGACTCGTCTTCTTTTCCCGCTCGCCAGGCTCGACGGTGAATTGGGTCGCCCCCTGGATTGCTCTCTGCGCCCTTACCGGGCTGACGTTGTGGCTGCTGTCGGTTTGGGCGCTGTTGGAGGGATGCAACCAGATCTCGCAGGTGTATGCGTTTCGAGCCATCCAGGCTGTCCTGACCAATCTTTCCATGTGGATTGCCATCGTGCTGGGAGCGGGATTGTGGACGGCATGCGTCTACATGGCGGTGGGTCTGGTGTGGGCGGCGGTGTTCATTCTGCGGAACTATCGGCAGTTCCTCGGGCCATTCTGGGCGGGGCCGTCTGGGGAGCGGATCGACTGGTGGGGCGAGGTCTGGTCGATGCAGTGGAGGATTGCCGTCAGTTATCTGAGCGGCTACTTCACGGGCTACATTTACACGCCCATCTTGTTCTATTTTCACGGACCGGTGGTGGCCGGTCAGTTTGGGATGACCTGGTCGTTGATTACCGCAGTTGGGTTTGTCGGCAACCTGTGGAGTGCCACGCGCGTCCCTCAATTTGGGATGTTGATCGCCCGGAGGCAATACGCGGAACTGGACCGCCTTTTGTTCCGGATATGGAGGATTTCAGTGGTGGCACTGATGGGCGGTGCGGCTGCGGTCTGGCTTCTGTTGTTCGGCTTGACAGTGATCGGGCCTCGGTTTGCCTCGCGTCTCTTGCCCCCGCTGCCAGCCGCCTTGCTGTTGCTGGGAATCGTGGTTTCGAATTCGACAACATCCGCGAGCAATTACATCCGTGCGCACAAACGCGAGCCGTTTATGTGGATTTCCCTGACGGCGGGAGCGATGACCGGAGGTCTTGTCTGGCTCTTGGCAAGTCAATTTGGGGCAATAGGCGCTGCGGCTGCTTATGCGGGAGTGGCCGTGATCCTCTTCCCGTGGGGGGTCTGGATTTGGTATCGCTGTCGATGGGAATGGCATGCGGACGGCGAGGATACACCGTGTTCTTCGTAGCCTGGTCCCCTGCGGGATCTGCCGAGGATCGGGCGGAAAAGCGGATGGCCGGACCGATTCGGAACGGGCTTGGCACGCGCCACCTGCCGGGTTGCGGAAGCCCGCGAGGCCGGCGAAGTTAGGATCACCCGTGAGTGCAGTTGAATGAGGAATCCGGACGCTCCGCCCGCCTTGCTGGGAGTGATCTCGGCGCGGGGTGGGTCGAAGTCCATCCCCCGCAAGAACATCGTGGATCTGGCAGGAAAGCCCCTGATCGCCTGGACGATCGAGGCGGCGCTCTCGTCCGGCGTCGTGGATCGTCTCATCGTGTCCACCGAGGATGCTGAGATTGCCGAGACGGCGCGACGGTACGAGGCAGAGGTCCCGTTCCTCCGCCCTGCCAAGCTCGCCCGAGACGACACCCCCGGCATCGAGCCCGTCCTGCACGCCGTGCGCTGGCTGGAAGAGCACGAGGGCTACCGGCCGGCCTGGGTCATGCTCCTGCAGCCCACCTCTCCGTTCCGGTCGGCCGATGACATCCGGGCGGCAGTGGGTATGATGTGCGAGCGAGGGGCGGATGCAGTGGTGAGCGTCTGCGAGGTTGAGCATCATCCGTACTGGGTGAAGCGGCTCTGTGAGGGCGGCCGATTGGCCACCCTGGTGAGTCTGGAAGGTGCCTATCCGAGCCGACAGGACCTGCCGTCAGCGGTGGCGCTGAATGGGGCCATCTATCTGATCCGTCGCGATGTCCTGCTCGCGCAGCAGACCTTCTACACTGAGCGCACGTATGGCTACGTGATGCCACGGGAGCGCTCGCTTGACATTGATACCCCGTGGGACCTCTACCTAGCCCAACTTATCGCCAGGGACAGGACGCAACATGCGCGAGGTTGAAATCGGCGGTCGGAGAGTGGGCGCTGGAAATCCCGTCTTCATCATCGCCGAGGCGGGTGTAAACCACAACGGAAAGCTTGACCTGGCAAAGCGTTTGGTGGACGTGGCAGTGGATGCTGGCGCGGACGCCGTCAAGTTCCAGACGTTCAAGGCCGAGAAGGTCATGACTGCTGACGCCCCCAAGGCGGAATATCAGAAGGTGACCACCAGTTCGGAAGAGTCGCAGTTGGAAATGGCGAAGCGATTGGAACTGTCGTTTGAGGACTTCCGTCACCTGAAGGCTCACTGCGACCGGGCGGGCATCATGTTCCTGTCCACGCCGTTCGATGAGGAGAGTGTCGAGTTCCTAGACGCGTTGGGCGTCGCCGCGTTCAAGGTTCCGTCTGGCGAGGTGATCAATCACCCTTTTCTGGGACACATCGCACGCAGGGGGAAGCCGATCCTTCTCTCGACCGGGATGAGCTGTCTGGGTGAAGTGGACGAAGCTGTCCGGATTCTGCGTGCTGCGGGGAACGAGCAGCTGCTCCTGCTGCATTGTGTCTCAAACTATCCGGCGCACCCCGCCGACGCGAACCTGCGGGCGATGCAGACGATGGCGGCCGCCTTTCAGGTGCCTGTAGGCTTCTCGGACCACACCCCGGGCATTGAGGTGGCATTGGCTGCAGTGGCCCTGGGTGCATGCGTGATCGAGAAACACTTTACCCTGGACCGTGACCTATTGGGCCCGGATCACAGAGCTTCGCTGGGACCGGATCAATTGGCCGCCTTGGTCCGGGGTGTGCGCACAGTGGAATCCGCATTGGGGCACGGGCGCAAGGAGCCGGCCGCCAGCGAAGCCAACACTGCGGCGGTAGCCCGCAGGAGCTTGGTGGCCGCTCGCGACATCCCGGCGGGGATGGCGGTGACACGTGAGCTCATCGCCATCAAGCGGCCCGGATACGGACTTCCTCCATCGGCCTTACGGTATATTATTGGTAGACGTACAAAGGCAAGAATACCCGCTGATACTATGCTCGAATTGGAAATGTTCTCCTGATGAGACCGGGTGTCACACTGGGCGATCCATGACTCAGCAGAAGGTGGCCGTACTCACGACTTCCAGGAGCGAGTACTATCAGCTTCGCAGCATCCTGCGGCACCTGCAAAGAAGTGAGATCTTGTCATCGTACCTGTTTGTGTCTGGAAGCCACTTATCGCCGCATTTTGGCAGGACCGAGGAAGAAATAGCGTCCGATGGTTTTCATATTGTCGAACGGCTCCCGATTCTGGTTGACGATGACTCCCCCATGGGGGCTGCGGTGACGGCAGGGTTGGCCGTGCAGATGGTCGGCACAGCCTTGCAGCGACACGCCATTGACTTGCTGCTCTTGCTGGGAGATCGGTACGAGCTTCTTGGTGCCGCCTTGGCTGCGACTTGCGTGGGTGTGCCTATAGCCCACGTACATGGTGGAGAGCGCACGGACGGTGCGCTTGATGACGCGTGTCGGCATGCAATTACAAAGCTGAGTTCTCTGCATTTCGTGTCGACGGATGTGTACCGGGCCAGGATTCTCCAGATGGGAGAACCAGCGAATCGCGCTTTCACTATTGGCGCTCCATTCCTCGACGAGGTACTAGCGGCTCCACTTCTGACAGAACAGGAACTGGCTGATTGCCTCAGGCTCCGAATCGTTCATCCGGTAGGGTTGGTCGCGTATCATCCTGCGACGCGAGAGGGAGGGGATGATGCTCGGATCTGTAGGCACATTCTCGAGTGTGTATCTGAGAAGTGCAAGACGATAATCGCGACCGCTCCTAACAGCGATCCGGGGTACGGGGGAATCTGGGGGGTGATTAGGGCTTTTTGTGACCAGCGTGAGAATGCAGGAGCGTTCGCAAATCTCGGTAGTCAGACATTCTTGTCTGTCATGTCACATGCGGATGTGATGGTAGGTAACTCATCGAGCGGGATCCACGAGGCGGCAAGCTTTCGGCTCCCCGTGGTAAACGTTGGCTCGCGTCAAGCAAGCCGACTGCGACCCAGGAATGTCTTGGATTGCGCGGCCGACGTGGAGGCAATTCAGAAGGCAGTTTCCGAAGCTCTGTTACCCGACTTCCGAAGGGGATTGCAAGACCTTCAGAATCCGTATGGAGAGGGACGCGCAGGGGAGAGACTGGTTGCGCTTCTCGAAGGGAGCGTACCATTTAAGAAGCTGCTGCGAAAGACTTTCTGTGATAGTGCCGACGTGGTGGCGGCTTGCACGAAGTGGATGGCTCGATATGGCCGATAGACTGCCGCCGGGATGTCCCACGTGTGTTCGCCTCAGACTTGAAGCGTGGAAGGGTTGGAATGGTGATACCCCCGTTGATTATCATCTGCACACTACGCATACGGATGGAAGGGCTACTGTGTCAGAGATGGCTCAGGCGGCCGCATCAATAGGGATGACTGAAGTGCTCTTCAGCGAACATGTGCGGCATACGAGCGCTTATTTCCCCTCTTTCGTGCATGAGGTGAGAGAGTTGCAATGCCCCGGCATGACTGCCCTTGTAGGTGCCGAGGCGAAGATTCTAGATCTGGACGGTCACCTGGACTGCTCTCCAGAGATTGCCGGTATCTGCGATGGGATTATCGGCAGTGTCCATAGCCTGCCGCGGGATGAGGCCGGTCTCTCTCAAAGCTGGTCCCGGTTGGAAGCAGAGACGGCGCTGAAGTTGGAGTTCCAGCTCGCCCTGGCTATTGTTAGTAAGAGCCGGGCGCACATTCTGGGGCACCCGATGGGCATGGTCATTAAGACGTTCGGAGTGCGGCCGCTGGAACATCTCTACAGGCTGGCGTGCGCCTGCCGTGAGTCCGGAAAGGCCTTTGAGTTGAATCCTGGCTACTGTTCCAGTCCAAAGGATTGGATCGACGTCGTAAAAACCGCCGGGTGCCGAGTCAGTTTAGGCTCGGACGCTCACTCGCCGCTGGAGGTTGGCAACGCCTGGTCCGTATTCATGATGGGCAGGGAGACGCCGGGAAGAATATGATGAAGGTTGCAGTCTCAGGCGTTGGTGGGGGCGTTGGCCAGAGCATCATGAAGGCCTTGACAATAGGATCGCTCCCGGTTGAAGTCTACCCTGTTGACATCACTCCGTTCTCGGCTGGCCTATATCGAGGCGTTCAAGGTACAGTTCTACCGCCACCAGAGACACCTGAGGGCCTGGTCACATGGGCTTCTTGGTTGCAGGCCAAAGGTATCGACGCCCTGATCCCAGGTTCCGACCACGACGCTCTCCCGCTTGCTTCGGTGCGAGATGAGTGGGCGACTAAGGGCATTTGCCGGATCCTTGTTTCTTGCCTGGATCTGGTTCAGACTTGTCGCGACAAGGCCATGACTTATCAACGATTGCAGGCATTAGGACTTCCCGTCCCCAAGTCAGTGTGGGATCTGTCGCTGAGTGACGCCCTTTCTTGGGCCAGATCACAGGGCTTTCCTTTAGTCGTCAAACCCAGGGATGGTTTTGCCTCACGAGGTGTCCACGTTGTCCGTGATGAAGAAGAATTCAGCTTCTTCTTCAGGCGGACTGCCAAACCGCTCGTTCAGGAGTACCTTAGTTTATCGGGAGAGGTAGAGGAATTTACCTGTGCAGTCTTTGTGGATTGTGAGGGAGTTCCCGTAGGTACGTTCATTGCTCGTCGCGACCTTTCTGCAGGAACAACCTATCGCGCTGAAATAGGCTTTTGGCAGGAGATCCATGATCTACTTGTCAGGATCGGAGCCGCATTGCGCCCACGAGGGCCGCTGAATGTCCAACTTCGATTGACGGAACGCGGGCCCGTTCCATTCGAGTTGAATATCCGGTGCTCTGGTACGGCTGCCATTCGCGCCCACTTTGGCTACAACGAACCGGAGATGTTGTTGCGGCATTTTGTGCTGGGAGAACAACTTGTTGCGCCCAAACCAAGGCGCGGTTTCGTCTTTCGATATTGGAACGAGATATTCCTTGAGGATGTAAGTCGAGAGCGTTTGATCGCAGATCCGGGCAGCTTGCATGGATCCGTGCGAGCATGGCCGTAGATGTCCTCTTGACCGGCGCCCCCGGCGTTCTTGGGAGAGAAATCAGAGAGATTCTCCTTCCCAACGGCTACCGCGTGATCGCATGCGGCCGGACTGAAGCGGCAGACATTGATGCTGTATGGGATGTATCCGTACTCGACGCTCCCGAGCCAGAGCAGGATGCCGAAGTGGTGATTCATGCGGCGGCACGTATCGGGAGCTATCAGCAGTCCGTTTCTGAAGCGATTCCGCTATTTCACGTCAATGTGACCGGGACAGCACGAGTAGCACGTTGGTGTGTGTTGAGGCGAGTGAAGAGACTGGTTCTCATTTCAAGCGCCATTGTCTATGGAGAATGGAAGGATCATCCGAAGACGGAGACCGACCCTGTGAGACCATGGAGCGCAGGCCCGTATGCTGTCTCAAAGTGGTGCAGCGAACAAGTGGCTCATCTGGTGGTGGGGTCGGGTTGTGAGCTCGTTGTCCTCCGTCTCGCGTCGCTGTACGGGGTTGGGTACAGGAACGGGCTCATACAGCGAATGCTACGAGAAGGCCGATCGGGGAGAGAGATACATGTCAAGCCGCCATGTGACGACAGTTTCGACCTTGTCCATGTGAAGGATGCTGCCCGCGCTATTTGCCGTGCGGTTGACGCTCCTACGAGCGGGACGTGGAACATAGGGGGCGGCAGTCTTACCAGTATTCGTGAATTGGCTGATATATGCGCGCTAGCCACAAATAGCCAAGTTGTTGTGAAGGAGTCGAGTGTCACGGGGAGCCGACGTATCCTGAACTGGGTGGATGATCGTAGAGCGAGAACGGACTTGGGGCACTCGAACAGTGTATCGCTTGAGGTTGGAGTCAGGGAGATCGCGAAGTCGTTGTGATGAAAGAGCGCAGGCCCTTCTCGGGCCTGGCTATTGTCGCAATTGATACTTGGGGCAAAGGATAGAAGGTTTATGGAGCGATTGGCCAAGTTCCTTGTAGCCCCCCAAGATTCGATTCGTGACGCAATGGTCTGCATAGACAGGAATGCGAAGGGAATTGCTTTGGTGGCGGACAAGGAACGGCATCTGATCGGTACCATTACCGATGGGGACATCCGCCGCGCGATCCTGGCAGGTGTGGACCTGGGCCTGCCTGTGCAGGTGTTGCTGGACCAGCGAATGGCGACGGGGCAGCCTCGGCCCCTCACGGCTCCGGTGGGCACGTCGGATGCCGAACTCCTGCGACGGATGAATGAGCGCAGCGTCCGGCACATCCCGCTTGTGGATAAGGTGGGGTGCGTCATGGATGTGGCGCTGTTGAGCGACTTGGTCAAAGAATTCGAGCTCCCGCTGACGGCTGTGGTGATGGCAGGAGGGTACGGGACCCGACTACGCCCGCTTACCGAAGATCTCCCCAAACCCATGCTCCCTGTGGGGGGCCGTCCCCTGATGGAGCATATCGTCACGCAGCTACGCGATGCCGGGATCCGGCGAGTAAGCATCACCACCCACTACAAGCCAGAGGCCATCATCCAGCACTTTGGGAACGGGGAGAAGTACGGGGTGGAGATCAGCTACGTGAACGAAGATCGCCCGCTGGGCACCGCGGGTGCGCTGGGATTGATGCCCATGCCACCCGGCCCCCTGCTGGTGATAAACGGCGACATCCTCACACAGGTGGATTTCGGTGCGATGGTCGCCTATCACCAGGAGCATCGCGCGAGCATGACGGTCGGCGTTCGCCAGTACGGCTTGCAGGTGCCATATGGTGTGATTGAGTGTGAAGGGCCATATGTAGTGCAAGTCACCGAAAAGCCTCAATTGCGCTTCTTTGTCAACGCCGGCATCTACCTGCTCGAGCCAGCAGTCCATCGGCACATTCGCGCCGATCGACGCTTCGACATGACGGACCTGATCCAGCGCCTGTTGGATGCTCAACAGTCCGTGGTCAGCTTCCCGATCCATGAGTACTGGCTGGACATCGGGCAGCATCCCGACTACGTGCGCGCGCAAGAGGACGTGGAGAACGGGAGAATTGCGCCGTGACTTGGGAGGGGAAGCGGGTGCTGGTTACCGGTGCGGGTGGCTTCATTGGAAGTCACCTGACTGAACGCCTGACCGGACTCGGCGCGAGGACACGGGCACTGGTGCATTACAACGCCCTGGGGAGCTGGGGCTGGCTGGATGAGTCGGATGCGCGGGATAATGTCGAAGTCGTTGCTGGCGATGTCTGCGACCGCGACAGCGTGCGGCGTGCCATGCAAGACGTGCAGGTGGTCTTTCACCTCGCCGCCCTGATTGCGATACCCTACTCCTATCATGCACCGGTCTCGTATGTGCGGACCAACGTCGAGGGAACCCTCAACGTCCTCTTGGCCGCGCGCGAGCTGGGGACCGAGCGCGTGGTGCACACCTCAACCAGCGAGGTCTATGGGACGGCGCAAAAAGTCCCCATTGACGAGACACACCCCTTACAGGGGCAGTCGCCGTATTCGGCGAGCAAGATCGGCGCAGACAAGATGGCGGAAGCCTTTCACCTGTCGTTCGGGCTGCCCGTCGTCACGGTTCGACCGTTCAACACCTTTGGGCCCCGTCAATCCGCCCGCGCCGTTATCCCGACGATCGTCACACAGTGCCTCACCGGAGAGACCGTGCGGCTGGGAAGTCTGCACCCGAAGCGGGACCTGAATTATGTAGCGAACACGGTGGAGGGCTTTTTGCTGGCCGGGGCGACGGCCGCGGCGATTGGTAAGGTCATCAACCTGGGCTCCGGCCAGGAGATCAGCGTTGGAGAGTTGGTCCAGGTAATCGCAAGGCTGATGGGCAAGTCGGTTGCCGTCGAGAACGATCCCGCGCGACACCGCCCGGAGGGGAGCGAGGTCGAGCACCTGGTCGCCGACAACACGTTGGCGAAGGCAGTGTTGGGCTGGGAGCCAACCGTGGATCTGGAGAAAGGCCTGCAGCACACCATCGATTGGATCCAGCGGCATGCTGAGAGGTATCGTGCCGGTGCCTATGTCCTGTGAGCCCGGCGCTCCCGGACCTGAAGGCTTTGTGCCACTCTGCGTCCCCGAAATCCGTGGGAACGAGTGGAAATACATTAAGGAATGCCTCGATACCAACTGGGTCTCCTCGGTCGGTTCGTTCGTGGACCGCTTCGAACGGGAACTCGCGGCGCGAGTGGGCACCCGATACGCGGTCGCAACGGTCAACGGCACGGCGGCGCTGCACATTGCTCTGCTCGTCGCCGGCGTCCAGCCCGATGACGAGGTCTTGGTTTCTACTCTGACGTTCATCGCCCCGGCCAACGCCATCCGCTACGTGGGCGCCTGGCCGGTCTTCATTGACGCCGAGCCGGACTACTGGCAGATGGACCCGCAGAAGGCGGCCGATTTCCTTGACAAAGGATGCCAGTGGACTAAGGGCGTCTTAAGAAACAGGACGACCGGCCGCCAGGTTCGAGCAATCCTGCCCGTTCACATCCTCGGCCATCCCGTGGACATGGACCCCATCTTGGAGGTGGCGCGCAAGTATGGCCTCGCGGTGATCGAGGATGCGACGGAAAGTCTGGGCGCGAAGTACAAAGGACGCATGGTGGGCGATCTGGGGGACGCTGCCTGTTTTAGCTTCAACGGCAACAAGATCATCACCACCGGCGGCGGCGGGATGATCGTTACCGACAATGAGGCGTGGGCGCGTAAAGCCAAGTATTTGACGACGCAGGCGAAAGACGACCCACTAGAATTTATGCATGAGACTATTGGCTATAATTATCGGCTGACGAATATTCAGGCCGCGCTCGGCGTGGCGCAGATGGAAAAGCTGGACGAGTACATAACGATCAAGCGGAGCATCGCGGCGAGGTATGCCGAGGCGTTCAAAAATGTGCCGGGGATTACACTGATGCTCGAAGCTCCGTATGCCTTCAGCCTCTTCTGGATGTACACGATTCTGGTGGATGAGGAACGTTACGGCATGAGCAGCCGCGAGCTATTGCGGGAACTCGAGCATGCCCGAATCCAGTGTCGCCCGCTATGGCAACCGATACACCGCAGCCCAGCGCATGGTGGGAAGCCAGGGACGGCCTGCCCCGTGTCTGAATGGCTTAATCGTGATGCTCTCAGCTTGCCCTGTTCAGTGGGCTTGGATTCGGAGAGTCAGCAACAAGTTATTCGAGCTGTGCGGGAAATGGCGGGGGGCCGGTAGCCTTCGGGAGGAATCCAATGGTACGAAAGATCTGGCGGGTTTGCAGGCAGGAAGGACTGAAGGAGGCCGGACGCCGCAGCGTTCGGCGCGTGCTCTCGTGGAGCGGCGATAGCTTGTTGCGCGCCGCGGCGCGACTTGAACAGAGTAGGACCCTCTCCCGAGAGGACCGGGCCTGCCTAGCAAGGAATAGCACCTTTCGGGACCGTCACGCCGGCCGCCGCTGCTTTGTCATCGGAAATGGTCCATCGTTAAAGAGGCAGGACTTGACGCCGTTAGCTGACGAAATCACCTTGACGATGAGCGGATTCTGGAAGCACCCCGTTCTGGACCGGTGGCAGCCCACCTATTACTGCCTGGCTGATCCGTTATTCTTCGATGGGTCGGAACCGATGAGGAAGTTCTTTGCCGACCTGAGTTCACGCATTCGTTCGACGACGTTCTTTGTTCCGCTCTCCGCTCGAAGACACATCCAGAGGCTGTCCTTATTGCCCATGGAGCAAACCTGTTTTGTGGCATTTCATGGCGACCTGGGGAACGGCCTGCCGAGCAGGCCGGATTTGACTGAGACGGTCCCCGGCGTTCAGAGTGTATCGCAGTTGGCCATCATGATCGCAATGTATATGGGGTGCTCGCCGATTTATCTTCTGGGCCTAGATCATGATTGGCTGGCTCAGCGGGGAATGGATCGGCATTTCTATGGGGGTCTCACGGTAGAGGGACATCCTATCGCCCATGGAGACCTCGATCGCCTTAGTTACAAATCGGATCTGATCGCAGTACTCAACATGTGGAATGGATATGAGCAAATCCGGCAGGTCGGCTCTCGACATAAGATTCAGATTCTCAATGCTACGGACGGCGGGTTCCTCGACATATTTCCGAGGGTGAAGTACGTAACCCTCTTCCCCGAGGTAAGCCCGAGAAGTTTGGTCTAAAGTGCCGCACGCCAGGTCTCATCTCGCCCTGAGGCCTCGATGTCGACGTTAGATCTTGCACGTGAGTTATACGGATCAACATCAGAATCAGACTCAGGAATCCAAGCCATGGCTGATCATCGATCGGACCAAGGCGCGCGGATTTGATTGATCGTCGCCTTCCGATGGGCAGAAGGAGCAATCGAGGTGACCCAAGCGAGAATCCTTGCCCGTAGTGAAACACGGTTGTCCCCATGGGTGTGCATTGTCAGAAAAGAAGTTGAGTTTGTACCAGGCCAGGAGGCTGAGGTTTACCACTGTCTATCCCAGCCGGACTATGTTGCCATCCTAGCACAAACGCGCAGCGGGCTGTTCCCAATCGTTCGGCAATATCGTCCGGCCGTGGAGGCATATACCTGGGAGCTGCCGGCAGGATTGTTGGCCCAGGGTGAAGATCCAGCAAATGGGTGCAGGCGTGAGCTAAAGGAAGAAACTGGCCTCGAGGCTGAGACGATTGTCAGTCTAGGCAATTATTACCCGGATACTGGGCGACTTGAAAACCGGATTCACCCCTTTTTTGTTCTGGCATCAGATCCCGATCCGGAGTTTGGCTGCGAGCCAGGGCTGTCCGTCGAATTTGTAACTGCACGGAGTCTTCGAGAGTATGTCCTATCAGGAAGATTCAATCATCAGCTTCATCTTGGACTCTTTGCCTTGGTGTCTTTGATGGGGTTGAGCGCTGACCTGGCCGGGTGATATAGGGGGCCGCCTTAGGGGACCTCGAGTCCGTGCTCGGCAAAAAGAGGTTGCGTGGAGTGGGGAGGACAGGGTGGGTTTCCAGATCTGTTTGACACCCTGACGCACGTTCCTGCACGTATGGAGTGCGGTCGCACCAGCCAGCCCATTCCGCCACCAGGCAGGGACAATCACGCGGGTGTGGAGTCTCACTGACACTTTGCATCAGAGGGACACATGGGAACACAGTTTCGCTATGACGTTATGATCATTGGCGGATTCGGCCGGGTGGGACTTCCGTTGGGTATCATGCTTGCGGATGTTGGATTTCAGGTTGCGCTGTATGATATCGATACGGCCAAGCGTGCAAAGATTGAAGCTGGTGAGATGCCGTTCATTGAGTATGATGCAGAACCGATCCTCAAGCGGGTTATCGGTAAGACGCTCCAGGTTGCCGAGGGTATCGACGAGGTAGCGCGCTCAGAGGCCGTGATCATCACCATCGGCACGCCGGTGGACGAATACCTCAATCCCAAGACTCGGCCCATCCTCAAGCTCGCAGAGCAGATGATCCCGTACCTTCAGGCCGACCAATGCGTGATCCTTCGGAGCACGGTCTATCCCGGAACGACGACGAACCTGGCTGAGTTTCTGCGACTGCGCGGGGCGAAGGTGCACCTGGCCTATTGTCCGGAACGGGTGGCGGAAGGCTACGCGGTGCGGGAGCTGCGGGAGCTGCCACAGATCATCTCCGGCGTCACGGAGGTGGCCAGCCGGCGCGCGGAACGGCTGTTCAAGTGCTTGGGAATGGAGATCATCCGGGTCTCGGTGCAGGAAGCGGAGTTGATCAAGCTGTTCTGTAACGCGTGGCGGTACATCCAATTCGCCATCACGAATCAGTTCTACATGATCGCGACCGAGCATGGGGCGGACTATTCACGGATCTACCACGCGATTACCGACAATTACGAGCGTGGCCAGGCTTTCCCGCGTCCTGGCTTTACCGCCGGACCCTGCTTGCTGAAAGATACCCTGCAGCTGGCGGCTTTCTACGATAACCACTTCCAGCTTGGCCACGCCGCGATGATGGTGAACGAAGGGCTGCCGAATTTCGTGGTCAGCCACCTTCGCCGGGACCTCAGGGGGGAACTGCACAACGTGCGGGTCGGGATCCTCGGAATGGCCTTCAAGGCGGATATCGACGACATGCGCGACTCCTTGTCATACAAGCTGGTCAAGATCCTGGGATTCCATGGCGCTGTGGTTGTCTGTTCGGACGAGTACATCAAAGACCCGGCGTTCGTGTCCAAGGAAGAGCTCTTGGCGACCTGCCGGGTCGTGATCGTCGGGGTCCCGCACTCCCCCTACAAGAGCCTCACGGTTCCGGACGGCGTACATTTGGTGGATCTGTGGGGAGTCCTCCGCAAACCGGCGGGGAATCAGGGGACGCCGTGGCTGGAGGCGGCGCGGGGGCAGTTGGGTCAACCCAAAGAGTAGGAATAGCGGTCGTAGCGATGTGCACCTATCTCGTGACCGGCGGCCTCGGGTTCCTGGGATCGGCCCTCGTAAGGGCGCTTGTGCTGGCAGGGTTCCGCGTTCGAGTCTTGGATGACTCGTCTCGAGGGTCGACCGGGCGTCTTGGCGATGTGCGCGACGATGTGGAGATCGTCACGGGAGATGTCCGTGACGCCGACGCGGTGCATCGAGCCATTCGCGGCGTGGACGTAGTCTGTCATCTCGCGTTCGTCAACGGGACCCGGTTCTTCTACGAGAAGCCGGCGTATGTCCTCGAGGTCGGCGTGAAGGGCATGGTGAACGTCCTGGACGGCTGCATCCGGGGCGGTGTCCGCGAGTTGATCGTGGCGTCCAGTTCGGAGGTCTACCAAACCCCGCCCTCGGTGCCGACCGACGAGTCGGTGCCGCTGTCGATACCGGATCCGCACAACCCACGCTATTCCTACGCCGGCGGCAAGATCATCAGTGAACTGATGGCGATCAATTATGGTCGAATCCACTTTGAGCGCGTGGTGATCTTCCGCCCGCACAATGTGTTCGGTCCCAACATGGGGTGGGAACACGTCATTCCGCAATTCGTGATACGGATCATGCAGCTCCAAGGAAGCGCCAAGGGAGGGGAGATCGAATTTCCCATTCAGGGAACGGGGGAGCAATCGCGGGCGTTCATCTACATCGATGATTTCACCGCTGGGTTGATGGCCGTGATCATGCGTGGGGAACACCTGAATATCTACAATATCGGGACGAGTGAGGAGCTCCAGATAGGAGATGTCGCAGAACGAGTTGCGCGATGCCTCGGGGTGCGGATTCGCCTCGTCCCCGGGCAGGAAGCAGTGGGGGGCACCCCGCGCCGCTGCCCGGACACTCGAAAGCTGCAGCGGCTAGGTTTTCAGCCGCGCTTCACCTTCGATCAAGGGTTGCGGCCGACCGTGGAGTGGTATGCGGCAAACGCCGCCAGGTGTCGTGGAGACGTGACGATCGACTCGCACAGATGATCGTGGGGGGTAACAGGAAGGTGAGAGGGACCGGCGACTCCAATTACTATCACAGGCACGATTGCCGTGTGTGCGGAGGCAAAGACCTCTTCCTGTACTTGGACCTCGGGCGGCATCCCCCGTCGAACAGTTTCCTCACACCGGAGGAGTTACCGTACGAGCGACGTTTCCCGTTGCGCGTCTACCTCTGCCGTGGTTGCGGGTTGTCCCAGCTCCTGGATGTGGTCTCCGCCTCGGACATTTTCAACGAGTACATGTACTTGTCGTCCAGTTCCAAAGCGCTGAGGAATCATTACCAGGAAATGGTCGATCAGGTGCTGAGCAGATTCGAGATCAGCTCGGGTTCGCTGGTCGTCGACATCGGGTGTAACGACGGCATCAGCTTAAAGTGCTACCCGAAAGGCACGTTCAGACTGCTCGGGGTGGAGCCTTCGTCGGCGGGGGAGTACGCGAAACGGGCCGGCTTCGACGTTGTGTCGGACTTCTTTGACCGAGAACTGGGGCGTGCGCTGGCCCAGAAGTACGGGCATGCGGCACTGGTGACGGCGACCAACGTCTTCGCCCACGTGGATGATATCCGATCCTTCGCCGAGGGAGTGCAGAGGCTGCTATCCCCGGATGGGATATTTGTGATCGAGTTCCCGTACGTCCGCGACATGATCGAGGGAAGGTTGTTCGATACGATCTACCATGAGCACTTGTGCTATCTGGGACTGACGCCGGTCTCTCACCTTCTTGCTCAGGTGGGGGCGAGAGCCTTCAGGGTGGAAAGGACGCCGTTCGGCGCCTCGGGACCGGCACTTCGGCTTTTCGTCTGCCGGGAAGAAGCCCGATACCCCCGTGACGCTTCGATCGAGAAGATGCTGGGCGAAGAACGCGCCTGGGGAATCGCCGAGGCGCAGAGCTACTCGGCGTTCGCGACAGCGGTGAGCACGCTCAAGACGGAGCTCCGGCACATGATCGAAGAGCTGCGCAACGCCGGCCATGTCGTGGGCGCCTTCACGGCTCCGGCGAAGGGGAATACCCTCCTGAATTACCTGGAGCTCATGGGGGAATCCATTGTTGCGGTCGCGGAAAACAACGAGTTGAAGATCGGGAAGGTCACGCCGGGCAGCCACATCCGCATCATCAGCGACGAGGAATTCCTCAAGTGCGGCGTGTCCCATGCCCTGCTTCTCTCCTGGAACTACGCGGACTTCTTCTTGAAGAATTCCGAATTCGTGAAGCGGGGCGGCAAGTTCATTATCCCCCTGCCCGAGCCTCGGATAATCGGATAACAGGCAATGGCGGACGGTCGGTATGGTGGCGCGGCAGTAGGCGGAGGAGCGATATGAAGGTTGTTCGCATCCAATGCACCCAGAGAGACGCCCGGGGAGAGATCACCGATATCATGGTCAATGAAAAGATCGACTACGTGACCTTGATCACATCGGCTAAAGGCTCCGTCCGCGGGAACCACTATCACAAGGAGACTGTCCAGTGGGTGTACATCCTGGACGGTCGGATGAAGTTCCTGACACAAATGCCGGGCGGTCCGGTCGTTGCGACGGTTCTTGAAAAGGGCGACCTGGCGGTGACCGAGCCGATGGAGCGACATGCCATGATCGGATTGGAGGACTACAGCTTCCTGGTGTTCACGCGCGGGATCCGGGGTGGGGAGGATTACGAAAAGGATACCTTCAGGCTAGCAGAGCCACTCCAGGAGTGACATTCTGCGGTTCCGGGTTCCTGGAAAGGAGCAGTTCGGAATGATACCGGTCAACGAACCACTGCTGAATGAGCAAGCACTGAAGTATGTTGAGGAATGCGTGCGAACGGGCTGGATTTCTTCGGAGGGCCGGTTCATTCAGGAGTTTGAGGAGAAGTGGGCGGTGTATTGTGGGATGAATCATGGCGTGGCCGTGAGCAACGGTACGACTGCGTTAGCGGTCGCAGTGGCGTGTTTGGGGCTGGAGCCGGACGATGAAGTCATCATGCCGACGTTCACAATTATTTCCTGCGCGCTTGCGGTCATCGAGGCCGGAGCGAGGCCGGTGTTGGTTGACAGCGATCCACGAACGTGGTGTATGGATGTGAGCCAAATCGAGGGGAGGATCACGAGGCGAACCCGCGCAATCATGCCGGTGCATATGTACGGGCATCCGGTAGACATGGATCCAATTCTGGAGCTGGCGCGGCAACACAAGCTATTCGTCGTAGAGGACGCCGCCGAAGCGCATGGGGCCGAGTACAAGGGCCAAAAAGTCGGCGGGATGGGTGATTTGAGTTGTTTCAGCTTCTACGCCAACAAGATTATCACCACCGGTGAGGGGGGAATGGTTCTGACGAAGCGCGAGGACCACGCGGAGCGTATTCGCTCCATGCGCAATATGTGTTTCCGTAAGGATCGTCGCTTCTATCACACGGAACTCGGCCATAACTACCGTCTCAGCAATCTCCAAGCTGCGGTCGGTGTGGCGCAGGTTGAGCAGATGGAAGAGCACCTCCGGCGGAAACGGTGGATGGGAAAGGCGTATACCGAACGACTGAGCAAGATGCCTCAGATTGCTCTACCCGTGGAGGAGGCGTGGGCCAAGAATGTGTACTGGATGTACGGCTTGGTTTTGGCCGATGAGGTGGAGTACGACGCTGCGGAGTTCGCGCAGCGGCTGAGGAAAAGAGGAATTGAGACGCGGCCATTCTTCTTGGGAATGCACGAACAACCGGTATTCCTGGATTGCGGGATGTTTAAGGGGGAGCGCTATCCCGTCGCCGAGCGGATTGCGCGACGTGGACTGTATCTCCCATCGGGCCTCACTCTAACCGAGGAGCAGTTGTCCCGAGTATGCGATGCAGTCATCGATACGCTCCAGGGTTGAGGAATGGATACCAAGAAGGTCATGAGCGATGTGTTCGGTCCTGGCTACGCTGGCGACTACGACACGATTTATGCGTCCAAGAACTATCTAAAGGAATGTGAACTTGCTGAGAGGTTTCTTGCTCGCTACGAGGAACGAAAGACGCGAACGATCCTGGATCTCGGTTGCGGAACGGGAGGGCACGCGATTCCATTCAGTGAACGCGGGTACCTGGTGACGGGAGTGGACAGGTCCGAAGATATGCTCGCCCAGGCTCGGGCGAAGGCGGACGCAATGGAAGATGTTCCCAATCGCCCAGTGTTCCACTGCTCGGATCTGCGCTCCTTGGACCTCGGGGAAGAATTCGATGCCGTTGTGATGATGTTTGCAGTGTTGGGCTATCAAGTGAGGAATTCGGATGTAGTCGCTGCGCTGAGGTGTGTGTCCAAGCATCTGCGCATTGGGGGCTTGTTTCTATTCGATGTATGGTATGGTCCGGCCGTGCTGGCGATGCGACCGAGCGAGAGGATTCGTACATTTGAAAAGGAGGGCAGTCGCCTAATTCGGCTGGCTGTACCCAAACTGGATGTCCGGCGTCATTGCTGCTCGATCCTTTTCCGGCACGTGCTGCTGGACAACGATGGTCACTATCGTGAGACCGCAGAGGATCACAACACGCGGTTTTTCTTCCCAATGGAATTGGATTTCTTCCTGAATTACGTGGGAATGGACCTCTTGACGTTGGTGCCCTTTCCGGAGGGCGAGGGAGAAATAACCGAGAGTACGTGGAACGTTCTCGGTGTGGCCCGGAGGGTCAAGTGAAGGTGGGAGTAGTTGTGGAAGGGGGACTCGATAAGGGCGGTGTCTACCAATTGGAGATGTCGATACTCCATGCGCTAAAGGACCATACCTCCACCTCACGGCATAATTTTGTAGTGTTTACCTATGCTCAGATACCGGATCGGGAGATCCTGGAACAAGGTGGTCTATCATTTGTAGAGTTGCCTTGGCCCAAGGCGAGGCATCGGCTGGAGAGAAAGGTGGGCATTCTTGCGCAAAGAGCACCTTGGCCGAAATGGATCCATAGGATACGGAACAGCTTACAGAGATCAATGGACGCGCATGGAATTGACGTGGCGTACTTTCCGTGCGAGATGCCGGATTGTCTGGCGATCAATATGCCTTTCATCCTGAATGTGTGGGATTTGCAGCACCGACTCCAACCCATGTTTCCAGAGGTTTCAGCGAGAGGCGAATGGGAGCGGCGGGAAAGGTTCTATAGTCTGGCTATTCGGCAAGCGGCGCGAATCATTGCGGAGTCGGAGCAAGGGAAGCGGTATATCATCCAGTTCTATGGTGTGCCGGA
>Ga0315282_10003785_pt1 | contig 26907 bp, 21 predicted proteins | sample YL17G07_20_MG_FD_203693 | JGI IMG/M metagenome (GOLD analysis project Ga0315282, IMG submission 203693) | Sediment microbial communities from Yellowstone Lake, YNP, Wyoming, USA - YL17G07_20 | ecosystem: Environmental > Aquatic > Freshwater > Lake > Sediment | place: USA: Wyoming | collected...
TCAACTTACAAAAAGCTCTTGTCGGAATCAAGCATCGGCCCCGTAGTCGTCCACGACACCTACCTTATCAATCTCTGTGCAACGGACAAGGGGATCCTCAAGAAATCGCGCGCCGCACTGAGGGATGAACTGGATCGCGCGGAGGCGCTCGGTGTTGAGTATCTGAACTTCCACCCGGGGTCTCATCTGGGCGCAGGAGAACCAGAAGGGATCAAGCGCGTCACGGAATCGCTCGATGTCATCCACGAAGGGACAAGAGGGTACAGGGTAAAGAGCGTTGTGGAGACGACCGCCGGGCAGGGCACGGCCATCGGGTATCGGTTTGAACAGTTGCGGGTAATGATCGACGGCGTAGAAGAGAAGGAACGGATGGCGGTGTGCGCCGACACGTGTCACATCTTTGCAGCGGGGTATGACATCTCAACCGAAGAAGGGTATGAAGCCACGTTCAAAGAGTTCGATGAGATCATCGGACTGGGTCGATTGGTCGCGTTTCACGTGAACGATTCGAAACGTGAGCTCGGTTCTCACGTCGATCGGCACGAGCATATCGGCAAGGGAAAAATCGGAAAGGCGGGATTTCGTCTGCTGATGAACGATGAGCGGTTCAGGAACATCCCAAAGATCCTGGAGACGCCGAAGGGTCCGGAGATGAAAGAGGATGTGCGAAATATGAGGGCGCTGAGAAGGCTGGTGAAAAGGAACGAAGGTGAAACAGAAAAGTAAGAAGTGAGACGTGGAATGTGGGAGGGAGGAAGGATCAAGAAACGAGAACGTCGAAGCGGCCGGTCAACCTCCGTCGGCCGGCATATCACTCCATTGTCCCATTACTTCACTATTCCGCCGCTTCCTCAGTCCCCGACCCCCACCTCACACTCGCAGATAATTTTCCCGCAGCAGGGGCAATACTCGAGGTTGTCTTTCTCTCGCAGGCACTTACAGCAGTATTCGTCCTCCGGCTCGATCTCCTCGCCACAGATCGCACGATGGCTGATGACGAGCAAATCCATCTGTCGCATGCAACACGCGTGCGCGGGCCGTAGGGTACAGGTGCCCCGCCCTATGTTGTTGTCGCGTCGTCACTTCTTCTCATCAGTGGCAATTGCTTGACTCCGGCAAGCGGCAATCGTACATTTACTCTGGAGGAGGATCTATGGCAGAAGTGGCGACGCTCAAAGGGCTTCTTTCGCAACACACGAAGGAGGGGGAACTCTACGAGAAGATGCCCGACAACTGGGTCCGCTGCTATTCGTGCGGACATCGGTGCAAGATTCCACCTGGACGGGACGGCATCTGTCGTGTGCGGTTCAATCGGGATGGGAAGCTTTACGTGCCGTGGGGGTACGCCGCCGGCGTCGCGCTCGATCCGATCGAGAAGAAACCGTTCTTTCACGCGTATCCCGGTGCGAAGGCGCTAAGCTTCGGCATGCTTGGATGTGATTATCGGTGCGGGTATTGTCAGAACTGGATTACATCACAGGCCTTGCGGGATCCCGGTGCAGTCTCCGGCATCGACTATCTGACGCCCGAAGAGTTTGTCGACGCTGCGGTGCGATCGAAAGCGAAGGTCGTGACGAGCACCTACAACGAGCCGCTGATCACGAGCGAATGGGCGGTGGAGATTTTCAAGCTGGCGAAGCGGGTTGGCCTCGTAACCTCCTACGTTTCGAACGGGAACGGTACGCCGCAGGTGTTGGACTATCTCCGACCGTGGGTTGATCTCTACAAGGTCGATCTCAAGGGATTCCGGCAGAAGGCGTACGCGCAGCTCGGCGGGGTCCTTCAGAATGTGCTGGATACGATCAAAACGCTCCACGAGAAGAACTTTTGGGTTGAGGTTGTCACGCTCGTTGTCCCGGGCTTCAATGACTCCGATGAAGAGCTTACCGATATAGCGAAGTTCTTGGTTTCCGTCTCACCCGACATCCCGTGGCACGTCACGGCCTTCCACACAGACTATCGGATGACCGATGCGCACGACACGCCGGCAAGCACTCTGCTTCGGGCTCGGAACATCGGGCTGAAAGCAAGACTGCATTACGTCTATGCAGGCAATCGTCCCGGCGAGGTCGGTGAGACGGAGAACACCTTCTGTCCTTCGTGCGGTGCAACGTTAGTTGAGCGGTGGGGCTTCCGTGTGGTCAGCAACAAAATCAAGAATGCTTGCTGCTTCAAGTGTGGGACGAAGATCGCTGGGAGGTGGGAGTAAGGCGGATCGATTTCAGCGCCAAGAGAGTGAAGGGAATACTATTTGATAATGAAGGAGTTGTTACCTAGATGAAAGCGATGGTGCTGAGAAAGGTCTCTCAACTCAAGGACCAGAAAAGGCCTCTAGAATTGACAGAGCTTCCGAACCCAGCACCAAATGGGAAGGAGATTCTTGTCAACGTCTCCGCCTGCGGCGTTTGTCACACCGAGCTCGATGAGATCGAAGGCCGCACCCCTCCGCCTCGCTTTCCGATCGTTCTTGGCCACCAGGTGGTCGGCAGGGTTGAGTCGGTCGGTCCTGGAGCAACCCGATTCCTGCCGGGTGATCGCGTCGGCATCGCGTGGATTTTCTCCGCGTGCGGAACGTGCAAGTTCTGCCTCGCGGGCGAGGAGAACCTCTGCGCCGACTTCCGCGCGACGGGGAGGGACGCGAACGGCGGGTATGCAGAGTTCATGACCGTCAACGAAGATTTTGCCTATGTTATCCCAGACGTTTTTTCCGACTCGGAAGCAGCTCCTCTCCTGTGCGCAGGTGCCATCGGCTATCGATCCCTGCGGCTGACAGGGCTGAAGGACGGAGCGAATCTCGGGCTCACCGGCTTCGGCGCGTCGGCACATCTTGTCCTCAAAATGGCCCGCCATCGTTTTCCGGGCTCGAAGATCTTCGTCTTTGCCCGAAATGAGCAGGAGCGAGCGTTTGCCCGAGAGCTTGGGGCGATTTGGGCGGGTGAGACTGCGGAGCCGTCACCGGAAAAACTCGACTCCATCATTGACACAACACCCGTCTGGACGCCGATGGTTGAGGCTCTGAAGAATTTGGAGCCCGGCGGAAGACTCGTCATCAATGCAATTCGCAAGGAGGAGGTCGATAAGGACGCCTTGCAGCGTCTCGATTACCCGGCTCACCTCTGGCTGGAGAAGGAGATCAAGAGCGTTGCCAACGTCACTCGGAGAGACGTCAGCGAGTTCCTCCAACTTGCTGCCGAGATGCGCATCAAACCCGACATTCAAGAATTCAGGCTCGAGGAAGCAAACAAAGCACTGGCTGAGCTGAAGGCCGGACGAGTCCGGGGAGCGACGGTGCTGAGGATTGTGTGAGCGGCCCTACGCGTGCTGAGCACTGGTACGGGATGTTGCTGCACTTACGACCAGGCCGTCCCTCTTGGCTTGAGGAACGGCTTCTTTTCTTCATACAGGCCCCCGCCTCACCTCAAAGAGAAGAATTCAACCCGGCGTTCGTGGTGATTCTTTCAAGAGAAAAGAGTATTTTTGCTCGACAGTTGAAGCTCCGGCAATAAGAACAACTCTTCTTCCCTTCTAGAACCATCGACGCGAGGCGCGCTATGTGGAATGTTACTGGAACGATTGCGGAGATCGTGCTCCGCACAGCTATCATCTACGGAATCGTCTTGCTTGGCATTCGGCTGACCGGCAAGAGGGAGGTCGGGCAGATGACGCCGTTCGACCTGGTGTTGCTGCTCCTGATTGCCAACGCGGTTCAAAACGCCATGACCGGGCCGGATACCTCGCTGACGGGTGGAGTCGCAGCGGCGGCGACGCTTCTGGCGTTGAACGCCAGCATTACGTCAGTTGTCTGGCGGAACAAGCGTGCCCGGAAGATCATCGAGGGATCACCCAGACTCCTCATTCATCGCGGGATGGTGGTGAAGGAGAACCTGGCGAAGGAGAAAGTAACCGTCGACGCGCTCTATCAAGCATTGCGGGAGCACGGCATCGTGAACGTCGCGGACGTCAGTCTCGCAGTGCTTGAGATCGATGGATCGATCAGCGTCCTGAAGAACGATGAGATGCCGACAGTCGTGCGCCCGCACCATCATGTCAGGTTTCTCTCGAAGAAGAGCTCTTGATCATGCCTCGGCTCCCAAGAGAGGAGGAAACGATGAAACGAGCGCTCTTCATGAGTGTGCTCCTTGCGTGTTGCATGTCCGTGCACTCTTGCACGACGGCGAGTCACCAGACCCCAAAGTTGACGGGAACTGTGGTCTTTCTTTCCATCGAGGGAGGCTTCTACGGTATCAAGGGGGATAATGGGAAGAACTACGATCCCGCCAATCTTCCGGACGAATTTCGAAAGGACGGCCTGCGGGTACGGTGCGAAGTGAGGGAACTGCGGGATCGAGCCAGCGTTCATATGTGGGGGACGATCGTCGAGGTTGTTCATATAGAGAAATTGTGAGGAGGACCCAATGAAATCAGACCCATCAGACTCTCCGTTCTCTTGCCAGCAAGCCCGGGGAAGGTCTTCACGGCGCTCACGGACAGCCGGGCCATTTCGAAGTGGAGCGGTTAGAAAGGGAAGGTCGAAGCGAAGGTCGGCGGCAAATTTGAGATGTTCGACGGATGGGTCAATGGGAAAGTGGTGGAGTTCAAGCCCGCCAAGTCGCTCGCGTACACCTGGCTTCCGGGTGATTGGCCTCAGGGTGGTCCGGAATCCGTAGTGCGGTACACGTTTGGTGCCGCAAAGGGTGGAACCAAAGTGGTTCTGACGCACTCCGGTTTTCCAAACGAGGCGCAGAGAAAAAGCCATCAGAGCGGCTGGCTCGAATTTGTGTTTGCACCGCTCGAGGATTATCTCTCAACACACCACTGACGCTCTCCAGCAACCCGGCCATGAAACAACCGACTCTTCTCTGGGTCCTTGCCGTTCTGATCACGGCGCTGACGGCCTACTATCAACGCGTGACCGGTCCCACCTATCCGGTTTCGGGCAGGGTTACGCTCAACGGTCGAACGATTGCGTACACGCTTGACCGGAGTCATCCCGGTCCCTCGAATGTCCCCGTGACGATCAGGGCGGACGACGCAAGTACTCAAGGGGTGTTATATTGGAAGCGCTACAAGACCGACGAGAAATGGATGCGCGTTCCGATGAGGTTTGAGGATGGATCTCTCATCGCGGAACTGCCGCATCAGCCACCGGCAGGGAAGCTGGTCTACAGAATGGAGCTTCAGCAAGGAGATCAACGCGTCAGCATACCCGAAGGCGATCCGATTATCATTCGTTTCAGGGGTGACACGCCCATGGCCGTCTTCATTCCCCACCTCCTCGCGATGTTTGGAGCGATGCTCCTCTCGACACGAGCAGGGCTCGAATACTTCCGAAAGGAGCCGAAGCTCAAGAGCCTCACGTACTGGACGCTCGGCTTCTTGTTCGTCGGCGGGTTTATCTTCGGGCCGGCGATGCAGCACTACTCGTTCAACACCTGGTGGACCGGTTGGCCGGTCGGGACCGACCTCACGGACAACAAGACGGCTTTTGCGTTCATCGTATGGGTCATTGCGGCTCTTGCGCTCTACAAAGCCAAAAACCCGAAGCGCTGGGCTCTTGGCGCCGCGATCGTGTTGCTCGTCGTCTACCTGATTCCGCACAGCGTTCTCGGATCAGAACTCGATTACAGAGAGCTCGAAAAACAACCGTCGAAGGTCGAAACGACACAATAAATTAAGGATGCTTGTATGAAGCAACGACCCCTTCCTGCTCTTGCCATCATGATTGTCGGCGTGTTGAGTTTCGCTCTCGCAGCGTTTTCCCAGGAAAAGAAGCCCAACCCTATCACGTCCGACGTTGTTGCTCATGCCGAGAACATCATCGGCCTGAACTTCACCGAGGCGAAGCGTGACTCGATGCTGGACGATCTCTTCGACCAACTAAAAGACTACGAGAAGATCAGAGCCGTCTCGCTCCTCAACAGCGTGCCGCCGGCCGTCCTGTTCAATCCCATTCCGGTTGGATTTGAGTTTGAGAAGGCGAAGAAAGCGTTCAAGATGAGTCAGGTCGGGAAAGTGGTCTTGCCCAAGAACCTTGAGGATCTCGCTTTCTACTCCGTCGGACAGCTGGCGGAATTGATCCGCACGCGAAGAGTCACTTCAGTGCAGTTGACAAGGATGTACCTTGAGCGATTGAAGAAGTATGGGCCAAAGCTGGAATGCATCATCACGCTGACGGAGGACCTTGCGCTTCAACAGGCCAAGCGAGCCGACGCGGAAATCGCCAAAGGAAAATACCGAGGACCGCTCCATGGGATTCCCTACGGGGCGAAGGATCTGCTTGCCGTGAAAGGGTACAAGGCGACGTGGGGTGCAATGCCTTACAAGGACCAGATGATCGATGAAGATGCGACCGTTATCAAGCGGCTTGAAGAAGCAGGAGCAGTGCTTGTGGCAAAACTCTCGATGGGAGCGCTCGCCATGGGTGATGTCTGGTTTGGCGGGAAGACGCGCAATCCCTGGAACTACGAACAAGGGTCGAGCGGCTCTTCAGCAGGGTCTGCTGCCGCGACGACCGCCGGATTGGTTGCGTTCGCGATCGGCACGGAGACGTACGGCTCCATCGTGTCACCGTCGACGCGATGCGGCGTGACAGGGTTGCGACCGACATACGGACGCGTCAGTCGTACGGGCGCAATGGCGCTGAGCTGGTCGATGGACAAGATCGGGCCCCTCTGTCGGACGGTGGAAGATTGCGCTCTGGTGTTCAATGCTATCTGCGGACCCGACGGAAAAGATCAGATGCTCTACGACGCACCCTTCAACTACGATCCGAAGGTCAACCTGCGCAGGCTTCGAATTGGATACTTGAAGATGGCGTTCGACAGCGCAAGGGCTAACAAGGCAAACAACGATTCTGTTCTCGTCGTCCTGAGAGGATTGGGGGCGGCGCTCGTTCCAATCGAGCTTCCAAAATATCCCACCGGCAGCCTTGGGCTCATTCTGAGCGCAGAGGCAGCGGCGGCATTTGACGGTCTGACCCGGAGCGGAAAGGATGACCTGCTCGTCCGACAAGACAAGAACGCATGGCCGAACGCGTTCCGGACCGCGCGTTTCATACCCGCGGTGGAGTATATCGAGGCGAACCGTATTCGCTATCTGATCATCCAGGAAATGCAGAAGGTCATGAGGGACATCGATGTGTACGTCGCGCCATCGTTCGGCGGTGACAACCTGTTGCTCACCAACCTGACGGGTCATCCGTGCGTTGTTTTGCCGGATGGCTTTTCAAAAGAAGGGACTCCCACGAGCATCAGTTTCATCGGGCAGCTTTTTGGAGAGGCAAAGCTCCTTGCCGTGGCGAAGGCTTACCAGGATGCGACGGATTTCCATCTCAAGCATCCAAAGCTGGAAGAATGAGCAACGCACCGCCAAGGCCCCAAGAAAATGGAGAAAAGAGAACTGAGTGAAAACCTTGATCGATTGGCCCACGATGTGATCGGCGCTGCGATCGAGGTCCACAGAAACCTGGGACCAGGTTTCCTGGAGTCAGTCTACGAAGAGGCTCTCTGCATTGAATTGAGTCTTCGGGGAATACCGTTCGAAAGACAAGTGAATCACGGAATAGATTACAAGGGGCATCGGGTCGGCGATGGGCGGCTGGATCTCGTCATAGGCAATCGCCTCGTTGAAGATTTGGCGCCAATCCACAACGTTTCTGTGCTCAAGAAAGGAGTTGACTCCATGCCAAAAGCTCAAACGAACTTTGCAAAGATCAGCGGCGAAGCAGTGAGGGCCAAGACCGGAAGAGGCTGGAACGAGTGGTTGCGGTGACAATTCATTAACCAGCGGCAGGCGATGCCGAAGCATTCATTGTTCAAGCAGCCCAAGAAGAAACGAGCAACACGCTGAATAATCTCACTTCATCGAAAGGAGCTGACAAATGAAACGACCGCTCAAGAGTGCAGCAGCGCTTCTCCTCGCGCTCGCCTCCGCCACAGTTGCACAAGAGAGGGGGACGTTTACCGTTGGTACGGCGACGGCAAGCCGAGGTCAGAAGGTCACAGGTGTCATTCAAGTTCCGGCTGGGATCGATACGGCGTTGAGTATTCCTGTCGCCGTCGCGCATGGCGCCAAGGCGGGACCGGTTCTCGCGCTCGTGGCGGGAGCTCATGGGACCGAATATGCATCGATCATTGCTCTCGAAAAGCTCATCGGGCTGCTCGATCCGGAGAAGATCACCGGGACAGTCATCATCGTTCCGCTTGTCAACATCCAGTCGTTCGAGCGAAAGGTGCCCCACTTGAACCCCGTCGATGGCAAGAACATGAATCGCATGTATCCAGGACGGATGGACGGCACGCAAACAGACCGGGCGTCGTACCTTATCACCAAGGAGGTAGTTGACCAGTGTGACCATCTCATTGACCTTCATGGAGGTGACCTCGACGAGAGTCTGCGTCCCTACAGTTACTGGACGAAGACGGGGAGCGAAGGGCAGGATCGAATTTCGCGCGAGATGGTGTTGGCGTTCGGGCTTGATCACATCATCATCTCGACGGATCGACCGACGGATCCGAACGAATCACGCTACCTGGAAAACACGGCAACCATTCGCGGCAGGCCGTCGATTACGGTTGAAGCAGGGTATGCCGGCACGGTGGAGCCTGAGGATGTCAGTGCGCTGGTGAACGGCTGCCTGAGTGTGATGCGCTACTTGAAGATGTTGCCGGGCCCTGTGACCATGATTGAGCATCCGGTGTGGATCGAAAAGATCCTGACGATCGCAAGCGAGCAGACAGGTGTCTTCTATCCGCTGGTTCGCAAGGGCACGTTTGTCGAGCAGGGAATGAAGATCGGTTACGTAACAGATTACGTGGGAAAAGTTATTTTCGAGGCGCGTGCTCCCGCGGCCGGCATCGTCCTGTATATCTGTGCCGTTCCATCGATGAGGAAAGACGGGACGATCGCCAGTGTTGGAGTTGTTGCAGGGCCGGAGGTGATCAAATAGATCTATCGACTTGGATCGGCTCACTAAGATTCCGCATCTTCTGACGATGAAACTTCGACTCATTATCCTCACTTTACTCATCCCATCCCTTCTCATGCTGAATAGCTGCAGCTCGTACGTTCAGCGCATGGTCGTGCGGTCACTCGGTAGCATCGGTGAACCGATCAAGCCTCCCCCAAGAATGATCACGACCCCGATCGTTCAGAACGCGAAGCTCGCCGTCTCATGGGTTGGTCATGCAACGGTCCTTATCCAGATCGACGACAAGATCGTTATCACCGATCCGTTGTTCACCAATACAATCGGCATGCTCGTGAAGAGGTACGTCAAGCCGGGCCTCGACCCGGCTCTTCTGACGAGAGCCGACTTCACGCTGGTCTCGCACATTCATTTCGATCATTTCAGCTACGGCAGCCTCGATATGTTGCCGAAGGGCGGGACCCTGGTGATTCCTCTTGGTGCGCTCCGGTACACACCGGACTTTGGCTTCAAAGACGTCAAAGCGCTGAAGCCGTGGCAGGCGATCGATGAGAACGGAGTGGAAATCACCGCAGTGCCGGCTCAGCATTTTAGCGGCCGGTATGGTTTTGACAGGCGGTGGATGGAGGATATTGACTACACGGGATACGTCATCGCATACCGTGGGTACACCGTCTTCTTCGCAGGAGATACGGGATACAACTCTGAGCTCTTCAAGGAGATCGGTCGCCGCTTCAAGATTGATCTGGCGATTCTCCCGATTGCCCCAGGCTCATTCAACAGTCCCGGATCAGGTGTCCACGTCGGCCCGGCTGGGGCGTTGATGATCTTCAAGGATGTAGGGGCGAAATACATGATGCCGACGCATTACGGCACATTCTTTTATGGATCCGAAACAAACCCGAATGCAGCCATCGATCGGCTCCGCGAGGTCGCAAAGGAGGAGGGCGTCTTGGACAGAGTCGTCGACCTCCAGATCGGCGAACAGCGGATCCTCTTTTGAACTTACGGAAGGCTGCCGACTCGTTGGTCACAGGTCAATGATCAGACGCTCTTCAGCCAGTTCAGTCATCCTCTTAAGATAGTAAACCCGAGGGTGTGAAATCTCCTAGGCGGCAAATTTGGCTGTGGAATTCAAGCCAATCATTTCTTAAGATTGACTTACAAACCCTCAAACCAGCAAAAATCGCCCAACGGGAGAATGGTCCAACCATTATCATCTCGAGCAACTAGACAGACAGCCTCCTTTCCGCAGGGTAACGAGCACACTGAGAGAAAGCGCCTCTATGAGAAGTATGCTCGAAGGATATCAGTCAATCTGGACCTTGACAGACGGCTCGTATCCTTTCAGGCGAACAAGAAAGAACCTTTCTACAGGTGGCTCAAGTTCAAGGAAGCCTTTTCCTCACACTTGGTTCATTACTGTGTTGATCGTTTTCGACCGCGCACAGAGCACGCACCTAGAATCCTAGATCCGTTCGCTGGCGCTGGAACCACTCTAACGACCTCCACAAGACTCGGTTGGCGAGCGACTGGGATTGAATTGTTGCCCGTCGGAACGGCAGCCATGAAGGCCCGCTTGAAGGCTGACAATGTTGAGGTTTCGGCTCTTGAACGATGCGTCGAGAAGCTGCACGATTGGATGCGGCGGCCGCCCAGGGGGTCGTACAGTTTCCCGCACCTGCGCATTACACAGGGGGCATTTTCCACCGAGACCGAGGAAGCCATTTCGTCCTTCGTGCTCTTTACAGATCAAATTGAGCAGGAAGACGTCCGCGATCTCTTCTGGTTTGCCTGCCTTTCCGTGCTCGAAGATGTGAGCTACACAAGAAAAGATGGCCAGTACCTACGATGGGACAGCCGGTCCGGCCGCGAACTCAAGTCGAGCTTCAACAAAGGGAAGATACCCAATTTCTGGGCTTCAGTTTCTCAGCGACTTGATATGATGCTTGAGGATATGAGATGGCGGAACGGAGGATCTTATACTTCAAACGTCAACATCATAGAAGGATCCTGCCTGGATCTGCTTCCTACGTTTGCTGATTGCTCGTTCGATCTCGTTTTAACCTCTCCACCTTACTGCAACCGCTACGACTACACTCGAACGTATGCGTTGGAACTCGCTTTCCTCGGCTATACCGAGAGCGCTTTGAAATCGCTGCGTCAGACGCTACTCTCTGCTACGGTGGAGAATAAAGCAAAGAAGGATTATTTACTTGAGCTATACTGCAAGCGAAATCAAAAGGACAGATTTGATGCCGCGCTTAAGGTTTTTTCTAGCCAAGGGGCACTCCAGGAAGTCTTGGGGATTCTTCACCGTTTGAGAGACCAGCACGAGCTGAACAACTCGAACATCCCGTTGATGGTTGAAAACTACTTCTTCGAAATGTGCTTTGTCGTACACGAGTTGGCGCGTGTCCTTGCGCCAGGCGGAAACGTCGTAATGATCAATGACAATGTTCAGTACCACGGAGAAGAGATTCCTGTGGACCTCATACTCTCTCATTTCGCAGAACAAGCGGGTCTCTATGCTCAGGCAATTTGGGTTCTCCCCCGTGGAAAAGGGAACAGCAGCCAACAGATGGGGATTCATGGCCGCAACGAGCTTCGCAAGTGTGTATATGTGTGGTCGAAGCCTATGAAGTAAAACACCGATTCATTTCATATGCCCAAGAAGTCAAACGAATACACTGACTCCCTCCGCAGAATAAAGTCACAATTACTGGTTTCAGCCCTTCAGCGAAAGAAAGACCAGCTTGCTCTTAGAGCTGTTAAGAGCAGCCGCAGGCATCTCAATTGGGAGGAACGGGCTGATCTGATGGTGGATGATGACGTCTGGAAGTACGTAGTAGAGGATCTTAGGTGTGATCCGAAGCTGGTCTTTTGTCACCCGCATACCCTTATGGACAACCCACTCGCGAGCTTTTACTATCATCAAGAACTCGACGGAATGGACGCTTGAGGACGGCAGGCGGACAATAATTGCGACGCTTGGTATCACACTCGATGGAGTAATGCGCAACAAAATCGGAGAGATTGCTGAGGACCGCATAAAACATCTCTTGGTAGAATGGCTGGTGGACAAGAGCCTTATCACTAAGCCAAGAGTGAGTAAGAACCCGATTCAAATAACGAATGAATATAGTCTGGTGCGTGGCGTTACGATGCGGTTCGGATCTGAGCCAGATGTTTCATTTGCTAGTGGTGATACTCTGCTTGCTGTGCTTGAGATCAAAGGAGGCATTGACCCCGCTGGTGCTCTCGAACGGTACGGCGCGGCCCGTAAGTCCTTTGAACACGCAATGCGTGTAAGCCCCAAATGCAAGAATTTCTACCTGGGGGGTGTTTTCACTGCTGAGCTGAATCGGCGAATGAACAATGACCGTCTCGTAGAGCGATCATTCAACATCATTGATATCCTACAGCAATCGCAAGCACGTGAAGAGTTCTTTCTTGAGGTGTTTCATCACACTCTTCGATTAGTCTGACTCGGGATTACGTACTACTCTTGGTCCATTCCCACCCAAGGATAGCCTTTTTCCGGGTAGGCCCCCATCGATAGTTTCCAGTGATGCCGATCGACTGAATTACCCGGTGGCACGGGACGATGTAGCTGATAGGGTTCTTTGCCACCGCGTTTCCGACCGCTCGGCTGGCTTTCGGCTGGCCGATCCGCTGCGCAATGTCCTCGTACGACAGGACGCGTCCTGCAGGAATTCTCAGGAGTGCTTCCCATACCCTGATCTGAAAGTTGGTTCCTTTCAGAACGAGCGGAAGCGGTGCCCGACGGGACGAAGAATCCGCGCGAAAGATTTTCTCGATGTACGGCCTTGTATCCCGAGGTGCCTCGACGAAGTGGGCGCCGGGCCACCTCACGTGAAGCTCCCGCACGACTTCCTTTCGATCGTTCCGCTGCACGAAAAAAAGCGCGCAAATTCCCCTGTCGGTGATACCAAGAAGGGACTCCCCGAAGGGGGTGGGATGAATGCCGTACTCTATGGTGAGGCCTTCCCCGCTCTTCTTGAACTCGCCCGGTGTCATCGCTTCGACGGTGACGAAGAGATCATGAAGTCTGCCCGGGCTCGAAAGCCCTGAGTCGAACGTCGCGTCGAGCAGTGAGCGGGACTCTCTGAGAACGCCCTTCGCGTGTTCAACGGTGAGGTATTGAAGAAATCGTTTTGGACTGATGCCCACCCAGCGTGTGAACAGTCGCTGAAAGTGATACTCGCTGAGATGGGCACTCCGGGCGACTTCGCCTAGGTCCGGCTGCCGGCGGTAACTTGCCTGCAAGAATCTGATGGCTTGCTCGACCCTCTGGTAGTCGTGAGAGAGGCTCTCGAAAGATGTCGATCGCATATGTTGTTCTCACTTGTTCCTGATGTCTTGAACAAGTATACAAGAATCTCAGAACAACAGCCACCCGGTTCTTGCGGAGTTCTGAGCACCTTTCATTCTTCCGACCGATCAACATTCCTATTTGCCAATACCTCAGTTTTCAACTATATTGCCGGCGCATGCTTAGTTCACTTTGCACCGCTCTTGTCCTGCAAAAGGAGTAACCCCGCCATGTCTCCCCACGACCTCAAACGAAGAGAGTTCATCAAGTCGCTGCTGGCGACTCTCTCAATAGGAGCTCTCGATTGGAGTGCCTTCCCGCTTGGCACGAGAGCGAAGACAAGCGAGAACGAGTTCGACGCGATCATCATCGGTTCAGGACTGGGTGGGCTCAGTTGTGCTGCAGCGTTTGCCCGGCAGAGGTTCAAGCCGCTGGTCCTGGAACAGCACAGCAAGCCCGGAGGGTACGCCACGACGTTCGAGCGTCAGGGCTTCGTCTTCGATGTCTCCCTGCACTCCACTAGTGTAGGCGAGAGAAACGGCCTCCACAACCTGATCCCCGGCTTTCCCGAGATCACCGATGTCGAGTTTGTCCCTCATCCATTTCTCTACAGGGCGATCTTTCCCGACTATGACATCCGTGTCCCGCAGAAGAATCTCCGCCGGTACATCGAAACGCTGATCAGCTACTTCCCGGAGGAGAAGGAGGGGATCGAAGGCCTCTTTGAAGATATGCGAGGGCTCGTGGCGGACGTGCGGAAGATATCCGGAGCCAGAGGCCAGGTCGATATGAGCCGGTTTGCCGTGGAGTACCCCTCTCTGTTCAAGAGCGCCGGCAAGACATGGGGGCAGCTGGTTGACGCCCGGCTCAAGAATCCCAAGCTGAAGGCGATCGTCTCGTCGCTCTGGGGCTATTACGGCTTACCACCATCGAAACTCTCACCGTTCTACTATGCTCTTCCGACAATCGGTTATCTGGAAGAGGGTGGTTACTATCCGATCGGGAAATCTCAGAGGATCAGCGATGCTCTCGTGAAGTTCATTGAAGGAGGGGGAGGAACGGTGAAGCTCGGAACTCGCGTGAAGGAGATCCTGGTGAAGGATCATGCAGCGTACGGGGTGAAAGCTGAGAACGGCGAGGAGTTCACAGGAAGGGTCGTCGTTTCCAATGCCAGTGCTCATGAGACATTCAATAAGATGTTAAGCGAGCCCGAGTTTCTCAAAGATTACTTGCAGCAGTTGGAAAAATACAGCGTGAGCCTTTCGTCGTTTCAGGTATTCCTCGGACTGAAGAAAGATCTGATCGGGGAGGTTGGGATCAAAGACACGGAGATCTTCTGCACTTCGGGTTATGATCAGGATGAAGAATACAGGCGCATGCTTGAAGCTGATGTAAGCAGGGGCTTTGCTCTCACGCTCTACGACAATCTCTACAAAGGCTACTCGCCGGAAGGGAAAAACACTCTGAACATCCTCACGCTGCAGGGGTACGAACATTGGAAACAGTACGAGGCCGATTACTTCAAGGGGAACAAGAGCGCTTATCGCGCGGAGAAGGAACGGATGTCGAACGTTCTAATCGACGAAGTGGAGAAGGCGCTCCTTCCTGGGCTCAGAAAAGCGATCGAGGTCATCGAAATCGGCACACCGCTGACAAACACTCGCTACACGAGCAACGAGCGTGGTGCCATCTATGGGTGGGATCAGACGCTGAACAACTCCGGTCAGACGAGGTTATCGCAGAAAACCCCCGTCAAGAATTTGTACCTCGCCGGAGCCTGGACACGCCCTGGCCATGGGTATGGGGCCGTCATCCCGAGTGGGTTGCAGTGCTTCGCTCAGATCATGAGCGAATGGTAGTCTGCCAAGCGCTTCTCTGCAGTGACGGCTCGTTGCCAAACGGTGCGCATCGACGTGGAATGGTGTTTTCTCGGCCGGACCAGCGTGGGGATGCATTACCTGTGGTAAGAAGACCGTCACCTAGGCCCACCATAGGTAGGTGGCGGTCATCTCACCGGGTTAGCTTCGAATCAGGTATTGCAGCTTGAGAAAGTATTGGCGGGCAGTCTGTTTGACCCCGTAGGGGGGGCCAAAATCGGACAGGCTGTACGTCGAGCCTGCGTAGAAGATTGTATACGGATTGAGCTTGTAACTGAACAGCGGGTAGAAATCAATCGCCTTGTTGAACTGATCGTACTGTCCGATCACGCGCAGGAAGAATTCCGGCGTGAATTGATAGCCCCCCACCGTACGGGCGATATAACCGTCGTAGAACAGCTCCCCCGTGGCGACGCTCGATAACCGTGCCCGCGAGTAGGAGAGCTCGATCTGGAGTTGTGACGTCGGCTTGATCTGTGCCGACAAGCTGATAGTGTGCCCCCCTCCAAGGTCGGGGGTGTCGCTGCGTCTGATGAACCGGCCGGACGAGCCGTCGAAGGAGAGCGTGAGCCACGTGGACGGCCGCGAGTTGATGTCGATCTGCGTCCGATTGATATTGTTGAATTGCGTGCCTCCGAACAGCTCGTCGTTAACCGCAAAGTAAGTTATCTCGATGTTGGTTTGACTCTTGAGTTCTGCGGACAAACGGGGCGAGAGCCACTTTTCTTTTCGTGTCCAGTCGTGGTTGAAGTGGAGACCTCCGTTCATAGAGATCGACCACGTATCGAACAACGCGTTGTTCGGATAGAAGGTATAGTTTTGCCGGAGAAACCACATCCGCGTATTGTTGTTTGGCACGAAACCGTCCTGCGCCTGGAATGTTGGGGCCCGATCCATGTACCGCAGAGCGTAGCTGTAATCACGCGCATCCCGGCGAAACTCCAACTGATAAGCCCCGCCGCCATACCCCTCGCCATTGAACGCGGCATCGTGGCCAGTGCTTCCAAAGGCTCTTGTATCGGAGAGCAGGCTCGTGTCGTTCACTTCTTTTGTGTTGGAATAGGACAATTCACCCCGGAAGTAGTAGTTCTCCCAGAACTTGTAGTTCCAATCCAGGCCGGCAAGGTAATTGTGAGCCAACCCTGCATTGCGCGTCGTGACCATCCCACCGATGAAATCCTCTTTGCCGAAATCGTATCGCGCACGGGCTACGTTTGAGAAAGACCTCAGGTCTGTCGCGATGAAGTCGCTGTTTTCTTCTCCCGGAACAATGAAGGGCGTGTTCCGATCGGAGGCCGCGAGGTAGGCGAATGAGAGCGAACCCGATTTTCCGATCACCCTCGCAGCTGCGAAGGGGTTATTGATCGTGCGCGAATAGTACGTCCCGGTCTGGTTTTGAAAGAGATCCGCGCCGTACAGGAAGAACGGGCGTTTCTCCGGATAGAAAAGTGAGAATGTGGAGTTGACGCTGATCTGGGTCGCGTCTGACTCAACCTGGCTGAAGTCCGGATTGATCACCCCCTCGACGGCAAGGTCAGGACTTGGTGCGTATCGGACGCCTCCGCCCATCCTTCCTTTCAGCTTTCCGTTCTCGAAGGATGACGTAGGATCAGAGTCGTCCCCCACCGCCCCGCTCTGCTGGCCAACGACATACGGCAGCACATCGACCGACGTAACAGATTGCACGTCGGTGATTCCTTCGAGGATGCCCCCCTGGCAGATCAGGCAGGGATTGTTCCTGTCGACTGGCGTCCAAGAAAAGATGGCGCGGCTCGCCCGGGGATAGTTTCTCCCGAGCATGACAACCCACCGTTGCTCCTTCCGCGAAGGGAACCGGAGACTCTTGAAGGGAATTGCATACTCCGCCGTCCATCCCGAGTCATTCACGGCTGCTGCTGACTCCCAGACTGTATCGAAGCTGTCATCCTCGTTGGTTCCCGTTCGGAGAAGGTCGCCCTGAATGCCATAGGGGTTCACCAGGAACTCATACGTTCGTTGATAGTCCCTGTACGTGTCGAGAAGGACGAGCGTGAAATCATCGTCGAACATCCTGTCACGATCTGTAATGTGAGCCCGAATTGCCGATGGGACACTGTCTTTGCAGTCAAACCCAAAATAGACGTAGTCTGAATTGAAAAGAACCCTCACGGCTGTCGGTTGAGGCGCCGGGGTGTTTTCTCCGGGTTGTATCTCATACTTCAACTCAACGGGCCTGGCAAGATCCCAGCGTGGATCAGTGAGTTTCCCGGTCAGCTTAAGATCTCCATTGATCCGGGCTGCCAGGATCACGGGTTTCAAGGTGTCGGCGACGTCGAAGGCATCTGAGCGAGTGTAAGTAAGCAGGCTGGCAAGAATCAGGGCACCCCATACTTTGGTCGAAATCATGAACTCCTCAAGACTGGAAGAATATCCGTGGCTGAAACAAGAAATGTACCTCTTTATATACTCAAGGATAGGAAGAATGTTGCAGGATAAGAGAGCTCTCTGCTGTTCTCCTCGTCACTCTCAGGTCTTTTCTGAGCCCACTGGCGAGTCAACACATGACGTACAACATCATTCGCGGAGTGAACGTTTCTTGACCGCACGAACAGACCAATCCCGAACCGAAGCCAGATGACAGTGACGGGCGAGACCTCACGCAGGGCAATCTTCGTTGCGATGAAGGAAGCTCCCCAGACCAGGACAGCCAACGTTGCTTTCGCCAGAGCGACAACGTGGGCGCGATGCTGTGGCATGCGAACATCTGGCAGAGATCTCATAGGGGAGAACGAACAAGCGACTGGCCACGCATCGCTCGACACGCGGTTTTTTCCTGTATCAATTGCTTCAAGCGCGCTCCGGACAAACTGAAGAGCCCTTCCGTTGAGGCATAAGTGTGCTGCTTCATCCCGTGGGCTCGTTAGGAGAAGGTGCCCTGCTCGTTGAACCCGCGCGCCAGTTTCTCCCCCAGACTGGCCTTAACCCGTGGCCATTCGGAGTCGATGATGCTGTTGTCGGTTCAGCGAGTCCGTCTTGAACTCCATCCGCATGCACGCGAGCTTCTCAAACGCGTGCCGCAGCATCGAGTATTTCGCATCCGTGTTGATCGGCGTACGCTGCCACGGCCGCGCGACCCACGTCCATCCAATCTTGACCCGCCGATGTTCCCTCTCGATGTTGGCGAACCGCGTGCTTCCCACAACCTTGCCCGTCGTCCGGTCAACCGTGGCGAAGGGAAGCGCGGCGCCGCGGCTCTGCCACTCCAGCGCAGTCTCGGCATACTTACGCATCTCCTCCGGCGTCCGGACGATCGATGGCGTCCATCGCCAGAGCTCGGGGTCGAGGCCGACCTGGCACAGTGCGTCGAGGTGGCCCAGCGAAAGCGTTTCAAGCCGGACGTGCTTCCCCTCGAATGTTACCGGTTCGACGTTCATTTCCATCATTTTAGCAGAACCATTTTCTTTGTCTCGACGAACGCACCGGCCTGAAGCCGATAGAAGTACACACCGCTTGGGAGTCGCGAAGCATCCCAGGTTATCTTGTACCGGCCAGGCTTCCGTTCTTCAGCGACAAGGGTGGCTGCTTCTCTCCCGAGAAGGTCAAACACCTTGAGTGAGACGAACTTCTCTTCTGCGAGTTGGAATTCCACATTCGTTGTAAGGTTGAATGGGTTTGGATAATTCTGTTCGAGGGCAAACGTTAGGGGAGTAGGAGCTGGTGGAGGTGTAGGGATGAATTTCGCATTGCGCAGAGCGACCCACTTAGCCTTTGCAGCGTCCGCGTTCTGCTGAATGTCCGCGAGCGAGCTGTCGCCAGCCACGAGTGCGAACCCCACGATCTGCGAGTCCCCAGGAGCAATGGTGTACGGACCCGAGGAGATCACGTGATGGATATCGGCCGGTCCTGCGGAAGCCTGGCTGAATCCTCCGCTGATCCAGCTCCATTTCCCTGAGCGAGAAGGATCGACGCTTCCATCGTTCACGAGAGATCGATAGGACGCGGCGCTATCAAGGGCGCGTATGCCGACGTACGCTCTCTGTGTTTTGCTCGAATCGAAACAGTATCCGAGGCTTCTCGCGGGGTCATACCGAGAAACGTCGTTGTTGTAGTCCCCTAGGTCCCAGTCGAGAAAGATACCTGCGAAGAGGTTCGCGACCTGTGAAGTGCCCGGGTTCTTGATGTCGTACCGGAGGATGAGATATCTCGAGTTCACCGGATCGGAGAAGGCGTACGAATACATTTCAACCTGCAAGCCGATTCGGTCGTCGGCCACCGCACTATCGTCTGTGAAAGTCGTCCGGCCATCCTGCTGGGATGCCAACCCCGGCGTGGTGAGCGTATAGAAATTGTTCGAGGTGAAATCGTTGTCCTGTAGGCCGATTTCGTTTCTTACAACGTCAACGATTCTCGTCGAGGAACTTCCGAGGATGAGTCCTCCTTCATACAGGTCATTGACTCCGTTGAAGACAAAACCGATGCCCTCGTTGTTGTCGGGGAAATCGTAGAAACCGATCCGTCCGTTGTTGGTGAGCGTCAATTCGATGGCGTTAATGTCATGCGTCGCGTACGTTGGGTTGACGGGGATCGAGATCGTCTGGATATCGGAAAAAGATCCATCCGTGAACAGAAGCTCGAGTTTCGCGGTCTGGCTCGGGGGAACGTCTGGGTGGACATATACGCGAAACGGGGTGCTGACATTCGACGCGCTGTCGAGCGTACCGAGTTGAGGGAGCGGAAAGGATCCTTGTGTTACCGTCAAATGGGGAGAGAGAGTCACGAGCTGGAGCGTTGCTGCGGAGGACGTTCTCGCGAGGAAGTTTCTCACAACGCATGTTACGTCGAGCGTTTCACCGGGCTGGGGAGTTCCATTTCCGTTGCCGCCCGTGGAATCGGCCACTGCGAACGACTGGAGCCGGACGGACGGAAGGTTCTCTACGGTAAGGGCCCTGAGCGCGTTGAGGCGGCCATGGCCGAGCTGGCCAACATACGTTGGGTTGGTGGCTGAGATATCATCGCACGTGACGCGCACCTGCTCGCCAACCTGGAGCGGGCTGAGTTCGGGGCGTTGCGTTCTCACGAGCGCCGCGACCCCAGCGGCAAGCGGACTTGCCATCGATGTGCCACTCAAGAACTCATAATCCTCTACAATCTGATGCGTCACGGGATCGACGCGAAAGAAGGTGCTTAAGATGGCATCGCCCGGCGCGCAGACATCGACAAAGTCCCCATAATTGGAATAGAACGATTTTCCGTCGCTCGGGTCGGTGGCTGCAACACCGAGGACACCCCTGTATCCTGCCGGCGAGAAGAATGCGTCCGAGCCACCGTTTCCAGCGGCGGCAACGACCAGCGTGCCGTGCTGCGTTGCATAGTCGATAATATCCTGCTCGAGCTGCGATCCTCCCTCGCCGCCCCAGCTGCAGTTGATGATCTTCGCGCCCATCCGGGCGGCGTATGCAATCCCCTCGTAGCCGGCGATGATGTAGGCCTCTCCGCCGGTGCGAGTATCGTTGTCGGCGGAGCATTTGATCGGGAGGATTTTGCATCTGAAAGCGATCGAGGCGACGCCAAGGTTATTATTCGTCACTGCTGCTGCGATCCCGGCAACGTGCGTCCCGTGATTATTGTTATCCGCAGTCGGCGCGGGGTTGTTGTCCTCTTGTGGACTCTCCCATTTGGCTCCGACAAAATCCCAACCGTGCCAATCATCAATTTTCCCGTCTTCGTCATCATCGATACCGTTGGAACTCTTGTCGTTGCCGTTCGCGTCCCGGCCGGTCTCGCCCGGATTGATCCAAATATTTCCTGCGAGATCCGGATGGGACCAGTCTACGCCGGTGTCGACGATCGCAATGACGACAGTCGAGTCACCCTGGGAATAATCCCATGCACTAGGTGCATTTATCTTCTGCAATCCCCACTGATCCCCGTATAATGAGTCATTTGGGGGAAATGAGGTCTGAGCGATGGGGTAGATGAACCACGGTTCGGCATACTGAACCTCGCCAAGCTTGGAAAGCTGCTCGGCGACTGTGAACGGATCGTTTGGTGACGAGAAGGTGAGGACGTAGATGAGAGAAAGGTCAACCTGGCCGGCCTTGTGGATCGAGGATTCAGAAGGGAACATCTGCTTCGTAGAAGTGACTGATACGCGCGACAGGACACGGTCGATGGACCAAATCCCGAAGGCGCCCTTTGAAAGCGACAGCATCGTCCTCGGCATAAGCTTAACGATCACCCGGTCGGCAAGATAGTGGCTGTTCGTGCGGTTCTTCAGCACGACCCCCGGCACGTTGTCGAGCGGAAGCGACTTGATGACAACCTGCCAGCCTTTCTTGGCTCCTCCAAACGCGAGGCAGGAAATCAAAAGGATGAAAGAAAGAACTCGCAACGTGAACTGTTTCATGGGGCTCCTACCAGAGTCGTACTCACCAGTGATTCCGTTCTCTCTCACCCTTGCGGTCCGCTATTTCTCTTTCCACTCCGGTATTCGACCGGGTGTCCAGGGCGCGCCTGCTGCCTCCATCGCTTTCTCCAATTTCGCGACGTCGACCTCAATGAGGATCCGCAGCTTTGCGAGCTCTTGCGTCAGCTCCTGGGATGCGATGGCATATGCGTCCATATCCGTCTGCGTCGGCTGAGAGGTCGACATCCTTTCATTTTCAACAATGCCGTTGACGCGGTTGCTGATGGAGGGAGGGACATTCTCGTTTCGTGCTTGCAGCGTCTGGTCGCCTCGGAGGGTGCGAAGAATGACGTTGAGCTTCCCTTCGATGGCAAAGGCGTCCCTCTGGAGGCTTTCATCTGCCGCTGGTGTCTCTTGAAGAGCTCGCTTCATCAAGCCGAGGCGCGTCTGGAGCTCAGTAGCGGCTTGAACTGCCCCGTAGGTCGCGCCTTGCAGGCGGGCGACCTTTTCCTGAAATTCCACCAGGATTTTCCTGTCCTCCGCCCCCATCCCTGAGACTCCCTCAACATAGACAGAGAAGCTTTGAGGCTCTGTTAGCGGCATCATCACGCCGCCCACACGCTTGGCAACGAAGACTTTGTACGTGCCGGGCATAACGAGCGACCCCGAGGGGACGCCCTCCCCTTCACCACCTCGTCGTTGGGTCTGTAGCGTCGGCGCGGGCCAGCGCAGGTCCCATGACACTTGCTGCATGCCGGATGCATTCGCCCCGGCTAACCGCCGAACGACGTTCCCCGACGCGTCACTCACCGTGAGGATGATTGCCGGCGGCTCCTCCTCGTCTTCCTCGCGCAGCTGCTGGGGCGTCGGATAGGGGAGCGTAACCCCTTTCTTCTCCGCCTCCTGACGGACTTCCTTCTTGGTCTTGAGCGACTCCATCAGGTAGTATGTAAACGCGGCGCCGAAGGGAGGATTCGAAGCAGTGAAGAAGCTTTCCCCCTGAGATGCCTTGCCTCGCCCGCCCAAGGGCCGGGACTCGATATACATCATCGCGTCCTTCGCCGGGAAGGAGACGCATTCCTTTGTCAGCAGCTCAGGTTTGAGCAGGCGGAGTGGAGTGTAATCGTCAAGGACGTAAAATCCCCTGCCGAAGGTCGCAAGAACGAGGTCGTTTTCCCTCTTCTGGACGGCGAGATCGCGGACAGCGATCGTGGGCAGACCGCCCTTCAGGCGGATCCACTTTTGGCCGCCGTCGATCGTGAAGTAGAGGCCGAATTCCGTCCCGGCAAACAGTAAATTCGCATTCACGTGATCTTCGGCGATCGCCCAAACCGTTCCGTTCGCGGGAAGATCCCCCGCGATCGAGCTCCAGGTTCGCCCCGCATCCGTGCTCTTGAGGAGGTAAGGCTTGAAGTCTGACTGCTTGTGATTATCGAACGCAGCGTAGACCGTCCCGGTCTCGTGCTGGGAAGCGACGATGCGGCTGACGTACGTCATCTCCGGGACTCCCGGGAATTTCTCGATCCGCCTCCACGATGCTCCGCCATCTTCCGTCACGTTGATCACGCCATCGTCCGTGCCGACGTAGATCATTGCTTCTTTCTTTGGCGATTCGGCAAGAGCCGTAGAGTTGCCGTAGAACGAGGTCGACGCGTTCTTCGCAACGGCGTCGGGTCCCCAGACCTTTCCCATCACGGGGAGCTTGTTCCGGTCGATGCCCCGGGAGAGCTCACCACTGATCGCCTGCCACGAGTCACCACGGTTCTCGCTGCGGAAGAGCCTGTTTGCAGCGAAGTACAGGCGAGTGTGTGCATGCGGGCTGATCAGGATCGGCGAATCCCAGTTCCAGCGAAGCGGCTCCTCACCTTTTCCCGGTTGCGGTTGAATGCCGAGCTCCTGCCCCGTGCGACGATCATACCGCACCAGCCCTCCGTACTGGCTCTCGCCGTAGACGGTGTTTGGGTCCTCGGGATCGACGCGTGCCTGAAACCCATCGCCCCCCGTCACGATGAACCAGTCCGCGTTGGTGATGCCCGATGCACTGCGGGTTTGGGAAGGTCCCCCAAAGGTGTTGTTGTCCTGAGTGCCGCCGTAGACGTTGTAGAACGGTGTCGCGTTGTCGACGGTGACGTCATAGAGCTGAAGGGTGGGGAGGTTGCTTAAGAACCTCCAGTTCTGTCCGCGATCGAAACTCTCGTACACACCGCCATCGCAACCGACAAGGTAATAGTCGGTGTTGTCGGGGTCGATCCACATCGCGTGGTTGTCCACATGCTTCGAGCGTTCGCCGAGGTGTGTGAACGTCTTGCCGCCATCGTCCGTGACCATCAGAAACGTGTCCATCAGATAGACGCGATCGACATCCTTTGGGTCAGCAACGAGGGTTTGGTAGTATTGCGGGCTGCTGGCGAGATAGTCACTCCGTTTTTCCCAGCTGGCGCCATAGTCGTTCGAGCGGAAGAAGCCGCTTTTTTTCTGGGCGGCTTCGATGGTGGCGTAGACAACCCGCGGATCGACCGGTGATACCGCCAGGCCAATGCGCCCCATATCGACGTTGGGAAGTCCGTTCTTGAGCTTATCCCAGGTTGCGCCTGCATCAGTCGATTTGTAGATCGCCGATTCTGGGCCTCCGTCGATGAGCGTCCAGACGTGACGGCGCCTCTGGTAGGAAGCAGCATAGAGAACGTCGGGGTTCTTGGGGTCCATCACCAGGTCGGTGACGCCGGTGTTCTCGCTGATCGATAGGATGCTGTTCCATGTTTTTCCACCATTGATGCTTTTATAGAGCCCCCGGTCTCCGCCGGGTCCCCAGAGAGGTCCTTGCGAGGCGACGTACACAATGCTGGAGTTGCGGGGATCGAGGAGGATACGGGCGATGTGCTCGGATTTCTTCAATCCCATATTCTTCCATGATTTTCCTCCGTCGTCGGATCGGTATATGCCATCGCCGTAAGAGACGCTCCGCTGGCTGTTGTTCTCTCCGGTTCCGATCCACACCACGAGCGGGTTGGTCGGGTCGAGCGTGATTGTGCCGATGGAGTATGATCCTTCATTGTCGAAGACGGGCGTCCAGGTTGTGCCCGAGTTCGTTGTTTTCCAGACGCCGCCCGATGCCACAGCAGCATAGTACTCGCTCCGGTTCCTCGGGTTGACAGCGAACGCGGCCACGCGCCCGCCTGCCGTGGCGGGCCCGATTGACCGCAGCTTCAAGCCGTTGAACGTCGCGGTAGACATGGGATCTTTCTTGGTCTCTTCTTTCGCCGATGGAGATGGAGCTCTCCTCTGTCCGATTGCCAGTGACGACAGAACGAGAAGGGCAAGCAAAAGGTGCAACAGGGCTTTCATGGCGAGTCTCCTCGAAAAATTTGCACAATCGTCGAGCGTCAGCTCCTCCACTATGATCTAGAGGGCGCCGAATGAGTGCACAGAATGTAGCCACAATCGAAAAGGGAAGCAACAGCGGATGAATGGATGGAACGGAGGGTTAATGGCTCGAGTGGGTCGCGCTACCACGTTGTTGAAAACCTGATCTGCCGACAGGTCAGACATTTATGTCTGACCTCTTAGCTGGATCTTGGACGGGCATGTCCCGAGGGGATGGCTTCGCCAAATGCCCGTCCGACCTAACACTCTCCAAATCTCATCCAGTTTCTCGATGCAGGTATTACCCCGTCAGTTTAGAGATCAGGTACTCCGCGTTGTACTTGAGCAATGCGTACGCCTCGCTGGTGAGGTGTTTGTCTTTCTGCGCCTCTACCTCATTGAGGAGGGCTTCAAGAATGTTCTTCGCCGCCTTGTTGTTACCGCGCTCAAGTTGTTTGCGTGCATTCTCGAGCTTCTGGTCGAGGCTGTTGGCGACGCCCTGGTTGGTGATCCAGCCGAGGGTGAGGGCTTGGTGCTTGTAGGAAACCAGGGTATCGATTGCTGCTAGCGGCGAAAACGACAAAGGTGGAGCGGTTGGTCCGATGGTTAGTCCTCGTGCTCTTATCGAATCTTCGAAGTGTTTGAAAGCTAGTTCCTCCTCGTTAGAAGGCTCTCTTGCGTTGAGACGCACTGAGTCCTCATTAGCAGGTGTGACAATTACGGGGGGAGCTGGCTTATAGCTTGGAGATACTACAAAGGTTCTTAAACCAGGATTTCCTCTCGAAGTCATAACAATACTATCAAGCGATTCGCCAGGTTCCAGACTAAACCTCTTGTTGGCTCTAATCCATTCAACAGTTCCCCTGATGCTGAAGCCAGCGAACCAAGCACTCCTAAACCCTTTGAAAGTTGGAAGTGTCGGAATTTCCACAGGTATCGTCCGGAGGCTTGAGTCAACCTCGAAAGCACTTCGATCTACGTATCTTGGGTAATCCACTAAGCCCTCGGCCGAAAGCTCCACGGAGCTATCAGTATATTTCAGGTCAATTTCAAAGACCTTAACACATCCGGCGCTCAAATGGCCATTGCTTAGGGAGTAAGTATAGGTAAGGATCTTCGTTTCTGGATCCCAAGTGACGGAACATCTCACAACAATGTCTCTGAGGTGCGGTAGCTGTGAGTCAAAATCAAGGCATTGTCCAGCAGCTAACTGAACAAGAAACAGCGGTGACAAGATCATTGCCACAGTTCGTTTTGACATCTTGTTGCCTCCTTATTCTCTTGACTCGTAGTGTATTAGCCCGATTAGTTTTTCCTTGCGATCGAAGTCCAGAAGGTCAAACTTCGCGTCCAACAGATCTTCGTCAATCAGGTTCGTTGTTTCTACGAGTTGTCCATCGACATAAACATTCACGGAAATTGTAGCACCTGATGCGTCTCGGTAGAAATGACTGAAGTCCACTGATGTCGAACAAACCTCCAAACGGTAGGCTCATATCGACAACGGCCAAAAAGACGTCACTTGCCATCCCATATTCTTCGGCGTAAGAGTGAACAGTTCGTATGATTGCTGCGACAATATCCCGTTGGCCGAGGTTGCTATTTGCCAGAGAATGATGTCGTTCACTCGAAGTATGCGTAATGATGTTGTTAGCCCCAGTTGGCAGCGGGGTTAATCCAGCTACCTTTTCCACAATACTCAGTGTATCCCACAGCAAGCGATTCTGCTTCGATTGCACTCTGAACAGCATTCGGTCTCCGAAAACCGAAGCAGTGTAAACAACATTGCCCTCCTCTCGTGCTCGAGCGTTATCGCAAAATGATCCACCAGTAGCGCTGTCCTCGAGACCGTAAACGTCACGGTCTTTGTCATCCACCGACTTGAAGCCTCTACGACAACAGTCCCCTCGGGATCTCGCGGCTGCTCTCCATCTGCAGCAAAACGAACCCGGCTCAGCTCCGATCCCTTTCTCGTGACGCTGCTGCCTAATGGCTGACCGCTCTGATCAACTAACTGACC
>Ga0315282_10003786_pt1 | contig 26903 bp, 27 predicted proteins | sample YL17G07_20_MG_FD_203693 | JGI IMG/M metagenome (GOLD analysis project Ga0315282, IMG submission 203693) | Sediment microbial communities from Yellowstone Lake, YNP, Wyoming, USA - YL17G07_20 | ecosystem: Environmental > Aquatic > Freshwater > Lake > Sediment | place: USA: Wyoming | collected...
TTTATCTAGCTGATGCCATCATCGTTACAGGAAAAATGACTGGCCTGCCTGCTAAAATTGAGGAGGTAAAAAAGGCCAAGGAAATATCTCCCAAATGTCCAGTTTTGGTTGGAAGCGGGACGAACAATGACAACATCGCGAGATTCTTGATGTACGCGGATGGGGCGATAGTCGGAACGAGTTTAAAGGAGAACGGCGTAGCGCAAAATCAGGTTAGCGTTCAGCGAGTGAAGGAGTACATGAGAGCGGTTCGTTCAGCTAGGGCGCGGACGAAATTCTAAGGCACTTTTCAGATAACTTAAAGCCCAATGCACCGGACAACTATTTAACAGATAAATTTTTACCTACAACATAATCGGAGGCCGTCGATGGGGGAAGGTATAGGTTTCGGAAAAGTGATTTTGTTCAATGAACATTTTGTTGTCTATGGCATCCCTTCAATCGTATCCGCGATCGCCAAGACTACCACGGCGACGGTTGAACCATTTGAAGGCAAGGGCTTTTACCTCGAAGATCTGAGGCCGGCCACACCAGGATATAAAGAAGATAAGGTCGAACAACAACGAGGATCTGTGGATAGAATTTTGAAGGCGGTTGGTATCAACCCCTCTAGAAATCCGATTAATATAACCTTGAAAGGAGATTTGGTAGCGGCGAGCGGTATTGGAGCTAGCGCTGCATCCTGTGTGGCAATAGCTCGAGCAGTATCAGCTGAGTTTGGCTTGGACCTATCGGATGAAAGGATAAACGAGATAGCCTACGAGGGGGAACGGGCTTACCACGGAACCCCTTCGGGAGTAGACAACACCGCGGCGACTTACGGGGGTCTGATCTGGTTCGTTCGGAACAAACCAAACGTGATCGAGCGCATAGAGGTCAAAGAACCAATAGAAATCGTGATGGGCAATACTGGTAAGGTCGCGGACACGGTTGCGGTGGTTGATGGCGTTCGCGAGCGGAAAGAAAAGCACCCTGAAAAATATGATAAAATATTTAGAGATGCCGAAGAATTGGCTTATAGTGCAAGAAAGGCACTTGAGAATTTCGAGTTAAAAAAAGTTGGCAAGCTTATGGACGACAACCACAAGCTGCTTCAAAAAATTGAGGTCTCTTGTAAGGAATTAGATTTCTTGGTGGAGCTAGCGCGGGATCACGGTGCCTTTGGAGCGAAGCTGACTGGCGGCGGATGCGGAGGAAGCATGGTTGCACTCACGCCAGGAAAAGATTTACAGGAGAAAGTTGCCAAAGCAATTGGGCGTGAGGGCTTCGAGGCCTTAAGAACCAAGGTAGGGGTGAAAGCATGAATATGCGGGAATTCGTCAAGTTGCTTGATGAAAAGGGGCTTTTGATAAAGATCAAGAAGCCTGTGAATGTGAAATACGAAGCTTCGACAATAATGAAGATGCTGGATGGAAAGCCGATACTTTTTGAACAGGTCAAGGGCTTTAAGACCCAGATGGTTGCCAACATCTCCTCATCACGGGCGCTGGTCGCACTTGGGTTAGAGATTAAACCCAATGAAATAATCAAAAAAATTACCGACTCTATCGACCGCCCGAAGGAGCCCAAGGTCGTCAAGGCGAAAGGTTACCGCGAAATTCCAGTTGACCTCGCCAATTTCCCGATCTTGGTTCACTACCCGCTGGATGGTGGCCCGTACATTTCCTCGGGCGTCATCATTGCTCACGATCCAGAGCTGGGCCTAAACGCGTCCTTCCACCGCATGATGGTTATAGGGAAAGACAAAGTCGGGGTTAGGATCTTGCCGAGGGATTTCGACGCATACCTCAAGCGCGGAAACAAGGAATTTGCGATCTGCATAGGGAATTCGATGTCTGTGTTAGTGGCGGGTGCTATTTCTGTGGAGCTTGGAAAGAGCGAGTTGGGTATAGCCAACGCCCTGGCGAAAACCGATCTGATCGAGCTTGGTGGGCACAAGGTCCCAGAGGCTGAAATCGTGATGATAGCTGAGATGACGGATGACGCGCACGACGAGGGCCCGTTCGTTGACCTGACAGAAACCTTCGACATCGTTAGAAAACAGCGGGTGGCTAGGATAAAGCGAGTATTCGTAAAGGAGAATCCTCTATTCCACGCGCTGCTACCGGGCGGCTTGGAGCACAAGACTTTGATGGGAATGCCTAGAGAGCCAACCATCTTCCGCGAGGTCAGCAAGTTCTGCGAGTGCAAGGACGTATTGATCACCCCCGGAGGATGCTCTTGGTTGCACGCGGTGGTAAGCATAAAGAAGAAAGGTCCGGATGACGGCAGGAAGGCGATAGAAGCAGCCCTAAAGGGACACAGGTCACTGAAGCATGTGTTCGTCGTGGATGATGATATAGACATCCACAACCCTTACGAGGTGGAGTGGGCGATGGCGACGAGGTTTCAGGGCGACCGAGCCACCATCACTCGGAGGGAGCCCGGTTCCTCGCTCGACCCATCCTCTGACCTCGAAACTAGGATGACTGCAAAGATGGGGTTCGATTTGACCATACCTTGGGACAGGGATCCGAAGGACTTCAAGAAGCCAGAGCTCCCCATGAAGATTGACCTCAAAGACTACCTGGCGTGATGACGTGCACCTGACTAAAGAAGAGGAAAAAATGCTCAGAGGGGAGCACGGAGAAGTCGTAGAGCGCTCCTTAAGATTGCTCGTGAGGCTCGGCGAAATATACAACGCCGACCGCATGATCCCGGTGGGCTCCGTACAAGTCGCAGGTGTCTCTTACAAATCAATCGGCGATCCGGGGCTAGAGTTCTTAGAGGATTTAGCCGCTAAGGGGGCAAGGGTCAGGGTGCCGACGACCTTAAACCCGCCGGGCATGGACCTCGTGGATTGGAAGGAGCTCGGTTTTCCAGAAGATTTCGCAGAGAAGCAGCTGCGCATAATGGATGCATTCGAGAAAATGGGTATAATGATGACCGCAACATGCACTCCATATCTCGTCGGCAACCTTCCACGATTCGGGGAACACATCGCGTGGTCAGAATCCTCAGCGGTCTCGTTCGCTAATTCAGTGATTGGGGCGCGCACGAATCGCGAGGGGGGACCGTCTGCACTCGCGGCAGCTCTGTGCGGGGTGACCCCAAACTACGGGTTGCATCTGGACGAGAATCGAAGACCGAATTTCCTTGTAAAGATCAACTCTGAATTAAAAAACAATTCGGATTTCGGTGCATTGGGCTATCATGTTGGTAAGATCGTCAAAGACAAGGTACCATACTTCCAGGGGATAAAAAATGCTGACGTCGACCAGCTTAAGTCGCTAGGGGCAGCGATGGCAGCCTCAGGTGCAGTTGCATTGTACCATGTCGAGAGCCTGACCCCAGAGGCAGAACTCATGGATACCTCAGGGCTTGAGACAATCGAGGTTGGGGATCGAGAATTGGGTGAGGCCTACGAGAAGTTGAATACCGGCAAAGATCCGGACATCATAATCCTTGGTTGCCCCCACGCCTCACTGAAGGAGATAGCTGCACTCGCCTGTAAGGTTGAAGGAAAGCGCCTCAGGAAGCCGCTGTGGATATGCACTTCGCGGGTCACCAAGAATGCTGCAACTCGTATGGGCTTCACAAAGCTCATCGAGAAGGCAGGGGGAAAAGTTGTGGCGGACACGTGTGCCGTGGTATCCCCGATTGAGCGCATGGGCTACAGGACCACTGGCGTTGACTCTGGAAAGGCAGCGAACTACCTGCCTGGGTTATGCAAGCAACAGGTGGTGTTCAAGAGCATCGACGACCTGCTGGAGGGGCAAGTTGCATGAAGGGACGGATGATAAGCCCTGGGAAAGCTCGGGGCGAGGCGATGGTTTCAAGAACACCTATCGGGTTTTTCGGTGGAGTGGACTCAAAAACTGGGGTTGTCATCGAGAGGGGGCACGAGCTAGAGGGCAAAAGCGTGAAGGATAAGATCTTGGTTTTTCCTGGCGGGAAGGGCTCCACTGTTGGTTCATACGTGATATACGGGCTGAAGAAGAACAACGTTGCTCCGGCCGCGATCGTCAACCGCGAGACGGAAGCAATCGTCGCGACCGGGGTCATCCTATCTGGCATTCCCTGCGTTGACGGTATCGACATCGAGAAGATCAAGACAGGGGATAAGTTGATGGTGGACGCAGATCAAGCCAAGGTTGAGTTTGAGTGAGATGAGTGGCCCCGCTGAAAGCAAGATAGAAATCGAGGCGAAAGTTTACCTGCACAAGCGCGACCCATTGACTCGTTCGAAGATCCCACACATCGACATCGAGGCACCTATACTAAACGAGATAATCAAGCCGAACGAAACGACATTTGTTAGCGGAAAGCCGGGCGGGGTTTTTATAGGCCTAAAGCGTGAGATGCTCGCGCGCCTTGAGCGCGTGCTTGAGAAGCTCGAGAAGTGAGCTTCAAGTTAAATTCCTTAAGCAGCGCCTTGTGCACTAGAAAATCGTCCATCAAAATTTCCGAGGTTTTAAGGCAATCGGTCTCGGCTGCAAGGGTAACGATTTTTCGAAGGTTTTCGTTAGATGGGTGAGCGGCGCCTGGGCGGAGCCACCTGATCATGCTTGTATGCGTGACGCCAAGTTCTCTGGCCAAGGATCTGAGCGAACCAAATTTCTTTACCAACAATGACACAAGCTTGACCCTAGTCGCCCTACTGATATACTCGTAGAGACCATCATGGCGGCTTTTCAAATGGTACTCCCCCTAGTACCACTTTAGAGAAGGTAATTTTTAAGGCGGGAACAGCGGATGGCAGCAAGTGGTACTCCCCCAGTACCATCAAAAACCTAAAGCTGGTACTCCCCCGAGTTCCACTTTCACGCACATGCGATTCGCTTGGGGAGGCACGATTTAATATTACAAAACCAAAATTAACCCGGGCCCGTGGTCCAGTGGTTAAGAGGTTAAAAACCTAACAAACACTACCCTCACACGGTAGTTACCTGGGTTCGAATCCCGGCGGGCCCACTATATCACGATGCAAGACTCAGTTCATTAAATTTATTTACGTAGGAGATATCACCTTAATAAACAGTTGGAATTGGGTGACGGTCAGGTGTTGGAACTTCTTACACCTATTGCTGCGCTCGCGGCGCTTGCTGTTGCAGGATTAGCCGCGCATTTGGTCCTAAAAGAAAATCCCGGCTCCCCGCGTATAAAGGAGATAGCTGATGCTATTCATGAGGGTGCAACTGCTTTCCTCAGGCGGCAGTACACGACCATATGGGCGGTAATGATTGTTATCTCAATCGTACTTTTCGTCGCTCCTGGGTGGGGCTGGCGAGCGTCTGTGGTCTACATAGGAGGTGCCTTGTCATCGACCGCGGCTGGGTTCTTGGGCATGCACATTGCATTAAGAGCTAACTCCCGGACGGCCAACGCAGCTCTGTCCGGGATAAACCGCGCCCTAAAGATCGCCTTCCGCGGCGGACTAGTCATGGGAATGTCGGTCGTGGGCATCGGATTGCTCGGAATTTTCCTTTGTTACACTTGGCTCAACAACCCGACATTTATTCTTCCCTACAGCTTTGGAGCTAGCTCCGTGGCACTTTTTGCTCGGGTTGGAGGAGGAATTTTCACAAAGACCGCAGACGTAGGCGCTGACTTGTCTGGGAAAATAGAGGCAGGTATACCTGAGGACGATCCCAGAAACCCCGCGGTCATCGCTGACAACGTCGGGGATAATGTTGGAGATGTCGCTGGGATGGGGGCCGACCTCTTCGAGTCCTATGTTGCTAGCACAGTTGCAGCGATGATAGTAGGTCTCACTGCGTACAGCACGAAAGGTGTCACCTTGCCGCTTTTCATATCGGCCATAGGAATCCTAGCATCAATAGTCAGCGTGGGGTTCGTTCGCGTTCGCAAGGGCAAGGATCCAAGCTATGCGTTAAATACAGCGACCATAGTTTCGGTCGTGGCCACGGCAGTTGGTTCTATCATTATCTCTGCATACGTGTTTGGATGGGGAGTTGGTCGGAACTTGTTTATTGCAATTTTGGCAGGCCTCTTATCTGGACTCGTCATCGGACTTACATCGGATTATTTCACCAACAACATCCACCGCCCAGCACAGTTCATAGCCTACGAAGCACAGTCCGGCGCAGCCATCAGCATCCTCGGAGGATTTTCAATAGGATTGCTGAGCACCGTACTACCGATAATATCGATAGCTGCAGCGACCATCGTTGCTTTTATGGCCGCTGGGTTCTACGGCATTTGCCTAGCTGGCGTAGGTATGTTGGCGGTAACTGGGATAATAGTATCGGCCGATGCATACGGCCCAGTGGTGGACAACGCAGGTGGCATCGTCGAACAGTCAGGAATGCCAAAAAAAGTGAGGAAAGTTACAGACTCATTAGACTCCGTGGGCAACACTACAAAGGCAATATGCAAGGGGTTCGCTATAGGCTCGGCCGCCCTGACAGCGGTGGCGCTCTTCGCGGCTTACAGGGAGGTGGCTAAGATATCAACAATGGACCTTCTTGAGCCTAAGGTCATGGCCGGCGTCTTCCTGGGCAGCGGTGTGGTGGCGCTCTTCTGCGCGCTGGTCATCCTAGCTGTAGGTAGAAACGCTTACAAGATGGTCGCGGAGGTAAGGAGACAGTTCAAAGAAATCCCCGGATTGCTGAAAGGAAAAGCCAAGCCTGATTACGCAAGATGCGTGGACATCGCGACAAAGGGCGCTCTGCGGGAATTGGTAGCACCTGGAGTGTTAGCCCTATCGATGCCTATTTTAATCGGGCTACTTTTGGGTAAAGCAGCTCTTGGCGGGTATCTTGCGGGAAGCATCGTGACTGGTCTTGTATTTGCGCTACTCATGGCGAACGCGGGGGGCGCATGGGATAACGCCAAAAAATACGTGGAGATGGGTCACTTCGGTGGTAAGGGAACCCCAACGCATGCTGCGGCAGTGGTTGGCGATACCGTTGGGGACCCGTTCAAGGACACGGCCGGGCCGTCGCTCAACATATTGATAAAACTAATGTCAATGGTAGCCTTAATCCTTGCACCGTTCTTGTAGGTAATAGCTTCTATTCTCTCTCTTTCAAAGATTCCAGTTTTGCCCTGACCTCGCCATCGTAGACTCTACCTATATCCTCGCGGGTAATCATGCATATTAGCTTTCAGCCGCATTAATGGAAGGGCCACGGCACTATTCTCTCCTTTTCCTTACGGATATGCCTGAGGAAAATTGCAACGAAAATAGCCACTATCATAAGGACGACACTGAACGTTACGAGCGGTAAACTTGGTGACCTACTCAATTCTTGACCGACTGCTACTACAGTAAAGTTATCCGCACGAATATCGAGGTCGCCGCCTTGCTCGGGATCTGCCATGCGGAAAGTTCCAATTGCCTCTACTGTGTCACCCCCGTGTCTATAATCGCCGATAACGGTAACTTTTCTAGCATCCTCTGCGCTACACCAAACTCCTATTGCTACTTCGTTGTCGAGAATGTTGACCCAGGCGTAATTATCCCTCATCAGCACCCCAATGACTTCCCCCGTAAAGGTCACGGTCTTGCCATCGAAGCTTGCGGAGTTTTCGATCAAAGCCTGGCCGGATTCGGCCCTCGCCAGTGGCACTATTAGCAGGAGTAAAATGGCCACCAAAAAGCAAACTTTCCAGCTCATTTTTTAATCCCCTTCCTGAGCCCTAAGATGATGAACCCCATCAGCACTAACACGGCAATTATCTCAAGCTTCCCCGCCCACATCAAGAACATGTATGTAACTTCGACCACAAAGGGCATGGAGGGCGAAGTGATCCCGGAGCTCAACCCAACATTACCCAGTGCCGAAGAGGTCTCGAACATGGAACTCTCCACGCTGTAGCCATGTGCCACGGTAATCATTGTCCCAAAGGTAAAGAGGACGATATAACCCATGGCTATCACCGCCGCGCCCTTGATCATTGTATCTGTGATGAGGGTGTCCTCTATATTATGAAATGTTCCCCTGACAACCGCGCTCCTTGGCAACAGCGTCTGCCTGACTTCCCTTACGATCGACTTGAAAAGTATACCTATTCGCACCATCTTTATACCTCCCGATGTGGAGTTTGCACAACCGCCGAGTATCATCGCTATTGAAATCACAATCATGGAAAATGCGGGCCACAAAAGCATGAAATGTTGAGGCGGTGCCGTCTGAAAACCCGTGGTGGTCTGTCCCGAGATGACGTGAAAGATGCCTTTCCTGAATAAGCTATCTGGAGAAGTGTATAAGTTGGAGAAAATCAAGTTAGCCGAAACCAGAAAACCTAGCGCCAATAGCGAGAAAAATAGGATTCTAACCTCGATATTTTTTAAAATCTCCTTCCTTTTTCCGCCAAGGATGGCATAGTGGAGGTTGAAGTTAAGTGCCCCTATGATCATGGTTACGATGGCCGCCACCTCGACCCAAACGCTGTGGTAGAAAAGCAAGTTCTGGGAACGGGTGCTGAACCCTCCAGTCGCATAACCGGTCATCGAATGGTTGAGCCCATCGAAGATTGCGGTGCCGGGATTGAGGCCCTCTTTGATTCCAGCCGCTGCAAAAAGTATGGTGCCGACTATGAGGAAGGTTATCGCTATGCCGATGATTATCCTCGACGTGCGCACGATGCTGGGCCTAATCCCCAGTTCTTTGGCCTCCCCCTTGAAGGCCAGGACCGAACTTATTTTCGTCTTGCCCAAGATGGAAAGGGAAACCACTATTATGCCTATTCCGTCGCCCACGAACTGAAGAAAGTGCCTAAGGAAGTTGATGCTATGCGACAGGTGATCTATATCCGTTGCGACGGTGAGGCCGGTCCCGGTAAAGCCACTGAGGCTTTCAAAGCTCGCATGCAGGTACGAGGCCGTGGCATTCGACAACCAAATCGGTATGCTGGCCAAAACGGGCGCCAAGAGCCAGCCAACGGCGACCATGACCACCGCATGCTTCAACTCCATTTCCTTTTTTGTCTCGAGGAAGTGGTTCAAAAGGCTGCCCAAAATAAAGGCCAAGGAGGCGCCAATGAGAAAAAATGGGATGGTGTCGATCTCCCTGTAGATGACCGCTACGATGATGGGCAGGAGCAAAATTCCTCCCATCAAGTAGCTTATCCTACTCAGGTTATACCCGATGATTTTCAGGTCTTCTCTCGTCAGCGCCGGTATCACAGTCGCACCTTAGATTACTGACTTGACGAACACGAGCAGCAAGCAGATTGCCAGAGCTGCTCCCATTATCAATACGGTTAGACCAATCTCACCGAGAACGCCTGTTATGAAATCAAAATTTTTCTTTAAAAATGCTAGAATGCTAAATTTCCTTAGCGCCATCTTATCCCTTCAAAATATCCACAACTTTTCTGATGGCACCTTCCTTTCCTATTAGTCCAATAATATCTCCAGATTTTATCACAGTATCACCATGTGGTATGATGAGCTTGCCACCGCGAAATATGGCGGCAATTACGCATTCATGGGGTAGCGAGAGGTCTCTGATCTTCTTGCCTATAGCTTTAGAATTCTCTGACACAGTGACTTCTACCGCCCTCGTGATGGTTTCGGAAATCAATATAGAAGTCGTACCTGGCAAGGCTATCGCATTTTCAAATACCATAGAGGCAACATGCGCTGGACTGACGATCAAATCTATGCCCATACTGCAACACATCTGCGCTCGATCTATGTCTTCAACGCGTGCGAGGACTAAAGGTACTCCGTACGAATTTTTTGCGAGCTGACACGCAACAATATTTTCGCTGTCATTTCCGGTGACGGCAACAAATACATCCGCCGTCTTTATTTTTGCGTCCTCCAATGTTTTTTTGTCGCTGGAATCTCCACAGATTACAAGCGCATGTAATTCTGACGCAAGCTTCTCACAAACTTCTGGATCCTTTTCGATCAGGACTATGTCCCTGCCAGAAGGCTCCAATAATTTAGCTAGGGATAAGCCGACCCTACCGCCTCCGGCGATGATTACGTAATTAGCTTTTTTCATTATTACCCCGATTCAATCCTGCAGTGAAACCTATAAAAACTTGATATTTTTTGCCTTTGCGCGCCGCCAAAAAGTAGCTAAGGGTAAAAAACAAATGCAATACGTACCTCCGAGCTAACGAGATTTTAGGAAGTTTTACTAGTAAATCGAGGCACAAATAGAGAGGACTCACTTAATTTCTTAATCGCATACCGGCGGGCCAACTAACTAAGTCAAAAGTTAAGAGAGAGATTAGAGAGTACTTAGGTACCAATGCGGGTTGCCAATGCGATTTTGAGACCATAATAAAATTATGGAGATAAACGGACCTGGTTGGAGATTCGGGAGAGGCAATGATAAAATGCTAGACATTGTCTGCAAGATTCATCCAGCACCATTCCCTTTCTTTCTAAACATTCCCAAGTTGTCACCACGGCACCGTATTAAAAATTGGCAATTTGAGTTTATAAATCGCAAACGTGTTTTTTTCTTAAACAGTTTCTTTTGTTTAACTAGAGAACGGAATTTTGCGTTGAAAGTGAATGGCCAAAAAAATGTATGACAATTTCAGCATCGGCGCTGGATTTCAAATGCCTGAATCCTCCCTCCAAAGCTTGCGGTGCCTACTTATGAACTGTCCAAGTAGTTCAGCGCATTCACTGCTACAGAGGTTATACACTCGTACCCCGTGAGCTCGAAGGAATCGTTCCGTCCCTCGATAGTTTATATCCTCTCCAACCACCAATCGCTTTATCCCGAGCTGGACGATGGTTCCCGCGCACATATAGCACGGCATAAGTGTGGAGTACATGACTGTTTCCTTGTAATCCTTGATTCGCCCTGCGTTCCTTATGCAGTCCATCTCGGCGTGAAGGATCGGGCTGTCGGTCTGCACTCTCCGGTTCCTACCCCTGCCGATTATCTTGCCATTTAGAACGAGGACCGCCCCAATTGGAATGCCCCCCTCTTGCAGGCCTTTTCTGGCCTCCCTAAGAGCTTCCTCCATGAACCTGTCCGACACGAAGACCGCCTTCATCGTTAAAAATCTTTCCAACTAATTTTGAAAAACCATTAGTTAAAATCTTGACGCCTACCTGTGCTAAAATCCTATCCTCACCTGTATTAAACGTGAAACATCGACCTGAACGGCGCGCAAATAGCAAAAAGGAGGATAGTTTCACAAAGGACTTAACCGACCGTTTACATGTTTAACATGAGAACAAGGAGTGGAGTGAATATGGTCAAATTGGACATGCAGAAGCTGAAGAAGGACAAACTTGTGGGTTACGTGTTGCTCATCGTTGGTCTGATCATAATATTTCTCGCCATTGTTTGGGCATACAGTGCTTTCACGAGTGGTTCTTCACGTCTGTCTATATTTCACTGGGATAATCAAAAGATAAAAATCAGCACTGGAGACAACGAGCCACCCCAATACCTCGAGGTCCCCGGTGACCAGATAAGCAAGACGATAAATATCATGCTTTGGCTGACGCTGATGTTCTTCCTGGCTTGGGCGGGTGGAAAGATCGCGAACCTCGGCGTAAAGATAATACGGGATATTAAAGTTGAAATTAAAGAATAGTAAAACAGCCCAGCTACTTTGCCTTCTTACGCCCTAGGATCTTTGCCAACTTCAGGGAATCCATGTATATACATCGATTCGCGGCTATTTTTGTTGATGTCTTGGCCTTCTCCGTAAAGATTGCGCTCGCACCCCGTATCACAGCGACTGGAACCCTCTCATCGGCCTCTCCCATTGCCACTTGCGCGGCGGACGCGAGCTGGTCCGCAAGAGCCCTGAAGGTGATCAGAAGCGGCTTTCCAAACAGGTCCAGCTGCCCCCGACAATCAACGGCCGGTTCGATTCCAGCGACACCCACCGCCTGACCGATGGTGCCCAACCGGAGCGGCTGTACAGCGCTGTCCGCGATGACGACACCCAGACGAGCGTTCAAGTTTTGCTTCAACGCCTGCAGGATCTCCATCGCAGTTCGGTTGGGTTTGGCCGGCATTAGAACTACTTGTCCCGTGGGAGCGTTCGAGCTGTCGATGCCCGCGTTGGTACATAGCCTGCCATCCTTAATGGTGAGAACTGCCGATTTTGAGTTGCCCAGCACTTGATCGGCCTCACGCAACACGATCTCTACGAATTCCGGACTAAGGCCGCTGCGCCTCGCGATAAGATTCGCGCGTTTTGATGGGCGAATGCTCGCTAGCTTCCGAAGTCGCCCCTGCGCCATCGCCACCGCGCTAGATGCCAGAACAAGTATGTCACCATCCTTAAGACCCCCGACCTGCTCAGAAGCCTTTAAGATCATGGGAGGTATGTCATCTCCGGGTTTAATCAAAGGCATGTTCAATCCGATGACTCGCATTCGATCACCACAACAATTGATCGATGGGAATTTAACTTTTTGGATTCTCGGCACTTCGTACGGCTTCAGCCATGCGGATGGCGGGCAGGGTTTCCTTAGGATCGTGGGTCCGAATGACATCGGCACCATTGAGGACGGCTATGGAAGTTGCCGCGAGCGAGCCCGAGAGGCGGTCGGCGGGGTCGGGCAAATCCAGCAATTTTCCAATGAAGGATTTCCGTGAAACCGCGACGCACATCGGACGTCCCAATGCTGTCAGTTCCCTCAAGTTCGCGAGAATGTGAATGTCCAATTCAGCTTCTTTTCCAAATCCTATGCCAGGGTCGATGACAATTTTTTTAAAATCGACATCGTGACGCTCACAGATCCGTAGGCTTTCTCTAAGCTCATGCTTGATCTCTTCGATTGTTCCAACGTCCCCCGGTTTTCGCCTAGCGGCCATTAGAATTGCCGAGCACCCGAAGTCCGCCAGCACCTTTGCCATTTGCGGGTCCGTCTTCAACCCGCTGACATCGTTTATGACTCGTACGCCTACTTTGAGAGCGGCCTCAGCTACCTCGGCGCGTTGGGTGTCTACCGATATTGGTGAATCGAACTCTTCAACAAGAATTTCTACTATCGGCAGTAACCTTCGCAATTCCAAATCAAGAGAGATCGGCCTTAACCCGGGTGCGGTTGACATCGCACCGACATCTATGATATCGGCGCCCTCATCGAGCATACGCTTTGCCCGCTTTACTGCCTCAGCCGGGCTTTGGACTACCGAGTCAGCGTAAAATGAGTCTGGGCTGATGTTGATCACGCCAACGACGACGACTGGGTTGCTTTCGCCAACCCGGATGCCTGCGAGATCAGCACTAGTCATGGAATCGCGCCTGCTCAAAACGGCATTTTGTCAAGACCAGCCAGCCTGGACGCGCAAAGACCGGCCACGCGCGTTATCCTTGTCAATTTTTCGAAATCTATGTGGTCAACTGTGTCACCCTCTGTGTGGTAGTATGGATCTATGAGCCCTTCGTGGATCCATATCGCGGGTACGCCTGCCTCGATGAATGGGATGTGGTCGCTGAGGGGCATAGGATATCCGGCGTGATGTACTGGCCAAGCAAGTTCCTTAGCTATTAACAGTGCAAAATCTTTGGCTTGAGTGGTCGTCTCGAGGAAGTTTTGTTTGCACAGGGATGAACTGAATCCATCTAAGTTAATCAACGCGCGACAGTTTTTTACTTCATCTTGATGTGATTTTACATAGGATGTAGAACCCCAGAACGCGCCTTGTTCCTCGGCTCCAAAAAATACGAATTCGATGGTTCGCCTTGGACTCACGTCAACTAATCCTCTTGCGATCTCAAGGAGTCCAGCATCCCCAGAAACATTGTCCCATGCATGTTGCCCCTTAATTTGGCTGTCGTAATGGGAACAAACCACCACCTTCTCTTGGGGCCACTCGTTTCCAAGTACATCACCCACGATATTCCATGATGTTCTCTTATGAAATGCGCCCTGCGACCGAAGGCGAACTTTTATCTTTTTATTTTTCATCGAATTTAACAATCTCTCCCCGCTCTTCATCGAGATCGTTACACCTGGCAGGGTGCCCTTCCGCCTGTCCGCCACGGCAACACCAACCCTAATTAAATCATCCGGAGGATCTGTGATCACGATGAATCCCGCAGCCCCATTTTTTTCAGCTATGGGATAAGTCCAAAATGGAAAAGGGGTTTTGGCGACAACAATTTTTCCCTCGATGTCTGTTCCTTCCTTCAAAAGTGCTTCGAGCTCCTCATTGGAATCTCCGCCATACACAAGCTCCCCTTCTACCGTGTCGGACGAGGAGTATTGCAGCGGTTCAACCGCTATCGATCGCCACTGCGGGGAAATAACCTCCAGTTCAGCTGAAGTGGGCATATAATTCAAATATTCAAAATCCTCAAGTCGCACGTCGTTCAGCCCAAAATCTTTTAATTTATTTAAAATGTAATCCTTGGCTTTCACTTCTCCTGGCGTGCCAGCATATTTTATCCCAATTTTGCAAAGCTCACTCTCGTACTCAAACAAACCTGCGCTGGATATCTGAGCCATTTTTTCCATCATCTCAATCCCCAACATTCTAATCCAATAGTATAAAAAAATTATCGGATGCGCAACGCTTAAGCCCCAATGATTGCAATCACGCCACGAGGTCAACGGATGAAGCAGCTACAGCTAGACCGCATTCATCGCTCGTTGGGGGCCGAGATGGTGCCATTCGTCGGCTGGGAGATGCCGCTGAAGTACACCTCAATCTCCGAGGAGCATATGGCGGTAAGAAGCGCGGTTGGCATCTTCGACATCAGTCACATGGGAGAGATCTTAGTCCGGGGGAAAACTGCAATCGAATTCCTGCAGCGCTTAACCACCAACGATGTTTCATTGCTGGGCATTTTTGGTTCACAATATTCAACGGTCTTGAACGAGCGAGGCGGGATCAAGGATGATATCTTCGTTTATCGCCTTGATGAAGAGGAGTACCTTGTGGTGGTAAATGCCGTCAACGTCGAGAAGATTTATGATTGGTTCATGCAACACTCGAGCGGCAGTACCGAAATAGAGGATATAACTCTTAAGACGGTCATGTTAGCGTTACAAGGACCGAAAGCAGAATCGGTACTCCAACAGCTCACGGATTTTGACCTCGGAGAAATGAAACGGTTTGAGGCAGATCTCATGAAGGTTGTAGATCTGGAGTTATTAGTGAGCCGAACCGGCTACACGGGCGAGGATGGCTTTGAGCTCTACCTAATGGATGAGCCAGCTTCAAATCCGAGTAGGTCTGAAAAGCTTTGGAATGCTATAATGGACGCTGGCCAGATGTCCGGAATTAAACCCTGCGGTCTCGGAGCTAGGGATACAACTCGTTTGGAGGCGGGTTACGTTCTTTATGGCAACGAGTTGACCGAGGATACAACTCCCCTAGAAGCGCGCATCTCTTATGCAGTCAAGCTTGAGAAGGGCGAGTTCATCGGGCGAGGTGCTTTGAAGGAGCAAAAGAATGTGGGACTGAAGCGTGTGCGAATCGGCCTGAGAATGCTGGAGCGCGGAGTTCCCCGGCATGGTTACAAATTCATGAGGGAAGACAAGGAAGTTGGCCACGTGACATCTGGAACGATATCCCCACTTTTGAATACCGGCATTGCGATGGGGTATGCTAATCCCGGCCTAGTGCCAGGAGATAAATTAGCCGTCGATATCAGAGAAAAACCCCATGCGGCGGAAGTCGCCAACTGGCCGTTTTATAATCCAGACAAATATGGTTTTTCGAGGAAGTAATTTTTATGAAGGTGTTCGGAAATCTAATGAAAGAAGTAACAATACCTGAGTTCTGCTTGGGTTGCGGCGCATGCGTGGCCGCTTGTTGCCATGATGCTTTGGAGATGGTCGATGGAAGGCCGAAGATGGTGGCCCGATGCGAGATCTGCAACATTTGCTATTACCAATGTCCACAGGTCGTTGGCCAAAAGGAACTTGAGAAGAAAATCTTCGGGCGCAATTCAACGGCCGAGGAAGCTGCAGGCATATACAAAGGCGCGATTTCGGCTCAGACTTCTGATCACAAAATTCGTGTGCACTGCCAAGATGGCGGATTTGTCACATCCCTCTTAGCTGCGCTTCTTAAGGCAGGGTTCATAGACGGCGCAGTTGTAACGGCGAGCGATGAATGGCGCCCAGTACCCAGGGTAGTGACCACGAGAGCTGAATTGATCGAGTGCGCGGGATCAAAGTATTCCAGAGGATCTCTCCTGCTAGGTCTGCGCGACGCAATAAACCTCTACTCCCTTGAGCAAATTGCGATTGTGGGCTTGCCATGCCAAATCAAAGCCGTTCGGAGAATGCAGAATAGCGAGAGAACGGTTCGCCGCCTCACAGATTCCATCAAGCTCTGCGTGGGCCTATTCTGCAACAGGGCCTTCCCATACGAAAAATTCTTTAAGGGCATCGTAGAGGGACAGCTCCATGTTAAACTAAAGGACGTATCGAAGTTCGATATCAAAGGAGGGAGTTTTCTCATCTATCGGCGGGGAAAGCCGAGGCGAGAGCTAGCCCTCGATGCTCTCGAACAGTTCGTTGATGTTCCCTGCAGACTTTGCTCAGACTTCGCCTCTGAGCTTGCGGATATCTCTGTTGGAGCCGTGGGATCGCCACTCGCCCATTCTTCTGCTCTGTTGCGCACTCAAGTTGGAGTTGAAGCATTCAGGATCGCCGAGGATATGAAAGCAATAAATACGCACCCATTTGAGGAAGTCAAGCCAGGCATTGAGGCGATAATGCGGCTCTCGAAATCAAAGAAGCGCAGAGCAAAAGAAGAGATGAGGCGGAGACTTGGATTAAGCAAGCCTTTACCACCTTGGATTCAGGAACAACGAACGGTTGAATAACCCTTTAAAGCAGGACTTTTGTACGTATTTAGCTGTCTTAAAGCGTGAAAGTTGTCTGGGTGTGCGCGCGGCTTTCCTGCTGGGAAACACCGTTCAGCGTCACAGCTATGACATTAGGATCGGCACCGCGAATGTCACACCTGTGACATCGCATGCTATAATTCATCCGCTTATAAACCGCCTCCGCTCAAAGCCTCGGCGGGACATGCCCCAGTATTTGATCGTGTACGATATCAAGGAACTCGATTGTGGAACGAGACAAAGGGTGAGCCGACACCTCCGAAAGCTGCGGGCGGTGAAACTTCAACAATCAGTCTGGGAATCCGGCAAGCTGGCTGAGCTAAAGAGCCTAACGGATTCAATCGGCATGGCCGGCGGGAAGGCGTTGATGCTGAAGAAACGCGTCATCCACTTGTCACAGCTGTGACGGAGGAAGCAAAATTGGAACTTGTGCCCCCGCGACCCAGGCACACGTCACACCTGTGACAACACAAAACCCGAAAACTGGAATTCTCACATCAACCCAAGATATGTCACACCTGTGACATGGCCAGCACGCGAGCTAAATACATACGGACTTTTTTAATTGAGTTTATAGCTTTAGTTGGTTCTGGACCAATAGGCGACCCGATAACGGTCTGGTTTATGCCTAGCTCGCTTAATCTTTCCACATGCCTTGCAAGTACAGCGGGTTTACCACACACCGAGAAAGCGTCAATCATACGGTCGTTCACAGCTGCAGCGGCATCTTGAATCTTTCCGACTCGAAGTTTAGCGCGTATTTTTTCGATATCTGCACCGGCGATGCCGTGTCTCTCCAGCGATGAGGGCGGCGCCGAGGAGGCGACAAATGCCACGACAGTCCTAGCTGAAGCACGAGCTTTAGCGATATCAGTGTTGACGGAGGTTGCCAGGTAGGCTACAACATCGAGATCTTCGAGCTTTCGCCCAGCAGATTCGGCACCCTTCTTTATGTGTTGTATGCACTCGCTTATGTCATCATAATCTGATGCATTTATGAGCACACCGTCAGCAAGAGAGCCAGCCAGTTCTAGCATTCTTGGCCCCCGCCCCCCAACGTAGATCGGTACCTTTGCAATTGGCCTGAACCGGAGCCTCGCGCCCCTGCAGACGAATGCCTCGCCGTTGAAGTTAATTTGCTTACCTGCAAGAAGCTCGCGCGTGATGTGTATCGCTTCGCGTACCGCCGTAAGTGGCCGGCGAGATTCGATCCCCACTGTGGAGAGAAAAAAGGGGTCGCCTGAGGAAATCCCTAACACCGCGCGACCTTTGGAAAGTTCGTCAAGAGTCGCAATAGCGGCGGCTGTGACGGCTGGATGAACCAAGTAAGGGTTAGTGACACCTGGACCAAGCTTCACCTTTTTGGTCGCAAGCGCTAGCCTGGCGAGGACGGAGTGCACATATCTGTTGTGATAATGATCACACACCCAAATATTATCAAATCCAGCTTTCTCGACCTGTTTGGCCAGAGCGACCAGGGTTTCCATCGTTCTATAAGGCACGAATTCTATGCCGAATTTCACCATGACCCCCCCACGATTTAAGTTTGGGGTGCTAAAATACCATGACGGTGAATGATTGCAAGTTTTAGTTCTCGAGGGCTTGCCTTTGGTAAAAAGGGGGGACGACATCGGCGAGCTAATAGCAATTGCGGCTGAAAAAAATGGACCACATATCGAAGATGGAGACGTCATAGTTGTGGCGCAAAGCATCATTTCAAAAGCTGAGGGAAATGTAGTCGACCTAATGACTGTAAGGCCAAGACTGACGGCCAAAAACCTAGCGGAGCAGCTCGATAAGGACCCAAGGGAGGTTGAGGTCATCTTAGGCCAGTCAAAGGAAATCGTGAGGCGTGGCCACGTGATAATCTCTAGGACAAAACATGGCTTTGTCTGTGCGAATGCTGGCGTTGATCATTCCAATGTTGAAGCAGAGCATGTGACACTATTACCCGATGATCCGGACGCGAGCGCCCAGCGGATTCGAAACTCCATTAAAAGGATCGCTGGTGTGGATGTGGCAGTGATAGTTAGCGATACCCAAGGCAGACCATTTAGGCTTGGGGCTGTAGGGGTTGCGATAGGCGTTGCTGGAATGTCGCCCCTGCTCGATCTGAGAGGCAGGCGAGATCTCTACGGAAAGGAACTAAAAGTAACGATTACTTCACCAGCCGATGCCCTGGCAGCGGCAGCCGTTAGCATCATGGGAGAGGCAGACGAGGGAACTCCTGTGATTATAATTAAGGGCGCCACTTATGAGAGGGGCAATGGTAATGCACGTGAGCTCGTAATGCCGTCGGAACGTGACCTCTTCAGGTGATTTTTTGCTAACTGTGTTATCTGGTGGCACAGGCACGTCGAAACTACTGCAGGGTTTGTCGCAGATACTGAAGCCCGAGGAGTTGTCGGTGATCGTCAACACGGGGGAGGACGTGGAAATTTCTGGGTTAAATGTTTCCCCGGACCTTGATACAGTCATATACGCGCTTGCTGGCATCGTCAATGAGGAGACTTGGTACGGAATCAATGGTGACACATTTTTCTGCTACGAAGCCCTCAAAAGCCTAGGCCAAGTTGAACTGCTTCGGATTGGCGATCGAGACCGAGCGACGAAACTATATCGTACTTTAATGTTGAAGCGCGGTAAAAAACTTTCAACTATTTCAAAAGAACTGTGTGAAAAATTTGGTGTACGCGCGAATGTCATGCCAATGTCAGACGAGCGTGTGCAGACCCGTATAAGTACCGAGAACGGCGTAATGACGTTTCACGAGTTCTGGGTAGCCAGAAAAGCCTCGGATAGGGTTCTTGGAATCAGTTTTGATGGCGCGGATAATGCAAAGCCGGCACCAGGCGTACTCGAAGCCATCGAAGCGGCTGACTCTATTTTGATCGGACCAAGCAATCCGATTACCAGCATAGGACCTATACTCGCGGTCGAAGAGATTCGCGAGGCGCTTTCACGCGATTGCGGAAGGGTGGTTGCGGTTAGCCCAATCGTAGGCGATGCACCGATAAGCGGTCCAGCTAGGGTTCTCATGCAAGGGCTTGGCCATGAAGTAAGCTCGCTCGGGGTGGCGAGGATTTATCGGGGAGTCGTGGGGACATTAGTCATGAATAATACAGACGAAAAGTTTGGCCCTTCGAGCGATGAACTCGGCATAAAGACGGTTTTTATGGACACGCTCATGCCAGACCGTGCTGCAAGGATTAGACTTGCGCGCGAACTTTTGGATATTTGACCAACGTGTCAATAAACAAATCCTGCATATTCAACTAAAAAGTTAAATTCTCGAGCTATTTTTCAAAAAATATCTGTATTAAACCCCATTTTTAAGAAAGCTTTAAATATAGCTCTTTAAATAAGAAAATAAGGAGGAAAAACTGTCCGAGGAGTGGTGAAATGGCTGAATTACCTGTCGCTGCTGTGGATCGCATTATCCGAAAGTCTGGCGCTAAGCGGGTTAGCGAGGAAGCCGCGGCGGCCTTGGCTGAGGTGCTCGAGGAACAAGCCTTGGTCATCGCTAGTGAAGCGGCGAAGCTCGCTGAACATGCTGGAAGAAGAACTGTTCGGGATGTAGATATCCGTCTGGCGGCAAAGAGAATTTAATCCTAAAAAAATTTAAATTAGCTCAATCAGAAAAGCTATAGGATTCACGTGAGCGAGGCTGAAAAAAGCGTTATCCATATGCCGCATCTCTACAATGTTTTTGATGTGCCCAAGATCAAGGCGGTCCGGGCCACTACAGTTTTGCGGTCAAAGGTAAATTATGAGAAAATCTCGAAGAGTATCTCTAAGGTTAGCCAGATAAGATCTGCGGATAAAAATATCCTAAAATTTGAGCTCAGGCGGGGCGTGTATCTCCTCCTTTTTCCTTCCGGTTACGTCGAAGTACATGCACCAGATGAGGGTGAGATGCGCGAGGTCCTGGTCGCATTTAGGGACGAGCTTTTCGCAAATGGCTTGATCGAGTAGCTGGTAGAATTATGCAAAGGTTGCTAAAGGGCGCAAAAATTGCAGTTGAAAAATGTATGGGCGTAAGGCCACGCGAGACTGTGCTTGTCGTCACTGACCCAGCTAGGATGAAGATTGCTGAGGCATTAGTTGAAGCTTCCGAGAAAGTTAGAGCTGAGACCGTACTGATGTGCATGCGAGCCAGATCGAGGCACGGCGAGGAACCACCTAAACCTGTAGAACGGGCAATGATGTCGAGCGATGTCGTGCTGGCCCCCACCACATATTCGCTCACCCATACTCAGGCTCGCCTCCGAGCGTGCAGAGCAGGCGCGAGGGTGGCGACGATGCCAATGATCACCGAGGAAATGATGTATCGAGGGGCGATGCTCGCGGATTATCAGAAGGTCAGTAAGTTGACCCATAGGGTAGCTGATCTCCTAAACAGTGCATCACAAGTGGAGGTTAACACGCCTGCGGGAACAGATTTGATCCTAGAGATAACTGGACGAAGGACAATCCCCGACACCGGTATCTTCCACAACCGGGGTGATTTCGGAAATTTGCCTGCTGGGGAGGCATTCATAGCGCCAATCGAGGGCAAGGCTAGAGGTCGGGTCGTCGTCGATGGCTCTATGGTCGACACCCTTTGGGGCACCATTGAAATAAAGGTAGACAACGGGCGGGCCGTGAAAATATCTGGCAGACCCGCCGACAGGCTCATTAAAATTCTGGAGGAGGCCGGACCAAAGGCTTACAATTTAGCGGAATTTGGGATCGGAACCAATCCTAAGGCGCGCCTAATGGGCAACGTGCTTGAGGACGAGAAGGTACTTGGAACCTGTCATGTAGCATTCGGCGACAACTCTACCTTCGGGGGTAAAGTTCTAGCTGGCATTCATGTTGATGGAATACTCCTCAGGCCTACAATCAAGCTAGACGGAAGAATTATAATGGAAAAAGGGCGGCTCAAGATTTAGACTATTCTACCGTGACTGACTTGGCCAGGTTCCGGGGTTTATCAGGATCAAGACCTCGCTCGACGCTGGTGTAGTATGCCAACAGCTGTAGGGGCAAGACATAGGTCAGAGGAGTAAAAAGTTCCTGAGTATTTGGTATGCGGACGAGCTCGGTCGCATGTTTCCCTATCTCTCGATCATCTTCTGCAGCGATGGCTATTATGGTCCCACCTCTCGCCCTGGTCTCTTCGACGTTTCCCATCATGCGAGAATAAGAGGCGGTCGGCACAATTGCGGCCACAACTGGCACGCCTGGTACGATGAGCGCCAGCGGCCCATGTTTCAGCTCGCCAGCGGGAGTCGCCTCGGAGTGGATATACGCTATTTCCTTTAACTTTAGAGCTCCTTCCATTACTATGGGATATCCTATTCCCCGCCCTATGAAATAAAAGTTCAGCGCATGATTGTACCTCTTCGCAATATTTTTGACAATAGGTTCGACCATACGAAGAACTCTTTGGGTAACTTTAGAAGTTTCACGGAGCTGGGCGATTAATTTATCAAATTCCGTATTAGATATGCACTTGCGTTTTTTTGCAAGGTGGATGGCAAGTTGGAGAAGATACGCCACTTGAGCTGAGAAGGTCTTGGTCGCGGCCACGCCTATCTCAGGCCCAGCATAAGTGTGGCAGACGAGCTCGCTCTCGCGCGTGATAGAGCTACCCACGGCGTTTGTGAGACATGCTATCCTCGCACCGTTGGCTTTAGCCAGCTTCACCGCCTTAATGGTGTCAGCAGTTTCGCCGGATTGGGAAATTGCCAGAAGAACGGTACTATCATCGACCATGCAGCTCTCTTGAAATTCAGAAGAGATTACGACTTCAACCGATACGTTCGCCAGCTGCGCAAAAGCGTACTTCGCTACGAGCGCCGCATGATAGGCCGTACCGCAGGCGACAAGGTAGACGCGCTTCGCATCCAGAATCATTCTGCTCAGCTTATCGAGCTCTTCCCTCGAAGCCCGCAGTGTTTCCCGTATAGCATTAGGTTGTTCGTGAATCTCCTTTAGCATGAAGTGCGGATAACCTCTTTTTTCGGCCATTTCCACCGTCCAAGCCACTTTCATTGGGTTTCTCTTCACGAGCTTACCTGAATCCAAACGTTTGATGACGGCCTTTCTAGGGGTTAGAATCGCCATTTCTCCGTCTTCCAAGATGATGACGCGCTTTGTGTATGGAAGCACTGCCGGAACATCGGAGGCCAGGAGGGTCTCATTTTTCCCTAAACCCAAAATCAATGGACTTTCCTTGCGAACCGCGATGATTTTACCTGGTTCCTTAATGGATAAAATGGCGAGCGAATAACTACCTTCCAATCGTTGAATTGACAGTACGACAGCTTCTTCGAAATTTTTCCCCTTCTTCATAAAATAGTTGATCAAATTGGGTACGACTTCTGTATCTGTGTCTGATTTTAATTCGTACCCATGTTTTACTAAGAATTTTCGAATGTCCACATAGTTCTCGATTATCCCGTTATGAACGACAGCTACGGTGCGGGCCCCGTCAAGGTGAGGATGTGCATTCGCCTGCGAGGGCACGCCGTGGGTGGCCCAACGCGTGTGACCTATTCCAACAGTCCCGGGCATATCAGCGAGATTCAACCGCCGGTCGATCTCGCCTATCTTCCCCTTATCCTTTTTCAAGTGAATTTGTCCTGAGATCGTTGCGATGCCAGCCGAGTCGTAGCCTCGATACTCAAGCCGCTTAAGAGCATCTAGCAATATGGGTGCTGCTGGTCGCGAGCCAATATAGCCGACTATGCCACACAAGTAGATACCTCGGCGACATTTAGTCCTGTTCGACTCTTAAACCTTCATTTTGGCTTTAACTTCCGAAATTCCTGCTCTAGCATTTCGTGGATAGTTTTACCATCAGCCCGCCCACGCGCCTTTTCCATGATTATCCCCATCAATGGCTTTAGCGCCGCCTCGCCTCTCTCGTCAATTAACTTCCGATTTTCTCTAATTGCCAAAGTGACTAGGTTTAATACCTCAGATCTCGTCATCCTTGTTAATCCTAGTTGTTGGATCGCATTTTGAATGGTGGCACCACTTTTTGCCACATGTCTCAAGACATCTTGGATCGCTTCCCTAGCAAGCTCACCCTTTGAAACGAGCTGAACGACGTCCCCGAAGGCCTCACTTGGGATATTTTCCACAGGCACGCCTTCCCTTCTCAAACTAACGGGGACCTCTTCTAATGTTGTAGCGACCACAACTGGCGGGGCCATGTACTTTTTGATTAGTTCCTCGAAGAGCTCAGCCTGCTCCGATAAGCTCATCCGCCTGGCAAGTTCCTCGCTGAGGTTATAGTTTCGGATAAATCTTTTGTATTTTTGCTCCGGCAGTTCCGGAAGTTGTTTCATGATTTTTTTCAATCTATTCTCTTCGATTGGGATGGGTGGGATGTCGGTTTCGACGTACATACGGGCGGCACCCGGCAATGGGCGCATGAATTCGGTGTTGCCGTCCGTCAGAGCCCTGCGCGTTTCCTCTGGAACGCCATCCAAAGCCTGGTTCACCCTTTTGAAAACTGCGCTTAACGCGTTTTGAGCCTTCTCTTTGGTGTCGGCCACAAAGATCACTGCATCGTCTTGCGAGGCACCAACTGCCTCTTTAAGTTCTTCTACCTCGTTGGCCGAGATCCCGTAAGCTGGTAACTCATCCGTGTGGAAGATGCCTCCAACTTTACCGTATGTCTTTGCGTAATCTGCGAGCTCGGTCCCCAGCCTCCGATTCTGCTGCAGTTCCTTTCCGATTAGCCCACCAAACTTGGGCAATTTTAGTGCAAGTACAACTCCGCTAGCTTGGATTGACTTGCTTATCACCTTCGAGCCGGTTCTTGAAAAAATTCTTGTGACGTCGATAAACTTTTCCTCGACCTTTTCAGCTCCCCTCCTTTTGAGCTCTTTCATGATCTCGAGCAGCGCGACCTGTCTTTGAACCTCTCGCTCGATAACCGTCGAGATTATAGCTAGCTCTTGGATCCCCTTTATTTCCTGCCTCGCGCCGCCTTTGATGGAGATGTTTATATCTTGCCTTATTGTACCGATGCCCCGTTTGACCTTTCCGGTGGCGCGTAGGATCTGACCGATTTTCAAGGCTACCTCCGCTGGCGTATAAGGATCCGAGAAATCAGGACCGGTGGTTATCTCCACTAGTGGTATGCCTAGCCTGTCCAAGCGATACTCGATGAGCTCTTCACCCTCTCCAAATTTTCTAGCTGCGTCCTCCTCGAGACTGATCATTGGCAGCCTAATTCGTCCACCTGCATTTTCGATATAGCCGTCTGTGGCAACGAGAGTCGTCCTCTGAAAGCCGCACGTGTTGCTTCCGTCAATGACTATCTTCCGCATTGTGTGCGCCTCATCGACTGGCTTTGCGTTCAACAGCAGAGATATCTCTAGGGCTATGTTGAGCGCCTCTTCGTTCAATGGGTGGGGCGGTTCCTCGTCGAGCTCAACAAGGCAAATAGTCTCGGGATAAACGTGGTAGCTGAAACCCTTGCCCTTGATTGCTTCAGCCAGCGCAGCTCTGTCAACCTCGCCGAGTTCACTCTGGGTCGGTCTAAGTCTGCGTCTCACTTTGATTGTCGGCTCCTTCTCTTGCAGAGTCGAAGGGCATTCGCAGAATAGCTTATGGGTGCTGAGCTCTTGGTGAATTTCGAATCCCACTTTGAGCCCCAACTTTTCATAATCAATTTTCATACCACTCCCTTCCTTCTCTATTTAGCGGAATCGTGTAAATATTTGGTTTTAACAATAACAGAGCCATCATTCCGGAAAAATAGGCTTCAGAAAAACGTCGGGCCGGGTTCTCGGGGTAATCTCTCCCGCCAAACTTGTCTGCATCAACTTCGAAATTTCCCGGGGATCCCGAGTATGACCAAGGACCCACATGAGTTTGACATAAGCAGTTTCCGGCAGAATATCTTCCCCCGGGATAACCCCCAGGTTTAAGAGATCCCTGCCCGTCGAGTACACCTTCATGTCGACTCTCCCCCAGATGCATTGCGAGGTCATCACGACAGATAAACCCCTTCTGATCGCTCTTTTGACGCTGTCGTAGAGGGTCTCTGGCGCGTGTCCGAGCCCAGTGCCCTCGAGAACGATCCCCCTGTAACCAGCGTCCACAAAAGAATCTATCACATCCGACCGAATATTCGGGAAAACCTTCACCAGCGCAACCTTTGTCTCCAACTTGCCGTCAAACCTGACCTTTCCCTCCGACCTCGCGCGATTGTAGTCTTGCCTGAAAAACGTCAGTCCGCCTTTTCTGATCATGCCAATCGGGATGTCGTTTATAGTCTGAAAAGTATCGCGGCGGCTGGTGTGACATTTCCTGACCTTTGTGCCGCGATGGATGATGCAAAAATCGTCATCCGTGGTGCCATGCATTGCCACGCAGACCTCGGCGATATCAGACCGAGCTGCAACGGTGACGGCGTTTATAAGGTTGAGCGCTGCATCGCTGCTGGGCCTATCCGAAGACCGTTGAGAACCCACTAGCACCACCGGTCTAAACAAGTCCTTGAGCATGAAGCTTAGAGCCGCTGCCGTATAACCCATGGTATCCGTACCATGTGCCACGACCACTCCATCGGCCCCGGAATTTAGCTCCTTCGCTATTGCACGTCCGATCTTTACCCATAACTGCGGAGTCATGTTTTCGCTGAAGACGTTGGCGGCGGCGATGGTCTTGATGTTCGCCAAACCAGCGAGCTCTGGTACCGCGCTGTAGAGTTCCTCAGCGGTAAAGGCTGGGTACACCGCTCCCGTTCGATAGTCGACGCGGCAGGCAACCGTCCCGCCCGTGCCCAATATTGTGACGTCGGGCTTTTTTGAGTCACGTTTGACTTCGAGCGGCGGCAGGCTCAGCCTCGGTATTTTTCCTTTCTTAACCATGCTGAGCTTTGTCCCTCTCGATATCCTGACCCCGATGTTATAGCCACTGTCTAACTTTACAACGAGGTGATTCGGATCTCCAAGCTCAGTCCTGGGCATCAGTATGCCCTCATAAACCAAGCCAGCTTTATTTACTCTTATCCGATCCCCGACATTTATCGAGGCCAATTTCAAGAGCCTGAGCACCTCACCGCGATAGCCGTACATTTCGCTACCGCTGGAACTAGTGCTTGCCCGCTTAAATCGATAATCCCTTAAATAGAACAGCCG
>Ga0315282_10003787_pt1 | contig 26900 bp, 26 predicted proteins | sample YL17G07_20_MG_FD_203693 | JGI IMG/M metagenome (GOLD analysis project Ga0315282, IMG submission 203693) | Sediment microbial communities from Yellowstone Lake, YNP, Wyoming, USA - YL17G07_20 | ecosystem: Environmental > Aquatic > Freshwater > Lake > Sediment | place: USA: Wyoming | collected...
AGCCGATGCGCTCGACGGCATTCCCGGCGTCCAAATCCGACGCCCGAAAGCCCCCCTGCCAGGCCGTCCAATAAATCACCTCCTCGGCGATGGGAAAACTTGGCAAGTGCAGGAACAACTTGAGATGGTGCTTGACGGTATCATCCAAAGAAAGAAAGGAGCTGTCTGAGATCACGGCGGCGATATCCGGCGAATCCGCCGCCGCCAGCAGGGCGGCCACCCCGCCCATCGAAATGCCCCAGACGATCACCGGACGCGCCGCCTTCTCGTCCTGCAGGGCATAGCGCACAGCGCCCAGGACGTCGAGGCGCTCCTGATAACCCAGGGTGGTCACCTTCCCCCCGCTCGCCCCCTGGTGCCGGAGATCAAAAACCAGACCGTTATAGACAAGCTCGTGGCCAAACGCCGCCATGGGCAACATCTCGATGCGCGTGCGGTTCAGGCCGTGGCAGTAAATCATGGTGCCGCGCGCCTCACCGCCGGCAGGGACGTACCAGCCCCGGAGAGGGATTCCATCGGCGGAGCGAAATTCCACCCACTTGAAATCCAGGCCATAAGATTTGGGCGATTTCCCATCGTTCGGATCGGGGTAATGGTACTGGCCGGTGGTGACGATGTGGGTGAAGAACCAGGGAACAAAGATCAGAAAGAAAGCAGCCAGCAGGCCCAGAAGACTCAAGAGGACTCTTCGCACGATTTGCCAGACTCGCGCCCTTGACACCTAGGAATCCCTCTCAGATTTATAAGCCCTGAACCAACCGACCTACCCCTGCTCTTCCAGCGGCTGCGGTTCCACGATGTGCGTGGCCAGCAGGATTGCCACCAGGCCCGTCATCGCCGCGCACAGCGTGGTGACGGCGATGTAGCCGTGATGTTCGAAGAGCAGGCCACCCACCAAGGCTGCCAAACCGATCCCTGACTGCGAGGCGATATTCCTCAAAGCGATAAAGGAGCCACGTTGCGCGGTGGGGACCAGTTCCGTCATCAGCGCCGTCAGCGGCCCCTGCCGGAATGCCGCGCCCAAGCTGGTGGCGCCAAAGACGATCAGCAGCCAGATCCCCCAGGGGAGAAGTGGCACCAGGGCAACCGCCAGCGCCAGCAGGACATTGCTGGCGATGGAGACTGTCCGCTTCCCCCACCGGTCGGAGAGAATCCCGCCCAGGGGGGCGCTACCCACGGCGACGATTCCGCCCAACATGAAGACCCACCCGATGGTCCTGGTGGAAAGCCCAAAGTGGTTGTTCAGCCACTGGCCGATGTAAGTGAGGAACCCCACCAGGCCGCCCGACACCAGGAAGGCAATCACCAGAGCCGCTGCGGTGTCGCGCCGGGCGAGGAACGACCGAAAGGCGTGGAGCGTGGCGCGAAGCTTTTCCGAGGAGGCCTGGGGGTTCAGGCGCTCCCTGGGCAACGCCAAGGAACTGAAGGCCACAGCCAGGGCCAGGACGCCGAAGCAGAGGAAGGTGTTGCGCCAGCCGAAGCGGTCGGCAATCTGGGCGGCGAGAGGCACGCCAAGGATGGGAGCGACGAAGTAAGCCGAGGAAATCAGCCCAATCGCCCGGCCGCGCACGCTGTAGGCAAACCAGTCTCCGGCAAAAGCGATGGAGCAGGTGGAAATCGTCCCGGCGGCCAGGCCGGTCAGAGCCCGCGACGCCAGCAACTGTGGGAAGGTGTGGGTTCGCGAGGCGACCCAGGAGGCCAGGGCAAACCCCACCACACCCGCCAGCAAGAACCCTCGGCGGCCGTAATGGTCAGAAAGAGTTCCCGAGAAAAAGGACGCCAGCGCCGCCGCTCCCGAGTAGACCACCACCAGCAGCCCGGCCGTCCCCACGCCGATGTGCAAGGAAGAAACCAGCGAAGGGAGCAGGGCGGCAATCATCTGGTTGTCCGCCACACCCAGGAAGAGGAGCAAGAACAAGTTGGCGATGGCCAGGTAATCCACCCGCAGTCCTGTCTGTCCTGCCCTCCGGCTTAGCGAACCGGCAAAGCAGTCCCGCCGGCGAGTTCAGGGCGCACGCTTCGAGCGTGCCCCGGAGCAGCGGGCGAAGCGGTTACTCAAAGTGGTGAAGGTCCAGCTTTATGGCGGCCTTGTCAGACTCGTCGAGCACGCTCGCCGCGGCAATGCCGATGGCGACCACAATGGCGTCGCTGATCTCTTCCTTGGTCGCGCCGATTTCGAGGGCCTTCTTGATGTGTCCCTCAATGCAACCCTCGCACTTGGTGATGAGGGAGCAACCGATGGCAATCAGTTCCTTGGTTTTTAGGTCAAGTGCCCCCGGTGTGAAGTAAGTTTCCTTGTAGAAGTTCCTGTAAATGCTGCGCAAACGCGGCTCGATCATGCTCATCGAGCTGGGGGTTTTCTTGGCCTTTGGGGGCTCCTTCTTCTCCATAACCGGTCCTCGCTGCTCTGAATTGAAACGATCGGAAGTTGAATTGGGATCAGCAAACAGTGGTTCTCTCGCCAAGCCCTTCCGTGACCCGCACAGGATTACGAAAACTCCCGCCGCCGTGTTCGAAGTCTTCAGGAGCGCTGATTCGCGGCATTCTCCCCAGCGCCACCCCAAAAACCTTCCTGCTACGCGGTCCACGGCAACAAGTCAAAAATACTAGCATAGCTTCCCTTTGCGAGAGGCGTGAAAGTGACTTGGCGAGGAAACCGACGGAAGCGCAACCTCCGTTAGATGCATGATCGGCACTTCTGAGGGGGAAAACTTCAGGATTGGTGGTTTACTGCTGGGCGCGCGCGGGTTCCTCGGAGGTGGCTCTCTCCAGAGTAAGCAGCTCCGGAATCTCAAAGCAGATGGAAGTTCCCTTTCCGGGCTGGCTATCCACCTGAAAGGAGAATTCCTGGCCGAAGAGGACCTTCAGCCGCTCCCGGACGTTGCTGATGCCGATGCCAGACTCGAAAATCTCGTGGCGCTTCTCCGCCGGGATGCCCACGCCGTCATCCTTCACTTCTATGGCCAGGCGCCCGTTGTTGCGCCAGGAGCGCAGGGTGATGGTGCCCCCCTCGATCTTAGGGCCGATGCCGTGCCGGACGGCGTTCTCCACCAGCGGTTGGAGGACCATGCTGGGGACGACCGCCTCCAGCGTTTCCGGGTCGATTTCCTTGCGGATCTGGAGCTTATCGTGTCCGAAGCGCACCACCTCGATATCCAGGAAGTCGTCAATGAAATCCAGCTCTTGCTTGAGGGACAGGAAGTGCACGGGGGCTTTGAGCCGGCGACGAAGGATGTTGGAGAGCTTCAGCAACACGGTCCGCGCCGTGTCGGGGTCGAAGCGAATCAGCGAGGAGACCGTATTGAGGGTATTGAACAGGAAGTGCGGGTTGATCTGGCTGATCAGCGCGTCCACGCGCGCCTGCATCAGCACCTTTTCCTGTTCCTCGAGTTTGCGCTCAATGCGGGTGTTGTTCCAGATACGCACCGGCAGGCCCACCGCGATCAGTGTCGTAAACACAATCAGGACTTTACTCCAGGGGTGGGGATTATCGGGATAGAACAGCTTCCCATGCGCCAGGTGTCCGATGGTCATGCGGGTGATTTCGAGCACCAGGCAGATCAGGGAAAAGAGCACCTGCCAGTCGAGGGCGGGATGCTTGAAGCGCTGTTTGATGGAGCGGTAGAGGCTGAGGTCAATAAAGGGAGAGAACTTCCAGACTTCTTCCTTGTTTGGACAGACCCAGCGCGCCGAGCCGGCCACCACGGCATAAAGCACCGCCATGGGAGCTGCCAGGATCTCGTGCCCCATGAGCACCGCGGGAAGGCTGACCATCATCCCCACCACCAGCCCCACGATGGTGCCACCCAGCAGGCCGGCCACCACCGTCACTTCCAGGTTCAGATCCGCCCCCTGGTAACGCGCCAGCAGGCGGGCCAGCACTCCCAGCATGAAGGGCACGCCCAGGAACGCCGCCAACAGCAGCTTTTGCCGCGGCGTCCTTTGCTCGATCAGCAGCAAGCGCCGGAACCCTCCGAAGCGCGCGATGAACCCCGCCAGCAGCGCGGTCACCGCCAGCTTGATGAGCAGGGTAACCAGTGTAAACGGCGGCCAGGGGACAAGATTGGGGATCATAAGCCGATTAGCTTTACCGGTCTGCGACCGGGCAGCGCCTTCCTTATTCGCGCGTGGGCCGTGCAACTCGGGGACGCGGCAACAGGTTCAACTACCCGCCCCCCACAAAGTGTACCACTTCCAGGCGGTCTCCGGCGCGAATCGGTGTCTCCTGCCAGCGATCTCGCGGCACGATTTCCAGGTTGCGCTCGACGGCGACCCGGTCCCGAGGCAACTTCAGCCGTTCGAGTAATGAGGCCAACGTCAGGCCCTCGGGTACTTCCATGGTCTGACCGTTCAAATGGATGGTGATCAACGCGTGCTCCCCATCAGGCGCGAGGCGGCGCCGCGGCGGGAGGACCGATTTCTCCGGCGCGAATTCTGGCAATTACCTGCCGGTGTTGCTCCTCCAGCCGTTTCTTCAACTTTTCGTCGCTGTAGTCCGGGGAACTGAGGAGGTCCTGGTAGGAATTCTTGAGGGAGTGGATGACGGCGCCACGGTTGTAGACGGTGGTCTCCAGCGCCGCGTCCTTGCGCGGCTCCGTCTGGATGTGAAAGACCACACCATTATGTTTGATCTCGGTGTTGAACCCAATCACCATTGCAGCGCCTCGAAACCAGCCCTGTGAACGTTACCGACCCTCCGCAAATGTTAGCCACTTCACCTGCCAGAGGCAAGAAAAAACTTGACACCCCAGTTTCCTGACTCGTATAGTGTGGCGTTTGCTAGGGCAATGCGGAACATCCTATAAGCTATTGTAATGGCTGGACTTTACTTCCCAATTCTGGTTCATCTGCTGGCCGTGGCCGCCATCGCGGGGGCGATGGTGGGATTTTCGGCCTGGGTGGGCGTCAAGCGCCCCAGCCGCGAGAAACTTTCTCCCTATGAGTGCGGTATCCCACCTGTTGGCGATGCGCGAGAACGCTTCTCCATAAGTTTTTACCTGGTAGGGATGCTTTTTATCTTGTTCGATGTGGAAGCGGTGTTCCTCTATCCGTGGGCGGTGGTTTATAAGAGCCTCAAGTGGTTTGGCTTCGTAGAGATGTTTTTGTACATCGCCATCTTGTTAGCGGGGTATGTTTACATCTGGAAGAAAGGCGCCCTGGACTGGAGCCGCTAGGGGCAGGACGTTCAGATCGTGGCCTTCCCCGCTTGTCCGATCTCATCACTGCTCGGGCCGGTGAGCCTCCGCTGGGGCGAGCAAGCAGGGGCAGCCCGCTGGCCCTCCGCAGATCCCTCGTGTTCTTTGGCTCGCGCCACCCGGTATGCGGGGCCCGGGCCAGCCGTCCGTGAGCGCCGATCGTGATGCCAGCAGACCTCCAATCCAACCTCGCCTGGCAGAAACTCCGGGAATTTGCTCCCGAGTCAATCGAGGACGCTCAGTTCTTTCGTGGCGAGCTCACCCTCCGGGTGCGGCCGGAAAGCCTGCGCAGGGTTTGCGAGTTCCTGCGTGACGCGCCGGGCCTCGCCTTCAAGTACCTGTCCGATGTTACGGCCCTCGACCATTACCCAAACGAGCCCCGCTTCGAAACGGTCTATCACCTGTATTCAATCGAGACCAACCAGCGCTTGCGCCTGAAGGTGCGCGTCCCCGGCGAAAACCCGCGAGTTGACTCGGTGGTTCCGGTCTGGCCCGGCGCCAATGCCTTCGAGCGCGAGGTGTTCGATCTGTTCGGCATCATATTCGAAGGCCATCCCTTCCTCCGCCGCTTGCTGCTCCCGGAGGACTGGGAAGGCCACCCCTTGCGCAAGGATTATCCGACCGAGGGATACCGCTAATGCCCGTTACCATCGAGAAAGTTCCGGGCCACGAGGAAAAGGTCATCCTCAGCATGGGGCCGCAGCACCCCGCCACCCATGGGGTGTTGCGCTTGGTGCTGGAACTGGACGGCGAGACCATCGAGCGCGCTTTGTACGATATCGGCTATCTCCATACCGGCTTCGAGAAATCCTTCGAGAACAAAACTTATTCGCAGGGCATCACGCTCACCGACCGCATGGATTACCTCGCCCCGCTCTCCAACAACCTGGGATTTTGCCTGGCGGTGGAGAAGCTGCTGGACCTGGAAGTCCCGCCCCGCGGCCAATGGATTCGCGTGCTCCTGACGGAGCTCACCCGCATCCAGAGCCACTTGGTCTGGCTGGGCACCCACGCCATCGACATCGGCGCCATGTCCGTGTTCCTCTACTGCTTCCGCGAGCGCGAGGACGTCCTCAAGATCTTCGAGCTGGTTTCCGGACAGCGCATGATGACCAGCTATTTCCGCGTGGGCGGGCTGGCCCTGGAGCCGCCCCTGGGTTGGCTGACGCGTGTCGAAAAGTTCGTAAAGAAGTTTCCCGAGCGCATCGAAGAATACGAAACACTCCTCACCAAGAATCCCATCTGGCTGCGCCGCACGGTGGGCGTCGGGAGGATTTCTGCCGCCGATGCCGTCGCCCTCAGCCTTTCCGGCCCTTCCCTGCGCGCCTCCGGGGTGATGTGGGACGTGCGCAAGAGCCAACCCTATTCCAGCTACGATAAGTTTGATTTTGACGTCCCCACCAGACCGGAGGGCGATACCTACGCGCGGTACCTGGTGCGCGTGGCCGAGATGCGCCAGTCGCTGAAGATCGTCCGGCAGGCGATGGACGGCATGCCCGACGGCCCCTACAAGGCCAACGCCCCGCACATTGTCCTGCCCGAGCGCGAAAGCATGAAGACTTCCATCGAAGCGCTGATTTACCACTTCAAGATTGTCACCGAGGGCTTCCATCCTCCCCTCGGCGAGGTTTACCAGACGATTGAGTCGCCGCGCGGCGAACTGGGTTTCTACATGGTGAGCGATGGCTCGCCCAAGCCCTTCCGCTGCCATGTGCGCGCGCCCTCGTTTGCCAACTTGCAGTCTCTGTCCAAAATGATTGAGGGCCGGCTGATCGCCGATGCCGTGGCTTGCATCGGCAGCATCGACATCGTGCTCGGCGAGATTGACCGGTAGTTGGATTTTGGATTTTAGATTTTGGATTTTCGATTGGAAAAGGACGAGACTCGGAACCTTGCCCGCGTTTCGAATTTCGAGTTTCGAGTTTGGGATTTGCAGTTTCGCTTCGCCATGTTGTCCGATGCGCTGAAAAGGAAATTCGACCAGGTCATCGCCCGCTATCCGCTCAAGCGGTCGGCGATGGTCCCGCTGCTGCTCTATGCCCAGGACGAGGTTGGCTACGTCAGCGAGGAAGTCATCCAGGAAGTGGCCCGGCGGATTCAGGTGAGGCCCATTGAGGTCGTGGAGGTCGTCTCTTACTATTCGCTGCTCCACCGCCAGCCGATTGGCCAGTACAACCTCCAGGTCTGCACCAACATTTCGTGCCTGCTGCGCGGCGGCCAGGAGATTCTCGAGCACTGCAAGAAGAGGCTGGGCATCGGCCACAAGCAGACCACGCCCGACGGAAAGTTCTCGCTCGAGGAGGTGGAGTGCCTGGGCGCCTGCTGTGGCGCGCCCGCCATGCAGGTGAACTACGACTACTACGAGAACTTGACACCGGAAAAACTGGACGCGCTGATCGAGAAGCTGAAGGACAGTGACAAGTGACTGGAGAAAAGCAAGAAGTCCGAGACTCCTCGCTCGTCACTCGTCACTCATAACTGGTCACTTGATCTCCATGTCTGATTACCAAAACCCGATGCGTTCTCACCCGCTGGAAGTGAAGGTCCTCTCCAAGCGGTTCGGGATCCCGAACTCCGCCTCGATTGAAGTCTCCTTGCAGCACGACGGTTACAAGGGCCTTCAAAAGGCCCTGGGGATGGCTCCCAACGACGTCATCAACGAGGTAAAGAATTCCGGACTTCGCGGGCGAGGTGGCGCGGGATTCAACGCCGGCATGAAGTGGAGCTTCGTGCCCAAGCAATCGGCCAAGCCCAAATACGTGGTGTGCAACGCCGACGAGAGCGAGCCGGGCACCTGCAAGGACCGCCCCCTGATGGAATACGACCCTCACCAGTTGATCGAGGGCAACATCATCGCCGGCTATGCCATCCAGTCCCACCAGGGCTACATCTACATCCGTGGCGAGTATCGCTACCTGCTGGCGATCGTCGAGCGCGCCCTCGAGGAAGCTTACGGGCACGGCTACCTGGGCAAGAACATTATGGGCTCGGGTTTCGATTTCGACCTGGCAGTTCACACCGGCGCCGGCGCCTACGAATGCGGCGAGGAGACGGCGCTCCTCAACTCCCTGGAAGGGCTGCGCGGCTATCCCCGCATCAAGCCGCCCTTCCCCGCGCTGGTGGGCCTGTACGGGGGGCCGACGGTCGTCAATAACGTCGAGACGCTCTCCAACGTCCCCCACATCATCCTGAACGGCGCGGAGTGGTACAGCAAGCTCGGTACTCCCAAGAACGGCGGGACGCGGTTGTTCTGCCTGAGCGGGCACATCGAGCGGCCCGGCGTTTACGAGCTTCCCATGGGGTTTCCGCTGCGCCGGATGATTGCAGAAGTGGGCGGCGGGGTGCGGGGTGGCAAGAAGCTGAAATGCGTCATCCCCGGCGGCTCCTCCTGCGCGGTGCTCACCGCCGACGAGATTGATGTGCCCATGGATTTCGATTCGCTGGCCAGCATCGGCTCCATGCTCGGTTCGGGCGGCGTCGTCATCATCGACGAAGACACCTGCATGGTGAAGGTGGCCCAGCGAATCATGAAGTTTTACGCGCACGAATCGTGCGGGTGGTGCATCCCCTGCCGCGAAGGCACCTCCTGGCTCAAGATCCTGCTCGACCGTTTCCACGATGGGGCAGGACTTCCGCAGGATCCCGACACGGCCCTGGATGTCTCTTACAACATCCTGGGCAAAACCCTTTGCCCCTTGGGCGACGCCGCCGCCATGCCGACCATCAGCATCTTGAAGAAGTTTCGGCAGGAGTTCGAGGAACACCTTAAACTGGGCGCGTGCCCGTATGAGCACAAGGCTGTGGGTGTTGTGTAATCAGAACGGAATGAGACTCGGGTCCCGGGGCTCGGGGCTCGCCCAATAGTGCAAGGCATTCAACGCCCGAGTCCCCAGCCCCGAAAAAGAACCATGGCTGACCCTGTAACACTGACGATTGATGGCAAGCCCGTCACCGTTCCGCCCGGGACGCTGCTGATTGAAGCGGCGAAGCAGGTGGCGATCGAGATTCCCTCCTTCTGCTACTACCCCGGCTTGTCCTTGCAGGGGGCCTGCCGCATGTGCCTGGTGGCGATTGAGAAGATGCCGAAGTTGCAGACCGCCTGCACCACGGTGGTGACGAACGGCATGGCAGTCCACACGCAGAACGAGGAAGTGGCCAACGCCCGCAAGGCCATGCTGGAGTTCCTGCTCACCAATCACCCCCTCGATTGCCCGGTGTGTGATAAAGGCGGGGAGTGCGAGCTTCAGGATGCGGTCTTCCGTTACGGCGCCGCTGAAACGCGCTTCCTGGAGGCGAAGCTTCATCACGAGGAAAAGAAGTTTTCGAACCTGGTCTATTACGATTGGCCGCGCTGCATCCTCTGCTACCGTTGCATCCGGGTCTGCGATGAGGGCATGGACGTGAACGCTTACGGCATCGGCTTCCGCGCCGCGCACAGCGAGATCATCCCCAATCACGGCGAACAACTGGAATGCGAAGAGTGCGGGATGTGCATTGACATCTGCCCCGTCGGCGCCCTCACCAGCGGCGCCTATCGTTACAAGACCCGGCCCTGGGAGATGCACTACACGGGCACCATCTGCAACCACTGCGGCGACGGCTGCAAGACCACTCTCTCCGTGCGCAACAACCAGATCATCCGCGCCAACAACCGCGACCATTCGGGGATTAACGGCGAATTCCTGTGCGTCAAGGGGCGCTTTGGATGGGATTTTGTCAACAGCGATAAACGGCTGACGGCCCCGCTGCTGCGCCGCAACGGGAAACAGGAACCGGGAACCTGGGAAGAAGCCCTGGAAATGACCGTGGAGCGACTGAAAGCCATCCTGGCCGAACAGGGGCCCGAATCAGTGGCGGTCATCGGCTCCAACCGCACCAGTAATGAAGAGAATTATCTCCTCCAGCGCTTCGCGAGGACTGTCCTCGGCACCAACAACGTGGACCACCATCGCACCGCAGATTACTCTTCTTTGGTGCGTGCCCTGACCGACGCTCAGGCTACCGACCGGCACGCCACCATTGAAGATCTCTACACAGCCTCGAGCCTGCTCCTCATCGGCAGCGACCCGACGCACGAGCATCCTTTGATCGCTTTCCAGATTCGCCAGGCCGTCCGCCAGCACGGCGCTCGCCTCTACATTGTGAACGGCGACGAGATCAAACTGCGCCGCCAGGCGGCCCTCTACGTGAAAGTGAAAACGGGCGGGGGAGCTGCGGCGGTTCGAGCGCTCGCCGGAAGCGAGCCTTCCCCCGAGAACTTGCTCCCCGAGGAAGCAGAAGAGCTCGAGGCGTTGGGCGAGAAGCTCCGGAGCGAATCCGACACCATTATCATCTTCGGCGACAGCATCCAGGGCGAAACCGTCGAAGGGTTGGTTCGCTGGGGGTTGACGCTACGCGGTCGGACACGCTTTGTGGCGCTGGGTGATTACGCGAACTCTCGCGGCGCCGCGGACATGGGTCTGCTCCCCGGCACACTGCCCGGCTATGCGCCCCTCGCGGACCCGGCGGCGCGGGAACGGTACGAAGCTGTCTGGGGCGCCACGATCCCGGCTGCCCCCGGCCGCAACATCCTGGAAATCCTGGCCGGAATCCAGAGCGGAGAAGTCAAAGCCCTTCTCGTCTTCGGGTCGAACCCGGTGAAGACCTTCAAGCTGGACCCGGCCGCAACGGGCAAGCTCAGTTTCCTGTTCGTGGCGGAACTCTTCCCCACCGAGACCACGGCGCTGGCCGATGTGGTGGTGCCCGCCACCAGCTTCGCCGAGAAAGCCGGCACCGTCACGAACACTTGCGGGCAGGTCCAGGCTCTGAAGAAGACGATGCGCAAGGCGGGGACGCGCAGCGACTTTGAAATCCTGTTGACGCTGGCGCGCCTGTTCGGACAGAAGTGGACTTACAAGACACCTGACGATGTCTTGCGGGAAATCATCGCCGGGGTGCCGGGATACGCGATCCCCTTGCCCAGTCTGCTGGTGGGCCGCGCCGTTCCCACCCGGCCGGAAGGAACACCCCCCCAGCTCGAACGCCCCGACCTGGTTTTCTCTTCCCGCGATTCGCTGTTTGCCTCGGGAACGGTCAGCCGGTTTAGCTGGGCATTGAATTCAGTGGAAGAAGCCAAGAAACCTCATGGCCACGTTTTTTGACCAGCACTTTCTCTTCTTGATCAGCCTGGCGAAGGTGGCGGTTGTCCTTCTGGTCTTACTGACCATCATCGCTTACCTGAGCTGGCTGGAGCGCAAGCTGATCGCGCACATCCAGGCGCGCTGGGGACCCTACCTCGTCGGCCCGCATGGCTTGCTCCAGCCCATCGCGGACGGCCTCAAGTTCCTTTTCAAGGAGGATGTTGTCCCGCTGGAGGTGGATCGCGTCCTGTACTGGCTGGCGCCCTTCCTGGCCTTCACGCTCGCCTTCCTCTCCATCGCCGTCATACCGTTCGGCGAAGGCTTCACCTTCCGGGGCCACACGATTCAATTCCAGATCACGGACTTGAATGTGGGATTGCTCTTCATTTTTGCGGTGACCTCGCTGGGCGTATACAGCATCACGTTGGCGGGATGGTCGTCCAACAGCAAGTACCCGCTCTTCGGGGGGCTGCGCTCTTCCGCGCAGATGATCAGCTATGAGTTAACGCTGGGCCTGGCGGTGGTGGGCGTGCTGATGATTGCCGGCACGCTGAGCTTGCGCGGCATCGTGGAAAGCCAGCGCGGCTTCTGGCACCTGGGCGGCATCCCCATCCTTCCCCGCTGGAACGTCTTCGTCCAGCCCATCGGCTTCCTGGCTTACTTCACCGCCGCGGTCGCCGAAACCAACCGCATCCCCTTCGACCTGCCGGAGGGAGAGACGGAGCTGGTGGGGGGATTCCACACCGAGTACAGCAGTTTCAAATTCGCCATGTTCTTCATGGCGGAATACGCCAATATGGTCACGGTCTCGTGTCTGGCCACCCTGCTCTTCCTGGGGGGCTGGTCCGGTCCGGTCTTTGGCCCCTCGGTGCTCAGAGTCCTCTTGCCGATCTTCTGGTTTGGGCTTAAGGTTTTCTGCTTTCTGTTTTTCTACATCTGGATGCGAGGCACGTTGCCCCGTTTCCGGTACGACCAGCTCATGTCTTTCGGCTGGAAGTTCCTGCTACCCGTTGCCCTGCTGAATATCGTGGCCACCAGTTTTGTGGTGGCCTGGTTGAACGCGTGACGTATGGTTGCCCTGTTTTACATCTTCGCGGCCGTGGCCGTGCTGGCGGCGCTGAGCGTAGTCTTCCAGCGCACGCCGGTTTATAGCGCGCTCTCGCTCATCGTGGTGCTCTGCTCGCTGGCGGTCGTCTACCTGCTGCTCGGCGCGGAGTTCCTGGCAGTGATCCAGGTGATTGTTTACGCGGGGGCCATCATGGTCCTCTTCGTCCTGGTCATCATGCTGCTGAACGCGCGGCAGGAAACGCCCACCGACCGCAGCCGCCTCGCGCGCTGGCTGGGAGCCCCGCTCCTCGCCGCTCTGCTGGCGGAAATCCTGTGGGTGGTCTGGAGGCAGTTTCCACCGGCGAGCACGCCGGCGGCTCCGGCCATGGACGCGGGTCCCGCGGCCATCGGCCAGCTCCTGTTCCGCAACTACGTGCTGCCTTTCGAGGTAACTTCGATCTTGATCCTCGTGGCGATACTGGGCGCGGTGGTGCTGGCCAAGAAACAACTCTGAGGTCTTGCGAATGGTCCCGCTCTCACACTATCTGACGCTCAGCGCGATCCTTTTTGGGCTGGGAGTGGCGGGATTTATCTTTCGGAAGAACGTCATCACCATTTTCATGTGCATCGAGGTGATGCTCAATGCCGTGAACCTGGCCTTTATAGCCTTTTCGCGTTACCTCGGCAGTCTGGACGGCCAGGTGTTCGTTTTCTTCGTGATCGTCGTGGCGGCCGCCGAGGCTGCGGTAGGACTGGCCATTATCATCGCGCTCTACCGGACCCGCGCGTCGCTGGCCATTGATGAGCTGGATTCGATGAAGATGTAGGGGAGGGCTTCGCCCTCCCGCCCTCGCACCGTCTGGTAGGGCCCGCGGGAGCCCCGAGGGCTCCCCTACTAGCAAGCGTCGCGCGACTGCGCACAACCTATGGAACTCTTGCTGCTGCTCATGCTGCTTCCGCCCCTGCTGGGTGCGGCGCTCAATGGAATCTTTGGCCGAAGATTTCCCCAGGCGGTGGTGTCTTTTATCGGTTGTGGCGCCGCCGGCCTGGCGATGCTCTTCGCGCTGCTGGCGGCCTGGACGTTCTCACGCCTCTCCCCCGAGTTGATTCCTTTCGTTCACAGCTATTTCACCTGGATCGAGGCGGGCAGTTTTCGCGCGGACTGCGCAATTTATTACGACCGGCTGACCCTGGTCATGACCGTCACCGTGACGGTCGTTGCCTTCCTCATCCACCTTTACTCTCGCGGTTACATGGAACACGAAGGCGGCTACTACCGCTTCTTCAGCTACCTGAACCTCTTCCTGTTCATGATGTTGACGCTGGTGAGCGCCGGCAATTACCCCTTCATGTTTGTCGGCTGGGAAGGCGTGGGCCTTTGCTCCTATTTGCTGATTGGGTTCTACTTCCGTAAGAAGTCGGCTTCCGATGCGGGCAAGAAAGCATTCGTCGTTACCCGCATCGGCGACGCCGGGTTCAGCCTGGGCGTGGCGCTGCTTTTCTGGACTTTCGGATCCGTGGATTTTCAAAGCGTCTTCAAGACAGTCGGGGCGCTCCCCCTCGGGGAATACCAGGGCACACTCACGGCCATCGGCATCCTGCTGTTCCTCGGCGCCTGCGGGAAATCGGCGCAGTTGCCCCTTTACGTCTGGCTGCCGGACGCCATGGAAGGCCCCACGCCGGTGAGCGCCTTGATCCACGCAGCCACCATGGTGACAGCGGGGGTCTACATGGTGGCGCGCTCGAGCATCCTTTACGCGCACGCGCCCCTGGCGCTCCAGATCGTCGGAACCGTCGGCTGCCTCACGGCTTTCTATGCCGCCACCATCGCCCTCGCACAGAACGACCTGAAGCGCTTGCTGGCCTACTCCACCATCAGCCAGCTCGGCTACATGTTTGTGGGCTGCGCCGTGGGCGTGTTCGCCGCCGGAATCTTCCACCTCATGACCCACGCCTTCTTCAAGTCGCTGCTCTTCCTCGCCGCCGGCAGCGTGATGCACGGCCTGAGCGGCGAGCTGGACATGAGGAAGATGGGCGGGCTGCGCCACAAGATGCCGACCACTTTCTGGACCTTCCTCATCGCCACACTGGCCATCAGCGGCGTGCCCATGCTCTCCGGGTTCTTCAGCAAGGACGAAATCCTGGCGGGGGCGTACGAAGGCCCTCTCGGGCAGCCCTGGCTGTACTGGCTTGCCACCCTCACTGCGGGCATGACGGCGTTTTACATGTTCCGCGCGGTCTTCCTGACCTTCTGCGGGGCTTCGCGCGTCGAGCCGGAAGTCGAGCACCACGTCCACGAGAGCGGCTCCAAGATGACCGTGCCGCTCATCGTGCTGGCCTTCTTCTCCGTGGTCGCGGGCTACGTGAGCTGGCCCAAGGCCCTGGGCGGAGGCGAGGCCTTCGACCGTTACCTCGAGCCGGTCTTCGGCCACTCAGAGGAGGTCCTGCGTTCAACGGCGGCGCGCCAGGCGGAGGCTCTCAGCACCGGAGCTCTGATGGGGTTCTCGGTCATCGCGGCGGGCCTGGGAATACTTGTGGCGGCGTGGTTCTATTGGAAGTCCACCGAAATCCCCGGGTGCCTAGCCGAGCGTTTCAGCGGTCTGTACCGCGTGCTGGTCCACAAGTACTACGTCGATGAGTTTTACGACTGGCTGGTCGTCCGCCCGGTCAGCGTGGGTTCCGAAAAGGTTCTCTGGCGCGCCATCGATGCCGGAGCGATCGACACCCTGATGGTGGACGGCACCGCCCACCTCACCCGGGGAGCCGGAGGTATTCTCCGGCGCATCCAGTCCGGCTATGTAAGGAGCTACGCCGCATGGGTCTTACTCGGCGCGGTCTTCTGGCTGGGTTACGTCCTGCTGTGGCATTAAAGAGAGGCGAGCGAACGCTCAATTTCTGATGATGGCTTGGTTACAAAACCACTCCCTGACGGTGCTCACGTTCCTGCCCCTGGCGGGGACGCTCCTCATCGCCTTTCTTCGCCGCGACGCCGCGAAGGTTATCCGCTGGGTGGCCCTCATCTTCTCCCTGCTGACTTTTCTTCTGGCAATAAGAGTTTTCGTGGACTTCAGCCCTCACCAAGCGGGGATGCAGTTCGTCGAGCAGCGTCCCTGGATCGGCGAACCGCCCATCAACTACACCTTGGGGGTGGATGGTCTGAGCGTCGTGCTCATCCTGCTGACCGCTTTCCTTACTCCCCTCGCGGTGCTCGCCTCCTGGACCAGCATCACCAGCCGCGTGAAGGAATTCTTCGCCTTCCTCCTGGCGCTCGAGACCGGCATGATCGGGGTGTTTGTCGCCCTCGACCTTTTCCTGTTCTTCATTTTTTGGGAAACGATGCTCATCCCCATGTATTTCCTGATCGGCGTGTGGGGGCACGAGCGGCGTGTTTATGCTGCGGTGAAGTTCATCCTGTACACCATGATCGGCTCCGCCCTGATGCTGGTGGGCATCCTCTATATTTACAATGTCACCGGGACGTTCGACTTCCAGGCCATCCTGCGGCAACTCTCCACCGGCGAATATCCGCTTTCGGGGGCCGCGCAGACCTGGTTGTTCCTGGCCTTCTTCGTGGCTTTCGCCATCAAAGTCCCTCTGTTCCCCTTCCACACGTGGCTGCCGGACGCCCACGTGGAGGCGCCCACGGCCGGCTCGGTGATTCTGGCCGGCGTGCTGCTGAAGATGGGCACTTACGGCCTGCTGCGCTTCTGCCTTCCTTTTTTCCCGCAGGCATCGCGGGCGTTCGCGCCGATCATCAGCGTCCTGGCCATCATCGGCATCCTGTACGGCGCGCTGGTGTCGATGGTGCAGCCTGACCTGAAGAAGCTGGTGGCCTATTCTTCTGTGGCTCACCTGGGGTTCGTCGTGCTGGGGATTTTTGCCTTCAACATCAGCGGCATCGAGGGCGCCATTTACCAAATGGTGAACCACGGCGTCTCCACGGGAGCGTTGTTCATCCTGGTGGGCATGCTGTATGACCGCCGGCACACGCGCCTCATCAAGGAGTTCGGCGGCCTGGCCACCATTCTTCCCGTTTACAGCACCTTCTTCATGATTGTCACGCTCTCTTCTCTTGGCCTCCCCATGCTCAATGGCTTCGTGGGCGAGTTCCTGATTATCCTGGGAGCTTTCCGCGCGAAAGTCACTTACGGCGCGCTCGCCGCCGTGGGAGTGGTGCTGGCCGCGGTTTATCTGCTCTGGATGTACCAGCGCGTGTTCTACGGCGAGGTCACGAACGAAAAGAACCGCAGCCTCCCGGACTGCGACTTGCGCGAGAAGATCATTCTAGTCGCCGTTGTCGTGGTCATTCTCTTTATGGGGATTTACCCTCAGCCGTTCTTGCGCCGGATGGATAAGAGCGTCGCGCAAGTCCTCCAGCGCGTGGGTCAGAGCGGCCCTTATTATGCCTTGCAGGCGCCGGCACGACCGACGGAGCGCACGCGATGATCACTTTCCAGCCCGCCGACCTGATTCGCATCTTGCCGGAAGTTATTCTCTCCGCCTTCGCGGTGTTGGTGATGGTACTGGAACCCTTTATTCCCGCCGGGCGAAAAGGCTTCCTTGCCTGGACCTCACTTGTGGGCGTGATCACCGCGGGCGTGGGCGTGCTGGAGACTTCCCTGTTGCCCGGAAAGGAACGGATCCTGGCTTTTGGGGGGATGGTCGCGGCCGACCACTTTGCCCTTTACTTCACCGCTCTGTTCCTGCTGGTGGCCGGGCTCACCGTGCTCGGCTCCATGAATTATCTGGAGCGCGATAGGATTAACCACGGGGAATTCTACGCGCTGGTCCTGCTGGCGACGGTCGGCATGTGCTTCATGGCGGCGTCCACGGACCTGATGATGATCTTCCTGGGCCTGGAGGTCTCCTCCATCTCCACCTACGTGCTCGCGGGCTTCAAGCGCCACGAGGTGCAGTCGAACGAGGCCTCCCTCAAGTATTTCCTGTTGGGCTCGTTTGCCACGGCCTTTTTCCTTTACGGGATCGCCTTTGTTTACGGCCTGACGGGGACCACTAACCTGCTGGCCCTGAGCGAGCGGCTCGCCCGGCCCAGCCAGTGGCCGCTGCTGGCTCACGTGGCGCTCATCCTGATGTTTGTGGGACTGGCCTTCAAGGTTTCCACCGTCCCCTTCCAGATCTGGACGCCGGACGTTTACCAGGGCGCGCCCGCCCCCGTCACCGCCTTCCTTTCCGTAGGCCCCAAGGCGGCGGCCTTTGCGGTCTTGCTCCGCATCTTCCTGGGCGGCATGGCGTCGGCGGGGAATCTCACCTTCTGGGTCATCTGGCTCTCCGCCATTCTCACCATGTCTCTGGGGAACCTCGCGGCCCTGGCGCAATCGAATGCCAAAAGGATGCTGGCCTATTCTTCCATCGCCCACGCGGGCTACGTGCTGGTGGGGATCGCCGCGGGCGGCCCGGAGGGAACCTCCGCGGTGCTGTTCTATCTGCTGGCTTATGCGTTGATGAATGTGGGTGCCTTTGTGATGATCGCGCACCTGGCCGGCACAGGTGAGCGCTCGACCAACATCGAAGATTACACGGGACTCGCCTTCCAGCGGCCGGGCATCGCGGCGTGCCTCTCTGTATTCCTCCTCGCGCTCGCCGGCTTCCCCACCACCGCCGGATTCCTGGGGAAGTTTTATCTGTTCCGCGCCGCCGTCCATTCGCACCTGATCGGCCTCACCATCATCGCGCTCCTGAATAGCGTTGTGTCAGTCTATTATTACTTGCACCTGGTGGTGGCGATGTACATGCGGCAAGGAAAGACGGAAGCTTCCACCGCCGCCGTCCCCTGGCCCCTCGGCGCGGCACTGGCCGTGAGCGTGGCGGGGATTTTCTACCTGGGACTTTATCCCAATCACTTCCTTGTCCTCGCCAGGTTCGCCTCGAATCCCCTGCCGTAACGAAACACGAAATTCGAAACTCGGCGCTCCCCGGCAAACCAGGCAGGCGCCGAGCGCCGCGACAGCAGACAAGATGCGCGCGCACAAGTTCGCGCGAGTTTCCAGTTTCCAATTTCGAGTTTCGACGTGACGCCGTTCCCGCGCACGGCGGGTAAACTCCGAGTGCCGCTACAAAGAAAAAGGGGAAGCCGCAGCCTCCCCATTCCCCGAACTGGCGCAGGAACAACTTACCGGGGCAAAGCGACTTTAGCGAAGATGATGGCGAAGGTGTAGAGCGCCATCGACTCGATCAGCACCAGCGCCAGGATGAGCGCAAACTGAATGCCCGGGCGGGCGCCGGGATTGCGCGCCAGGCCCTCGCAGGCTGCCACAGTGGCTTTGGATTGCGCATAGCCGCACACCGCCGAAGCAATTGCCATGGCAAACCCGGAAGTGATAATCACCCACTTAGCGGCCTCCGCCGTCCCGCCTCCCGCCGCTGCCGGCTCCTGCGCAAACACCGGCACGGCCACCAACAGAGCCACGAGCGCCGTCAAAAACATTGCAACATTACGTTTCACTTTGTTCCTCCTTCGGGACCACCCCGCCGAAGCGGGAGAAGTCCCGCATGAAATTCCGCCGGTAGGTGGTTTCCCGCCAACCCTCGTGCAGGCGGGACTCACGCTGGCGGTCGATCAATGGTAGGGGCGGCCTCGGGTCCCGACGAGGTCGGGAAGCCCTCCCCTACCAAATCAGTGCTCTTCCGCTACCGCCATGCTGATATAAACCGCCGGTAGCAGCATGAAGACATATGCCTGCAAAAACGACACGAAAACATGCAGGGCCATGAACGCCACCGGGACGACAACGGGAACCAGCCCGCCAAAAACGGTTTCCAGAAGGTCGCCCACCATCATGTTGGCATAGAGGCGGACGCTGAGTGAAAGTAACCGGCCAAGATTCCCGACGACTTCGATGGGGAACATGATCACGGCGATGGCCAGCATAGGCCCACAGAGGCGCCTCAAATAGCCGATTACACCGTGCTGACGGAAGCCCTGAAAATTGTAATAGAGGAACGCCGACACGGCGCAGCCCAACGTCACCTGGATATGACCGGTGGGAGTCTGCAGGGTCGGAATCAGCCCCAGCAAATTGCACAGGGCAATGAAAATGCCCAACGTCCCGATCATGGCAACATAGCGGCGACCACCGTGCCCAATAATCTCGTCGGCCAGGCTCTGGACGAATTCCACCACGACTTCCATGACGTGCTGAAATTTCCCCGGGTTCTCGAGTGACAGGCGCGAGCGCAAAATCGCCACAGCCGTGACCATCAGCAAGATCACCAGGATTTCCATCGCAACGTAGTTCGGGATGGGATGAGCAGGGTCAGCGGGCGCCACCCCGATCTTAACGAGCAGGGGCGTAACGATGCCGGCCAGTAACTTATTTAGAAATGCCGTAAACCAAAGTTGATGTTCCATGAAACAGTTGCTAGCTCTCAGTTACCCACTGGAGCGGCGGTCTCTGATCCCGCAAGGCGGAACGCTCCCGCCCTGGCGGGTAAACTCCGAGCGCCGCTACACCCGCAGAATTAGGTCTGTCGCAAACCCTCACGTAATTGCAACACGGCCTCAATCAAAACGCCGGCAACCGGCACGAAGAACCCTGCGAGAATTGCCGTAAAAGGCAGCCAGCCGGTCCAGTAAAAGGCCAACACTCCAGCAAAAGCCAGGGGGTAACGGATCAGGAACTTCGCCACCACGCGCTTCGGCAGGCGGGATTGCCCGGCCGCCATGAGCGCCACGACCGCCTGATGGAGCCAATAATAGTTCAGAATGGCCAGGGCGGCGCCCAGCGCAAAACCCGCCGCAAACCTCACCTGGCCACGGAGCAATGTCGCCAGCAAACCCGCGATGGCGCAAGCCATCATCCAACGCGGCAGGCGCGCTTCAGCGCGGGCCAGTTCCCGTATCTGAATTGTTTCCGCCTGCATCCTTTTCCGCTCGCCTCAAGATTCGCAAGACTTCGATAAAACCGCCCGCAGCGCCCAGAAATCCCATCACCACCATCAGGACCGGCGCGGTGTGCAACCGCTGGTCCAGCAACCAACCAAAGCCGGAACCGCCCACCGCCCCGGCAGGTAAAATAAAACCCAGGCTTGTGTAAAACCCGATCTGAGCCCAGAGGTCGAATTGCTTCCCTCGGCGTGGGAACAAGAGACCCTCCTCGCTAGGAAAAGAGGGGTCGGATCGCCTTGAGCGCCAGGTCAATAAAAGGCTCCGGATAAATCCCAATCAGCAACGTCAGGACAAGGCTCACGCCCAGCGCCACGGAGAGACTGGGGCTGGTGGCCAGGGGAACATCTTCCGAGGCCCCCTTCATAAACATCGCCACAACAATTCGCAAATAATAGTACAGCGCCACCACCGCGAACGCCACCGCCAGCACCGCCAGGACGTAATGGTTCGTCTCGACGAGCGAAAGGAAGATGAAATACTTGCCGATGAACCCGGCGGTGGGAGGGATGCCGGCAAGCGACAGCAAGAAGATCAGCATCAGGATGGCGGGGCCCGGCGCTCGAGACATCAATCCCGAGAGGTCATCGATCTCCTCGCCCAGCAAGTTTTTGCGGCGCATCATAATGATCACGGCGAAGGCGCCCAGGTTCATGAAGGCGTAAACCAACAAGTAGATCACCACCGCGGCGAGGCCGTTGGGGTTGCCGTCAGCGGTAGCCACCACGCCCAGCAGCAGGTATCCCACATGCGAAATCGTGGAATAACCGAAGAACCTTTTGATGTTGGTCTGGGTGATGGCCGCCAGGTTGCCCAGGGTCAGGGTGGCCACGGCCACGCCGATGGTCAGCACTTGCCACTGGAAGCGCAGGGGCCACAGGCAGGCAAGCAACAGGCGCAGAAAAAGGGCGAAGGACGCCACCTTGGGCGCCACGGAGATGAAGGCGGTAATGGAGGTGGGCGCGCCTTCGTAAGCATCCGGCGTCCACTGGTGAAAAGGCACCGCCGCCACCTTGAAGTACAGCCCCGCCAGGAGCGCGATCAGGGCCACCCAGGAGAGGAGGTCGGGCTGCGGGCGCTCCGCCAGGCGCTGCGCGATGATGCCGAGGTTGGTCGAGGCGCCGATGCCGTAAAGCAGCGACATGCCGTAAAGGAGCAGGCCCGAAGAAAACGCGCCCAGCAGGAAGAACTTCACCGCCGCTTCATTCGACCGCCGGCTGCCGCGCAGGAAACCCGTCAGGACGTATTCACAAAGCGCCATCACTTCCAGGGCGAGGAAGAGGACGATCAGGTCGGTCCCCGAGGCCATGAACATCATCCCCACCGCGGAAAGGAGCAGCAGGGCGTAATACTCCCCGAAGTTCGACTCCTCGATTTCCAGGTAACGGATGGAGAGCAGAACCACCAGCGCGGTGGCCATCACAATAATGAGCTTAAGTAAAATCGAGAACGTATCGAGCGTGAAGCTCTCGGAAAAACCTCTGTAAGGCGCCTGGCCCACCAGGACGGGCCAGAACATGGCGAGTTGAACCCCGGCAAAAGCCAGACCGAGCAGGGCCAGCACGGCGTTGAGATACTTGTCGCGTTTCTCCAGAAGGAAATCGAAGAGGAGGATCGCCAGGCCGAAAATCGTCAGCAGGATCTCAGGCTTGATCGCCTGGTAGTCACCGCGTTGGAAGAAGGCATTCCACATCAGCGCGCCACTCCTGCGGCCTGAGGTGCGGGGGGCGAGACAGGGTCGGCCAGCGTCGCCGGAGAACTCTGTAAGGCGGGCGAGGCGCCGGCATTCACCGCGGGAGCTTTCAAGAACCCCGGGTTCACCCGCTCCACAATCGCCGTCACCGGCTTATCGAGCACGCTGAAGAAGGGCTTGGGATAGAGCCCAATCCAGAACGCCCAGATGATCAGCGGTACCAGCGTCATGATCTCCCGGAAGCTCAGGTCTTTGAGCGTCTGGTTTTTGGGGTTGTCGCACGTCCCAAACATGGTGCGCTGGTATAGCCAGAGCATGTAGGCGGCCCCCAGGACAATCCCGGTGATGGCCCAGGCGGCCCACTTCCAGCTCACTTCAAAAGCCCCCTGGAGGATGGTGAATTCGCCGATAAACCCGTTGAGCAGCGGCAGGCCGATAGAAGAGAGCATCACGATCATGAAGAGCGTGGCGTAAACGGGCATGACGTTCGACAGCCCGCTCAGTTCCTTGATCTCGCGGGTATGGCGGCGCTCGTAGATCAGACCCACGATCAAGAAGAGCGCGCCCGTGGAAATCCCGTGGTTGACCTGCTGGATGACGCTGCCGGAAAGCCCGTGCGGGTTCAGCGCGAAGATCCCCAGCGTGCAGAAGCCCAGGTGGCTCACGGAAGAATAGGCAATCAGCTTCTTCATGTCGCGCTGCATCATGGAGACCAGCGCGCCATAAATGATGGCGATGATCGAGAGCACCACCATGATCTTCACCACCTTCGGGTCGGAACTGGCCTGGGGAAGCATCGGCAGGGAGAACCGGATAAACCCGTACGTCCCCATCTTCAGCAGGATGCCCGCCAGGATCACGGAACCGGCCGTGGGCGCTTCCACGTGGGCGTCCGGGAGCCAGGTATGGAACGGGAACATCGGCACCTTGATGGCGAAGCCGATCATGAACGCCCAGAAGACCCAGAGCTGCATGTTCAAGGGCCAGGAATGTTGCATCAGCGCGAGCACATCGAAGGTGTAAACATTGGTATCCACATGGTACCGGAAGTAGAGGGTCAGGATCCCCAGCAGCATGAGGACGGAGCCCGCCAGCGTGTAGAGGAAGAACTTGATGGCGGCATAAAGTTTCCGTGGGCCGCCCCAGACGCCGATGATGAAGTACATCGGCACCAGCATGACTTCCCAGAAAACGTAGAAGAGGAAGAAGTCCAGCGACATGAACACGCCGAGCATGCCCACCTGGAGGAGCATGAACATGGCGTAGTACTCTTTCACCCGCTCCTCGATAGCCGTCCAGGAGGAGAGCACGGCGAGGAAGCCCAGCACGGTGGTCAGCATGATGAGCAGGAAGCTGATCCCGTCAATGCCCAGGTGGTACTGCGCGCCGATGGAGGGAATCCAGGTGTGCTGCTCCACAAACTTGAACTGCTGGTCGGGGGCCTCGCGCGGGAACCAGAAGACCAGCGGCAGGGATACTAGCAAGCCCACGAAGAACACGATGTTCCCCCACCACCGGACCACCTGCTTGTTCTCGCCGGGAACGAGGAACAAGGGGACCATCCCCACCAGTGGAGTGAAGAGGATGATGCTCAGAATGTGGTCATGAAAGAACTGCATGTTTACCTCGAAAAACCAGTTCGCAGTAGGCAGTCGACAGTTAACAGCCAAAAACAGATCATGGACCGCGGCGGTGTTCTCCGAGTCGCCATCTCACCACCGCAAGTGGCAACCTCGAATGCAAAAGCGTGATTGGCCTTCAATTCAAAATCCAAAATCAAAAATCCCAAATCAGAAGTGAATCAAGTAATACGCCATGAAAATCAGCACGCCCAGGGTAATGAACCAAGCGTAAGTTTGCACCAGGCCCGTCTGCAGGACGCGCGCAGGATAGCTCAGGAGCTTCACCGCGAAGGCCCCCACGTTCACGAGCCCATCAATCACCCACAAATCCCACAGGCGCGACAGTTCCGCGGTCAGACGGGTTGACCAGCCCACCCCGTTGACGCTCCCATCGATCACACCCAGGTCGAAGGCGGCCAGGCCATTACCCAGGTCTTTCGCGCGGTTCACAAAGAGCGCGTCATACAACTCGTCCACGTAATACTTGTTCAGAACAATCTGGTAAATGGGACCCGCGGAAGCCGCCAGGCGCTCCGGCGCCTCCGGCCGCGCGATGTACCATCGGTAGGCAACATAGAAGCCCGCCCCAGCAACGGCCACCGAAAGCAACATGAGGCCGAACTCGAGACTCCAGGTATGCTGGCTGGAAGGCCGCATTGCGGGGTTCTCAAAAATCGGTTCCAGAAAACGCTCAAGGCGGTTCGAGCCGCCCAGCACTTTCGGCCAGCCCACCCAGCCCGCCGCCACCGCTCCCACCGCCAGGCAAATGAGCGGAACCGTCATCACCGGAGGCGATTCGTGGAGGTGATGCTCCAGCTCATGCGGCACACGCGAATTCCCCCCAAAAGTCATGAAGAAGAGCCGAAACATATAGAAGGCGGTCAGCCCCGCGGTCAGCACGGCAACGACCCAGAGCAGTTTGGCGCCGTAAGGACTGGCGAAGGCCTGCCAGAGGATTTCATCCTTGCTGAAGAACCCGGAAAGGAGGGGGGCGCCACTGATGGCCAGCGTGCCGAGGAGCATGGTTTTGGCGGTGGTGGGAATCTTTCCCCACAGTGCGCCCATCTTGCGCATGTCCTGCTCACCCGCCAGAGCATGGATGACGCTGCCCGAGCCCAGGAACAACAAAGCCTTGAAGAAGGCGTGGGTCATCAGGTGGAAGATGCCCGCGGCGAAGGCGCCCACGCCGCAGGCCAGGAACATGTAACCCAACTGGCTGACGGTGGAATAAGCGAGGACGCGCTTGATGTCGTTCTGAACCAGGCCGATCGACGCCGCCCAGAGGGCCGTGGCCGCGCCGATGGCGGCGACCAGCGCCAGGGCCGTCGGCGCCAGAACGTACAGCGCGTTCGACCGCGCCACCATGTAAACCCCGGCGGTGACCATGGTCGCGGCGTGAATCAAGGCGCTGACGGGCGTGGGACCTTCCATGGCGTCCGGCAGCCAGACGTAAAGGGGGATTTGCGCGGATTTCCCGCAGGCGCCAACGAAGAGCAGGATGCAAATGGCGGTGATGATACCGTCGCCGACGGAGAAACGGCCACTGCGCGCCAGCTGCGTGACCTGGGTGAAATTGAGCGTCCCGAAGGTCACGGTCGTCAACATCATCCCCAGCAGGAACGCCGCGTCACCGATGCGGTTCACGAGGAAGGCCTTCTTGCCGGCATCAGAGGCGGACTTGCGGTGGAAGTAAAAACCAATCAGCAAATAAGAGCAGAGGCCCACCCCCTCCCACCCCACAAACATCATCAGGTAGTTGTCCGCCAGCACCAGGGTGAGCATCGAGAACATGAAGAGATTCATGTACCCGAAGAAGCGGTAGTAGCCACCTTCGTGCCCCATGTAGCCGATGGAGTAGATGTGGATGAGGAAGCCGACGCCCGTCACTACCAGCATCATCACCGCGGAAAGCGGGTCGAGCTGGAATCCCACGTCGACGTTGAATTGCCCCAGCGAGCCATCGGCAAGCTTGAATGCGCCCGCCGCGAACCATGTGTAAAGCACATTCGTGTGGGTGTGAACAGGAAGCTGGAGGAACTGGAAGAAACATCCCAGCGCCCAGGCAAAGGAGATACCGGGCAGGCCCACGGAAACCGCGGAGACCGCGGTGTTGGAGAGCTTGCGGCCCCAGAGGAGCTGGATGAGCGCACCCAGCGCGGGCAGAAACAGAACCAGCCAAATGAAGTCCAGAAAGATCATAAGCTGAGGTCTTATACACATGATGAATGATGAATTCAGAAACGCCCATATTCATCAGTCACAATTCATTGTTGCTCGCTTATCCTCCCACCCCCTACCATTTGAGGAGGTCGATCTCGTCCGCGTTCACTGTTTCTTTGTTGCGGAAGAGCGCGATAATCAAGCCGAGCCCCACTGCCGCCTCCGCCGCCGCATCCGTGATCACGAAGAGGGCGAAGACCTGCCCGTCCACCGACTGGAAGTACTTTGCAAAGGCCAGCAAGTTGATGTTCACGGCGTTCAGAATAAGTTCAATGGACATCAGGATCACCAGGACGTTGCGGCGCGTGAGTACCCCCATCACACCGATGGTGAATAATCCGCCGCCCAGGAACAAGTACCACTCCGTGGGGATGGGATTCATTCGATTTTCCTCTTGGCCATGATGACCGCTCCCACCATCGCCACCAGCAGCAGGAGGGAAGCAATTTCCACCGGGAGCATGTAATTCTGGTAGAGCGCGCCTGCCAGCGCCTGGGTATTTCCCTGGGCCTCCACGACCGGCGCGACCTGAGGCAAGCGGAGCCCCTGCCCTCTGTAAATCCCGTAAGCAAGTTCCAGCAGGAGGACCAACACCGTCCCCAGAGCCAGAAGCCACTGGCGGCTGAACGGAGACTGCCTCACGGCCACGTCCAGGTTCACCAGCATTACGACGAACAGGAACAATACCATGATGCCGCCCACGTAAAGGATGATCTGCACGGCGAACAGGAATTCCGCGTGCAGCAGCAGATAGATCCCGCCCACCGAGAGCAGCGTGACGATCAACCAGATCACGCTATGCACGGCGTTCCGGCGCGTGATCACCAGAACGGCGGAGATCAGCGCCACCACCGATAGAATCCCAAATGCGATCAAAGGAAGCATCATAAGAAAGTAGCCAGTAGTCAGTTGTCAGTAGTCCGTTGCCAGCAAACACTTTCATCGGCTCTTGCTCTCTGCCTTCTGCCGATTGACTGTCTTGCTGCCCACTAGCGAGTATACCGCGTAGGCCGCGGACCTTCTTCCAGCGCCTGGCGGTCCCAGATCATCCCCTCGCGGGCGTAGTGGGCCATCTCAAAATCCTGCGTCAACTCCAGCGCG